>PDWJ01000973.1_pt1 | contig 38156 bp, 17 predicted proteins | sample 1430881 | NCBI WGS metagenome assembly PDWJ01 (sample SAMN01162460, study PRJNA174530) | Oral metagenome, whole genome shotgun sequencing project. | biome: Marine environment; feature: Marine mammal; material: Swab sample of the gingival sulcus; isolation source: swab sample of gingival sulcus...
GGCAAAGGTGCTGACATGATCCATCCTCCCAAACAGGATGAATCACAGATCAGCGGTCATGGGAACCCTTGCGATTCAGGTTTTTGGCCGGACGCTTTATCGCACCACCGAGGCGCAGCCGACCTTCTTCAACCTCGATGACAACAACGGCTGCTCCTGCCCGGCGCCGCACGGCCGCACCTTCCCCACCGCGCTGGATCCGCTGTTCTGCAACCGCTATGAGGTCGGCGCCTTTGCCCGCGACGCCCATGAGATCGGGGTGAACTACCTCGGCGTCTGCTGCGGCGCCAACCCGATGCTGATCCGCGAAGTGGCCGAGGCCGTGGGCCGCACCACCGAAGCCAGCCGCTATTCCGAGCGGATGGAGAACCACTTCATGTATGGCAGCAACGAACGCCTCCCCGATCACATCAAGGCCCTAGGCGACAAGGCCTGACCAGCCCGTCCGGCGGGGGAGACCCCGCCGGGCACCCCTGTGCCGTATCATCCCCACGCAGCCGCGACAGACCCGGGTGATCGTGTTGCGGTTCGTACCGGTCAACCGCACCTGTGCGCGCGGTTCAGGAATGACGGGCGTGTCCCCCACAGGCCCTTCAAACGCCCTGGGCCAGAGTGTCGCGCCCTCAGAAATCCCAATCCTCGTCCTCGGTGGCAACGGCCTTGCCGATGACGTAGGACGAACCCGACCCGGAGAAGAAATCGTGGTTCTCGCTGTCGGGGCTGAGTGCCGCCAGGATCGCCGGGTTCACCTCGCAGGCCGCATCCGGGAAAAGCGCCTCGTAGCCGAGGTTTTGCAGCGCCTTGTTGGCGTTGTAGTGCAGGAAGGCTTTCACATCTTCTGTCAGACCGAGACCGTCATACAGCTCTTCGGTATAATGCGCCTCGATCTCGTAGAGGTCGAACATCAGGGCGAAGGCAAAGGCCTTCAGCTCCGCGCGGTCCGCCTCCGCCAGGCGCTCCTGGGCGCGCTGGAACTTGTAGCCGATATAATAGCCATGGATCGCCTCATCGCGAATGATCAGGCGGATCAGGTCCGCGGTATTGGTCAGCTTGCCGCGGCTTGACCAGTACATCGGAAGATAGAAGCCGGAATAGAACAGGAAGGATTCAAGAAACACGCTTGCGATCTTGCGTTTCAGCGGATCGCCGTTCGCATTGTATTTCTCGAGGATCAGCCGGGCTTTTGCCTGAAGATGCGGGTTTTCTTCGGACCAGCGGAAGGCCTCGTCCACTTCCCGGGTCTGGCACAGCGTCGAGAAAACCGAGGAATAGCTGCGCGCATGGACGGATTCCATGAAGGCGATATTTGTCAGCACCGCCTCTTCGTGGGGCGTCAGCACATCTTTCATCATCGAAGGCGCCCCGACAGCACCCTGTATGGTGTCGAGCAGGGTCAACCCCGTGAAAACCCGTATCGTGAGCTCTTGCTCTTCGGGCGTCAGCGTTCCCCAGCTTTGCACGTCATTGGACAGCGGCACCTTCTCGGGCAGCCAGAAATTGACCGTCAGCCGGTTCCAGACCTCCAGATCCTTGTCGTCTTCGAGGCGGTTCCAGTTGATCGCCCGGGGAACGGCGCGGGTTTGCGTGACCTGGTCTTTCATCGCATGTCCTCCGGGTCAAAGCGTGCAGGAAACGCAGCCTTGCACTTCCGTGCCCTCAAGGGCGGACTGGCGCAGGCGGACGTAGTAGATGGTCTTGATGCCCTTCTTCCAGGCCAGGATCTGGGCGCGGTTGATGTCGCGCGTTGTCGCCTCGGCGGGGAAGAACAAGGTCAGCGACAGGCCCTGATCCACATGCTCGGTGGCGGCGGCATAGGTTTCGATCAGGGCTTCGGGGCCGATCTCGTAGGCATCGCGGTAATAGTCAAGGTTGTCGTTGCCCATGAAGGCCGCCGGGTAGTAGACGCGGCCGATCTTGCCCTCCTTGCGGATTTCGATCTTTGACACGATCGGATGGATCGACGAGGTGGAATTGTTGATGTAGCTGATCGACCCGGTGGGCGGGACGGCTTGCAGATTGCGGTTGTAGAGCCCGTCCTTCATCACCGCGCCCCGGAGCGCCGCCCAGTCTTCTCTGGTCGGAAGCGCGACCCCGAAACGCTCCATGAGCGCCGCGACGGTGTCGGTCTCCGGCAGCCAGTCGCGGTCGGTGTATTTGTCAAAGAAGCTGCCGTCGGCATATTTCGACGTCCCGAACCCGTGGAAGGCCGCGCCCTTCTCCCGCGCGATGGCGTTCGAGGCGCGGATCGCGTGATAGGCCACGGCAGCGAAGTAGACGCGGGTGAAATCAACCCCTTCGGGTGAGCCATAGTGGATGCGTTCGCGCGCGAGGAAGCCATGGAGGTTCATCTGCCCCAGCCCCACCGCATGCGTCTCGTCATTGCCGCGCCGGATCGACGGCACGCTGTCGATTGCGGACATCTCCGACACGGCGGTCAGCGCACGGATCGCGCTTTCGACCGTGGCGCCGAAATCCGGGCCATCCATGGTCATGGCGATATTGAGTGAGCCGAGGTTGCAGGAGATGTCGGTGCCGAGGTGTTTGTAGCTCAGGTCATCGTTGAATTCCGATGCCTCGTTGACCTGAAGGATTTCGGAGCAGAGGTTCGACATGGTGATGCGCCCCCTGATCGGGTTCGCGGCGTTCACCGTGTCTTCGAACATGATGTAGGGATAGCCGCTTTCGAACTGGATCTCGGCAAGCGTCTGGAAGAAATCCCGCGCGTTGATCTTCGATTTGCGGATGCGCTTGTCGTCGACCATCTCTTCGTATTTCCCGGTGACCGAGATCTCCGAGAACGGCACGCCGTAGACACGCTCCACGTCATGGGGCGAGAAGAGATACATCTCCTCGTTGCGCTTGGCCAGTTCGAAGGTGACATCCGGGATCACCACGCCGAGCGACAGCGTCTTGATGCGGATCTTCTCGTCGGCATTCTCGCGCTTGGTGTCCAGAAACCGCAGGATGTCGGGGTGATGGGCGTTGAGATACACCGCCCCCGCGCCCTGCCGGGCACCGAGCTGGTTGGCATAGGAGAAGCTGTCTTCAAGCAGTTTCATCACCGGGATCACGCCCGAAGACTGGTTTTCGATCCCCTTGATCGGCGCGCCGTGCTCGCGGATGTTGGTGAGCATCAGGGCAACGCCACCACCGCGCTTGGAGAGTTGCAGCGAAGAATTGATGGCCCGGCCGATGCTCTCCATGTTGTCCTCGACCCGCAGGAGAAAGCAGGAGATCAGTTCGCCCCGCGATTTCTTGCCGGCATTCAGAAAGGTTGGCGTCGCCGGCTGAAAGCGGCCCGAGATGATCTCTTCCATGAAGGACATGGCAAGCCCTTCGTCCCCCCGCGCCAGAGCGAGCGCGGTCATGACCACGCGGTCTTCGTAACGCTCCAGATAGCGCTGCCCGTCGCGGGTCTTGAGCGTGTAGGATGTATAATATTTGAACGCCCCGAGAAAGGTCGGGAAGCGGAACTTTCTGGCATAGGCCGCATCCCAGATCTTGTGCAGGAAAGCCTTCGAATACTGGTCGAGCACGTCTGCTTCGTAATATCCCTCATCGACGAGGTAACCGAGCTTCTCGTCGAGCGAGTGAAAGAACACCGTGTTCTGATTGACGTGTTGCAGGAAATACTGCCGCGCGGCCATGCGGTCGGCTTCGAAGCGGATGTTGCCGTCCTCGTCATAGAGGTTCAGCATCGCGTTCAGCGCGTGGTAATCGAGTGTTTCGTCGAGCGCCTCCGCCTTCAGGCCGGTATCGAGCATGTCTGCCTCCAGAAAGTGTCAAGCCCTGCGCGCACGCGGGCGCAGTCATTGTCCGTGCCGGCCAGTTCGAACCGATAGAGCACGGGCACATTGCATTTCTTCGAGATGACCTCGCCCGCAAGGGCAAAGGTCGGGCCGAAATTGCGGTTACCGCCCGCGATCACGCCGCGCAGCAGCCCGCGGCGGTCAGGATCGTTGAGAAAGCGGATCACCTGTTTCGGAACCGCACCGCGTCCGTCGCCGTCGGCATAGGTCGGACAGATCAGCACGAAAGGGCCGGCGGGGCTGGGCATGGACCCGTCGGAGATCGGGATACGCAGCGCCGGAAGCCCGAGGCTCCCGACGAACCGCGCCGTGTTGCCCGAACGGGAGGAGAAATAGACGATTCTGGCTTCAGGCCCCGTCACCGGATCAGGCCAGCCGGCCGATCAGGTCTGGCCGGAAACCCGCCCAGTGATCTTCGCCCGCAACCACAACGGGCACCTGCCGATACCCAAGCTCCGAAACATGGCTCAGGGCCCTGTCATCTTCGGTCAGGTCGATCACCTCGTAATCAAGCCCACGCGCCTCAAGCGCCCGGGTCGTGGCCGTACATTGGACGCAGGCCGGTTTGGAATACACAGTGATGCTCATGGTCTCGTTCCCTTGACTGCCCTCTCTGCCGGAGGGGTGTTTCTGCCGTTTTTCCGGGGGCACAGGACACGACGCGGCCGCGCACAAGCTTGCCACGGACCACACACGCACCCCAAGGCCCACCGCCTCTGGTTGTCGTCTTCCGTCACGGCAGGTCTCCTGGCTCGCGGGTCGTCGCTCGGCTGGCCTTCCCGGGCCCCGAAAAGGTCGGGTTCCCAGTGACATGTTCAGCGTCGCTTTCCGCTCACAGTTGCGGGGGCAGCGCCGGAGTTGGAGGTGTCTCCGCACCGGCTTCCCTGTTGCCTTCCCGGGTTTCCCCGGAAAACCATGACCTCGCTACTTGGCCTCGAATCGCCGAGGTTGTCAACATGTAGTGTGCCCTGGTGCGTTTCTTGCAAGGGGTAGAGGTTGGCCAGCGGCTTTTCTGCAATCAAAACGGGCGGTCACGTCCGTCAAGGTGGTGTAAATCATCGGATTTCCTGAGGCCATGATCAGGCGGCTCGGGTTGTGATGCTGAGAATTGGCCCGGTCTCCTCGTGGTCGATCCGGGCGACAGCGTCGAGCTTCACGTATCGGCTTGCGGTTTGCCATTCGTCGTTCTGCTCGAACAGCACAGCACCGATCAGGCGGGTGATCGAGGCTTCGTTGGGGAGGTGAGAGGATCAGAAATCCTTCCGGTGGAAGGATTTCCCGAACAACGCCGACGACATCGGCACGGCGTTTCACCTGCTTGTCGAGGCGCTCGATCGGGGTGGTGCCGTGGAGCCTGGTGCGGTGCTGGCGGGGGGAAGGCCTCACGATTCAGGTTCAAACCGAAATGCTCTAACGGACTTCTGAACCAGCGGAGACCCATGCCCCGGGCAGGGACCGGCCCGGTGTCCCGGACCGGCCTTTCTTTCGCGCCTTCAGTCGCTCAGATGCACAAGGTCGTTCATCAGGCCCCCCGTCCCGTTATGGACCGTGAGGCGCTCGACCTTGCCCGCGATGGTCTCCAGCGCTTCCAGCTCTTTCAGCCGCAGCATGACGGGGTTTTCCGCCATGACCCTGGCCGTGTTGAGCAGGGCGCGGGTCGCGTTGGTTTCCTCGCGGCGGCGGATGACGCTGGCTTCGGCCTCCTTTTCCGCCGCGACGACGCGGTTGAGAATCTCGCGCATTTCGCCGGGCAGGATGACGTCCTTCAGCGCCACCTCGCCCAGTTCGATGCCGAACCGCGCCACCTCTTCGCGGGCCACCGCCGCCGCCTCTTCGTCGATCACGCCCTTCTCCGCGAGAAGCCTGTCGAGCGTGAGCGCGCCGAGCGAACGGCGGAAGGCCAGTTGCAGCGCCCGGTGCAGGGCTTCGGCGAAGTCATGCACACGGGTCAGCGCCGCTTCCGGGTCCACCACACGGTACCGCGCCGTAAGGTTCACCCGGATGGTCACCCGGTCACGGGTCAGGATCTCCTGCCCCGTCACCTCGTGGCTGCGCATCCGCATGTCGACCAGCCGGATCTCGGCGCGCGGCCCCGCCCGCCAGAAGGCGTGAAGGCCCGGCGCGAGCCGTCCGGTGAACACTCCGTCGACACTCAGCATGCCCGTATGCCCTTCGGGCACTTCGGCATGGGTGAGCATCGCGCCATGTCCGGAGCGCATCAGCCGCCGCGTGAGCGCAGGCGGCACGGCAAGGCTCTCGCCCATGTCGAACCGCGCGGCCTCCCACGGGCCGGCGTCGGCCCAGAGCACCGCCCGCGCCTCGGGCGGCAGCACCACGGCCACCTCGCCGCCGGTGCGGGAGATCACCAGCACCTCGCCGTCGCGCGCGGCGAACTCCAGCAATTGCCCTTCCACGAGGTCGGGCCGCTCGGCGAGCAGCGCGCGTTCATAGGCAGAGTCGAAACGGGAAACCCCGATGTCATGGCGCTCGCAGATCGTGTCGCGCCGCTTCAGCCGGTGTTCGCCCGGCCCCAGAAGCGCGGCAAAGCGGCCATTTTCCAGCACGAGCATCCGCTCGGTTTCGGTCAGCGTCACCCGGATATGGCCGGTGACGAGGTCGAGAAGTCGATTGAACACATGAGTCATTGGGTCTCTCCTTTTCGGTGCCTATCGTCGTCGCAAATGCGATCTCCTTTGGTTACAGGGGGTTGGGGCAAAGGCCCGCAGGTGTGGAAGAGCCCGGAACGCGCCGTTTCACCGGCCGGGGCGGAGGCGGAGCGAGAGGGGGCACGGGAGCCACGGTGCGCCTTGGGGCCTCTGCCCCGCGGCGGACCCGCGGCCCGGTGCTGTCCTTCATCTCTGCCCCGGCCCGGGCCGGAGTCAGCGGCGGCCCGGCGGCATCGCCCGAAAGCCATGCCGCGTGGAACGCCCCTGCCGGCCGTCCCGGACCCCGATTGAGACCGCCCGGAGGCGGTGCCGGACTGAAGGTCCGATGTCCTTTCGGACGGGTCAAATGGCGGGATTCGAACCCGCTACACTTCGATTATCAGTCGAATGCTCTACCCGAATGAGCTACATTTGGAGGTGGCTGTGCGCCACCCGCCCGATCCCTGGCACCGACCCTGGCATACGGGGCCGGCAGCGCCGCCCGCACCGGGGGAGTGTGCACCTCCGCCCTCAAGGGTCCGGTCCGTCGCGACCGGGGCTGCTGGATAGGCGGTGGCGCCCGAGTCGCTCAACCATTTGGTTGAATGTCGGGAAAGGCTGTGGCGCGCCCGCAACAAACCCGCACCCTGCCGCAATGATCGGAAAGAAGTCCGCCCGTGGGCGCAGTGTTGCGCAAGTCCGTCATGGCGCGTCAGTCGGAAAACCTCCGCCCCTCGACCAACCCCGACATGTCGGTGCCGAGCGCTTTGGCGACGGTAAAGATGTCCTTGTCGCCCCGCCCGCAGAGGTTCATCACGATGATGTGGTCCTTCGGCAACCCGGGCGCGATCTTCATAACATGGGCGAGCGCATGGGAGGGTTCGAGCGCGGGGATGATGCCCTCGGTGCGGCACAGCAGTTGGAAGGCGTCGAGCGCCTCGCGGTCGGTGATCGCCACATAGTCCGCGCGTCCGGTATCGTGCAGCCAGGCGTGTTCGGGCCCGATGCCGGGGTAGTCGAGCCCGGCCGAGATCGAATAGCCCTCAAGGATCTGCCCGTCGTCGTCCTGAAGCAGGTAGGTGCGATTGCCGTGCAGCACGCCGGGGCGTCCACCGGTGAGCGAGGCGCAATGCTCGACCTTTTCCGTCACACCCTTGCCGCCCGCCTCGACACCGATGATCCTGACCGCATCGTCGTCAAGAAAGGGGTAGAACAGCCCCATCGCGTTGGATCCGCCGCCGATCGCCGCCACGATCGTGTCGGGCAGGCGGCTTTCGGCGGCGAGGATCTGCGCCCGGGCTTCCTTGCCGATGATCGCCTGAAAATCGCGCACCATCGCCGGATAGGGATGCGGCCCCGCCACGGTGCCGATGCAGTAGAACGTGTCGCGCACATTGGTCACCCAGTCGCGCAGTGCATCGTTCATCGCGTCCTTGAGGGTGCCGCGCCCGGAGGTGACCGGCACCACCTCCGCCCCCAGAAGCTTCATGCGGAAGACATTGGGCGCCTGGCGCTCGACGTCATGGGCGCCCATATAGACCACGCAGCTCAGGCCGAATTTGGCGCAGACCGTGGCGGTCGCGACACCATGCTGGCCGGCGCCGGTCTCGGCGATGATCCGGGTCTTGCCCATGCGGCGGGCAAGGATGATCTGGCCCAGCACGTTGTTGATCTTGTGCGCGCCGGTGTGGTTCAATTCGTCGCGTTTGAGGTAGATCCTGGCGCCGCCCAGCTCGTCGGTGAGCCGTTCGGCGAAGTAGAGCGGGCTGGGGCGGCCGACGTAATGGGTCCAGAGATCGTCCATCTCGGCCCAGAAGGCGGGGTCGGTCCTGGCCTTTTCATACTCGGCTTCGAGATCGAGGATCAGCGGCATAAGGGTTTCGGAAACGAAACGCCCGCCGAAGCTGCCGAACCGGCCGTTTTCATCGGGGCCGTTCATGAAGCTGTTGAAAAGATCTTCGCCCATCGTGCTGTTCCATGCTGGTCTGTACACTCCTAGTCGGTGGGTGGCGTTACGGCAAGGGCGGCGCGGGCGCGCGCCCGCGGGAGGCGTCCGCGCGCGCGGACGAGGGCCCGGCCCGGACACGCCGGATCGGCTGCGCATTGCAGCATACGATGAAATGCCGGCCATTCTCGAGCGCCTGGAAGCCGCGGCGTTCGACCTCCGCGAGGAACACGTCACGCCCGACGATGCGCTCCACGTCGCGCACCTGCCGTTTGAAGACCCCGCCGCGGCGCACATCGCGCGACGAAAACACGCTCCGCATCCAGGTTTCGGGATTGATGGAAGGAGGCAGATTGGTCATGCGCGCACAGTCGCGCATTCACCTTAACGCCCGGTGAACACAGGCTCGGATTTTGCACGGCTCACGACACCGCCGCGATGAAGGCCCGGATGAGGCCTTCGTCCTTCACCCCCGGCGCGCTCTCGACGCCGGACGACACATCCACCTGCCGCGCGCCGGTGAGCCGCAGCGCCAGCGCCACATTTTCCGGCGTCAGCCCGCCCGCCAGCATCCACGGCCTGGCCCAGTGCCGCCCCGCGATCAGCCGCCAGTCGAAGGGCACCCCCATGCCACCGGGAAGCGCGGCGCCCGTCGGCGGTTTGGCGTCAATGAGCAACTGATCGGCCACCGGGGCATAGGCGTCAATCCGGGCGACATCCCCGGGGCCGGAAATGCCGATGGCCTTCATCACCGGCAGCCCGTAGCGCGCGCGCAGTTCTGCCACCCGTTCCGGCGGCTCATTGCCATGCAACTGAAGCATGTCGAGCGGGACGGTGGCGGTGATCTCGTCGAGCACCGCATCCCCGGCATTCACCACCAGCCCCACCCTGGCAACACCGGGCGGCACCCCGCGCGCCAGCGCCGCCGCCTTTGGCACCGACAGGTTGCGCGGGCTTTTCGCAAAGAACACAAAGCCAAGGTAGCGCGCCCCGGCGGCCACCGCACAGGCCACCTGTCCGGGCGTGGTAAGGCCGCAGATCTTGACCTGGATGCCGGGCATGATCCGGTTCCGTCGCGAAAGCCGAAGGCGTTACTTCACATCCTCAAGCAGGGCGAGCACATCGTCGCTCCCGCCTGGCTGGTGCCGCTTGAGCTTGTGCACCTCGCGAGACAGGTTCACCGCCGCTTTCTCGGCGCGGCGCGCCTTGGAGCGGTGCTTGCCCTCGCGGAGCCATTCCCAGAAGAAACCGATCAGCAGGCCGAGGACGATCCCGGCGAAGATGACGATGAACAGTGGCAGCGTCACCTCCCAGCTGTAGCCGAGGAAGCCCGAGATTTCCGCCGGCAGCAGATGCAGGGTGACCTTTCCGAGATTGGCAAACGCCACAACACCAAGCACGACGGCCAGGGCCGCCAGGAAGACAAATCGAATGATGCGCATGGAGCCTGCCTCAGTTACCGTTCAGCCGATCACGAAGATACTTGCCCGTCTTGAAGAAGGGAACATGCTTTTCCTCGACTTCGACCGCCTCACCGGTGCGCGGATTGCGGCCGATGCGGGCGTCGCGTTTCTTGACCGAAAAGGCGCCGAACCCGCGCAACTCGACCCGGTCGCCGCGCGCCATCGCTTCGATGATCTCTTCGAATACCGTGCTCACGATGCGCTCCACATCGCGCTGGAACAGGTGCGGATTCTCGTCTGCGATCTTTTGAATCAGTTCCGACCGGATCATGCAAATCCCCCTGGTGTCAATGCCGGCGCGCGCGTGACGGCACGTCGCACAATGACAACTATAGGCGGAAACCATTGATCGCGAAAGCCGTGTCGCACCCCGGGCGGACATGGTTTCGGCAGCTTTTTGCCCGATTTTTCATGGAAATCCCGAGCTTTAGGCAGACTCCCTTGTGGTATTCGAACCTCGCCGGCGCAGATCCGGCCTGAAGCGGCCTTTCACGTGATTCGCCCGAAGCGCCAGTCCCCGGCCCTTGCCATCGCCGGAGCCCGGTGTCACCTTTCCCGCATAACAGGAAAAAGGCCCGCAGCCATGTCCGATTTTTCCACCGACATCGCCCGCCTCGCCGGATGTTTCGCCACCGGCAAGACCCGTTCGTTCTCCTGGCGCAAGGCGCAGCTGGCCGCTGTCGAAGACATGTGCCGCACCCATGAGGACCGGATTCACCAGGCGCTGGCCGAGGATCTGCACAAGCCCGACACCGAGGCCCTGATCCACGAGAGCGCCTATGTCGCCAGCCATGCCCGGCACGCGCGCCAGCACCTTGCCCGCTGGGCAAGGCCGCGGCGGCAGCCGGTAAACATCATCAACCGGCCCGGCAAGGCCTGGCTTCAGCCGGAGCCGCTGGGGCCGGTGCTGATCCTTTCGCCATGGAACTACCCCTGGCATCTGGCGCTGATGCCACTGGTCGGCGCGCTGGCCGCAGGCAATCCGGCGCTGGTGAAGCCCTCCGAACTCGCGCCCGCCACCTCGCAGCTGCTGGCCGAGCTTGTGCCCGGCCATCTCGACCCCGACGCGGTGCGGGTCGTCGAAGGCGGGGCGGAGGTTGCCGCAGCGCTGCTCGACGACCCCTGGGGGCTGGTGTTCTTCACCGGTTCCAGCCGCATCGGCGCAAAGGTGGCCGAAGCGGCGGGGCGCACGCTGAGCCCGGTGGTGCTCGAGCTTGGCGGCAAGAACCCGGTGATCGTCGCGGATGATGCCGATCTCGACATTGCCGCACGGCGGATCGCCTGGGGCAAGCTGCTGAACGCCGGGCAGATCTGTATCGCCCCCGATCATGTGCTGATCGGTCCCGGGCGCAGCGCAGCTTTCGGGGAGGCCTTCGGCCGCGCCGTCCGGCAGATGCTGGGCAATGACCCCCAGACGAGCCCCGATTTTGGCCGGATCGTCAACCGGCGCCATTTCGACCGGCTCGCAGCGATGCCCGGCGAGGGGCGCGTGGTTTTCGGCGGCGCGCAGGACGCGGATGATCTCTATATCGAGCCGACCCTGCTCACCGACCTGCCCGACGGCGCCGCGGCGCTCACCGAAGAGGTCTTCGGTCCGATCCTGCCAATGGTCGAGGTTGCCGGAGCCGATGAGGCCCTCGCCCGTATCAACCGCGGGCCAAGGCCGCTGGCGCTCTATCTGTTCTCGAATGACCGCAGCTTGCAGCGGCGCGTCGTTGAAGAGACCAGCTCCGGCACGGTGGTGCTGAACGACGTGGTGATCCAGATGACCTCGCCCGATCTGCCCTTCGGCGGCGTCGGGGCGAGCGGCATCGGCAGCTATCACGGGCGCACGGGGTTCGATGCTTTCAGCCATCTGAAACCGGTGCTCACCAAAGGCACGCGTTTCGACCCGGCCGTGCGTTATCCGCCCTACACCGCGCGCAAACGCCGCTGGCTCCGGTGGTTTCTCTGACAGCGGACGCGCGCGCGCGCGCCCCGGGTTTCGCCGTTGCCGAAAGGCGTGTCGCCCCGTTTACGAAAAGGGCGGCCCCCGGAAGGGCCGCCCGAAACGCTCATTTCACAGCCGTCAGAACTTGCCGACCAGGTTCACGAACACGCCATGGCTGTCATATTCGATGTCGGTCAGGTCGTCCGAGACATTGCCCCATTCGTAGCCGACACCAATCTTGGCATATTCGCCCAGGTGCCGGTACACGCCCAGAACCGCGCCGGTTTCGGTGGTATCGGTCTCGGGCGAGAACAGCACCCTGCCCTCACCGAAAATGTCCCACTCATGGACCACATGCCAGTCGGCACGGAGCGCCAGCAGCGCCGCGTCATTTTCGGTGAAGTCGTCGGTCCCACGGTCGGCGGTCTCCGCCATCCGGTAGCCGAGCTTGCCGCCGATCGTGATCTGCGGGTTCAGGTCGTAATTCGCATCGACCGAGAGCACATGGCTTTTCTGCTTCGGCCCGTTGCTGTTGCCATTGGCATCCACCTGGTCCTCGCCCGGAAGATCAATCAGCCGCGAGTACCTGAACAGCAGGTTGAGCCGTTCGTTGTCCACCGGCCGGTAGGCAAAGCCGAGATTGGCGCGCACATATTCGCCATCATGGTAATCGCCTTCGGCGCTGTCCGAGTAGAGCCCTTCGACATCCCCCAGAAGCGTCCAGTCGCGGTTCAGCGCGTTGCTGTAACCGGCGGAGAACATGTAGGTGTCGCGGTCGCGCGCGGTGCCGTCGCCGTCTTCGGTGCGGTATTCCAGCCGCAACCGGGCAGAGACCTCTTCGCTCGGCGACCAGGCGGCCCCGACCGAAGCCGCGATACGCTCGAAATCGCCGTCTTCCTTGTCGATCACCTCGCCGTAGTCGAAGCTGCCCGAAAGGGTCCAGGCATTGCTGGGTGTATAGCTCACGCCGAAGGTGTTGGTCAGCGATTGCTGGCTCGCGCCCGGCAGATCAAAAGCGCTTTCCCCGAAAAGGTTGACGCTTTCGGAAAGCTGGTAGCGCCCACCGGTGACGATCCGGCCCTTGTCGACCAGATCGCTGCCCGCGCCATAGCGGGTCGGGTCGAGGGTGAAACCGATGTAGGCTTCACGCTCGGGGCTCGCGGCATAGGCAAGGCGCGCGTTCGCGGCTGCGCCCGACGTGCCGGTCGACACCTCGCCGGTGGCGCGCAGCTTTTCGGTCAGCTGCGCTTCCACGCCCACGCCCACGCGGTGGTCGTTGTCCAGCCCGCCGCTGCGCTGAACCGTGACCTGACCGAAGGTGTAGACCGTGAGGTCGTCGTTCGGATGCCAATCCACCCGCGCGCCGGCATCAAGCCGGGTGCCGGTCTCTTCAGGCTTGGCCGGGTCGGTCTTGTCGACATAGCTCGCCCCGACCCGCACGGACCACGCCTTCGAGAAGGCGTATTCGGCATGCGCGCCGACTTCGAGCTTTTCCTTGCCGCTGTCGGACACGAAGCGTTCGCCGTCAGCGCCGATGCTCAGCCGGTCGGAAACATCGACCTCGACTTCTCCGCCAAACAGGTACTGGGTCTGATCAATGTCTTCGGAGACCGACCAGAACCCCGCCTCCTTGCGTTCGGCGTAGAATATGACATGGCCCGGAACCCCGATATTGGCATCTTCGAGGTCCACGAAACCGTCGAGCGCGTAGGCGTTGGCCGTGCCACTGTCGGCGCCGCCGGACGAAGTGATGGTCAGGCCGCCGTCGGTGGAGGTGGAGCGGGAAAACCCGGGGCCGGAGGTGCGGACCGCCTCGACGGTGACATAGCTCTGGCGGCCGAATTCGTAGCGCGCATCAACCCCGGCAACGGTCTGCTCGCCCTGATCGGACTTTTCGCGCATACCCGTCGCGCCGATGCGCAGGTTGTTTGTCACCCAGGCTTCGGCCCGCCCGCCCAGCACGGTGTTGTCAGCGTCCATGTTGGTCGGGGTGTATTCGTATTGCACCACCAGCGACTGGTCGAGACCGCCGGTCTGCGCCCCGGCAGGGCCGCTTGTGCCGGTGTACCACGACAGCGGTCGCGCCAGCGTGATCACGCCTTGCAGGTGGTCGATCGAATAATCCACCCCCTCCCTGAGCCGCACGCTGTCGACCACGCGCCCGGTGTCGCTGTCGGTAATCAGCACCTGCACATTGGTCGACCCGCCGGTGATGTCCTGACGCGACAGGAAATAGACCGACCCGCCGGTGCCGCGCAGCACATCGCGCTGCGCCATCGTGTCCGGCTGGGCGGCATAGAGCGTGGCGCTGAGGCGCGGATCACCGTTTTCGGTGACAGTCGCCGACTGATAGCGAACCTCGGCACCGTAAAGGTTACGCGCTGCGCTGATCAGGTTCGGACTGGTGATCCCGGTCTCGAAATCGCCCCAGGTCACACGGGTGGTTTCGTTTTCGGCACGGAAATAGAAGGCCCCCGCGGTCGGGGTGTCGTCATACCAGGTCGAGTTGTCGCCGTAGGTCGGGTAAACGTCATCGGAATTGCGCAGCCGGTCGAGCACCCGGCGCGGATCCTTGTCGTTCAGACGGTCGAAAAGCTCGTCGATCGGGCCTTCCTGGCTGTCCACGCCTGCGGTGATCCGCCATCCGCTCTGGGTCTCGCCCTTGGCGTAGAAGGCAGCGCGGGCATCGACATAGCCCTCGTCCTCCAGCCCGCTGGTGCCGCCGAACCGGTAGCCTGCGGTGATGTCGATGATCCCGGTGGAGAACCATTCCGACGTCGGAATCTCGACATCGCGCACGAATTGCCGTCCGCCGGCCTTGACCGCGACCACATGGTCGCCGGCGGGCAGGATGCGGCTGACGACGAACTTGCCGGAGGCGTCCACCGGCACGGTCTCGCCCATCACCGATACCGTACCGCCCGGCGTACCGCGCCCGGCGACGGTGATCGTGCCGCCGCTGAGCGGGATCCGGCGGACGCGCAGGCGGCTTTCGCCCTCGCCCGCCGCGACCAGCGGCCCGCCGACGGTCTCGTGGCTGGCGAAATGTTCCGCCGTGCGGGTGAGCGTGAGCGGCAGGGTCTCGTCATAGCGCCCCCTGGCATCATAGACCCGGAGCGCATAGGCATAATCCCCTTCGCCGCCGGCCGGCATTTTCCACCGCACCTGACCGTTGGCCCGCGTCGGCAGCACCGCCACCGCCGGGTGCCCGGGTTCGGACAGATCGAGGATCCGCACTTCGGCGCGGCGGATGAAGCTCGGATAGTTTGCCGACGCCCGGAAGGTCACCGTCTCGCCCGCCTGGTAGGCGGCGCGCAGATCGGCGGTGGCAACGTTGAGCAGACGCGCCCCGCCCAGCCCGTCAAACCGCACGTCGAGCTTTGCCCGGGCGAGCGCAATGTCGGCACTGCGCTCGGGGTTGTAGGGCGGCAGCGCCCCGGCGAAGTGGGCGTTGTCCACCGAGATCGCAAAGCCGGTCTGGGCGAACTGCCCTCCCGGGGGGGCCTGCACCGCTTCGGTGTTGGCGCCCACGGGCAGATCCACCGCAACCCCGGCATTGGCGTGCTGGCAGCCCGGCGCCAGCGGGATCGCCGCGGGGTCGCAACCGACCCCCTGCGCGAGGCCCGCGAGTGGCAGCATGGATGCAGCCAGTCCGGCGAGTGCGGTGCTCCTGAGCAGCGCCCCATGGCGGGCGGCGGGCCTGGCGGGTTTCTTAATCGTCAACATGCTACGCTCCATCATTGCCCGGCCCTCACGATCGTGGTTTCGATCCGAAGCTGGGTGCGGCCCGCCTTGCGCCACTCGGCGCGTATGCGGTCTTCGACCAGTTTCATCAGCGCCCTGCCCTCGGTCACAGCTTCGGGCCCGGCCGTCGCCGGCAGATGCCAGGCGAGGCGCAGCACGATCGGCTCACCGGCAAGCGCCGGCACCATCCGGCGGATGCCGTTGTCCAGCGCCTGGCCGATGGCCATCTGGCCGTCGGCCCCCCTGGTGAAGGCGGCGCGGTTGAGGTCCACCCGCACGACCTTGCCGATGCTCGCACCGAAGTTGATCTCCGCCATCACGCCCGGGGTCAGCCGCACGACGCGCGGGTTTTCCGTGGTCGGGCGGTAGCCTGCGGGCAGGGTGCGCTCGTCAAGCTTGATGATGAAGTTCGAGCCACGGTCTGCCGGCAGCGCCGCGCAGGGCACCGAGTAGAGGCCGTTTTCGTCCGTGGTCACCACGGTGCCGTCCGGCGACACCAGCCGCACCCCCGGGATGCCGCGCTCGACCAGCGGTTCCGGCGTGCGGGCGAGCTTGCCCTTGCCGCCGCCATAATGCTGATCGGTGATACCTTCGGACCCGGAGCCGCCCGGCGGATCCTGGTAGCCGTTGCCGTTGTGGTCTTCGAACACCTTGCCGATCACGTCGGAGCAGTCGAACACCGCTTCCGGCAGGATCCGCACATCGGCGGTCGCCTCACCCACCAGCAGATCGTCGGTGTTGGCATCGAAAACCGAGACCGAGTTGGTGTGAACGCCGGAACGTGCGCCGTTGAGAACACGGGCGTCGATGCCCAGGGTCAGCGTCGTCTCGGCGGGAAGGATGACATCCTCCCAGGTGACCACCAGCCCCTCGACCGTGACCGTTACCGACGCGCCGTCGATCGTGGCGCTGGCCGGATCGGCCAGGAAATGGCCGGGCAGCGTGTCCACCACATCCACCGGACCGACGACGAAGTCATTGTCGTTGGTCACGGTGATCGTGTAGGGCACCGTCTCCCCGCGCCGGACAATATCGGCCGGCGTGGTCTTGGTGAGCGTCAGATTGTCAGCCGTCGAGGTCTCCGTGAACACGAAACGCGTCGGGTCGTCTTCGGTGTTGCCATCGGTGTCGATGCCGTTGTCGGACAGATCCGAAATCGGCTCCGGTTCTCCCGGAACGCCCGGCACGAACACCGGCAGCGCCTCCGCCAGAACCTGGTTTTCGATCCCGCCGGAATTCACCGCCTGCACGGTAACGGTGATCGAGGCCGTGTAGGTCGCCATTTCACCGATCTGAAGCGCACCTTCCGCCGAGCCCATGCTGGCGCTGACAAAGTCCGGGCCAGAGGCAAGCGTCAGGGCGTTGCCGTTGAGGTCGACCGCGGTATCCGTCAGCTGCACGTCCTCCAGCGGCGTGTTGCCGGTGTTCTCGACCGTGATCGTGTAGTCGATCCGGTCACCGGCATCGTGGCGGCCGTCGCCGTTGACGTCGACATAGGTCTGGGTCTTGGTCGCTTCGATCCCCGGCAGCGCCGCCTGCACCACGGTTTCGACCGCGGTATCGCACAGCGTCGGGATGGCCTGCGAGCAGATCTGATACTCGACCGTATGCGGACCCGCCGGATAGCCCGGCGCCAGCGTGATGAGCGCCGTGCCCGGATCGAGGGTCACGCCCGGATCGGCGTTGAGCACCGTGATGGTCACATTGCCAAGCGTCGCCGGGCCGTTGTTGAGCAGATCCGAGTCCAGCATCGAGGTGGTTGTGCCACCATCGGTGGTGAACGGCGGGAAGGTCTCCGGGTTTGCGTCGATCGAGCCGACCTGAACCGTCTCGCTGTCGTTGTCGGTGACCTCTTCACCGGGGTTCGGGCCCCAGGTGCCGGTCACGCTGGCGTTGTTGACCACCTGATTGGCGAGCACATCCGCCTGGGTCACCGTATAGGTGGCCGTGTAGGTTGTGCTGTCGACATCGCCCGGGTTCATCACCGGGATCGGCCCGCCGTTCAGCACGATATTGGGCAGAAGATCGGTGACCGTGACATTGGTCAGGATCATGTTGCCGGTGTTGGTGACGGTGAAGCTGTAGGGGATCACGTCACCCGGAACCGCGCCGTTGGGCAGGCCGGAGGTGTCGGCCACCTTGTCGAGCTCGATCGCCGGCACCTGGGCAATCGGCACCACTGTCGGGGTGTCGTTGTCATTGGCGGTGCCGCTGTCGTCGGTCACCGGGTTGCCCCCCGGATCGTCGCCGCTCACCGTGGCCTGGTTGGTCACCTGACCGGCGATGATGTCGGCCTGGGTGAGCGTGTAGGTCGCGGTAAAGGTGGTGCTGTCGACCGCCCCCGGCACCAGCGAGGGAATCGGGCCGCCGCTGATCTGGATGTTCGGCAGGGTGTCGGTCAGCGTCACGTTGGTGAGCAACACGTTGCCGGTGTTGGTCACGGTGAAGCCATAGCTGATCACATCGCCCGCCTGCGCCGGCGTGCCAAGCGCCGATGTGTCGGCGGTCTTCACCAGCGCGATGGCCGGACCTTGCACGATCGACGTGACCAGCGGCGTGTCGTTGTCATTGGCCGTGCCGCTCACGTCGGTGACATCGGTGCCGAACGGGTCGGTACCGGTCACGGTGGCAGAGTTGGTCACCTGGCCGGCGTTGAGATCGTCCTGGGTGATCGCATAGCTGCCGGTGAAGGTGGTGCTGTCGACGGCACCCGGAGCAAGCGTGGCAATCGGACCGCCGTTGAGCGTCATCCCGGGCAGGCTGTCGGCCAGGGTGATGCCCGTCAGCGTCACCGGGCCGGTGTTGGTCACGGTGAAGCCATAGGTGATCACGTCGCCGACGGCCACCGGGTTCGAGAGCCCCGAGATGTCGGAGGTCTTGATCAGCGCAATGGCGGGCGCAACGTTGTGGCTCACCGGGGTCGGGTCGTTTTCACCGTTTTCATTGGCCTGACCGTTGTTGTTGGGGTCCGGATTGGTGCCGTTGTCCGACTGGTCGGCAAGCTGCGGGTTGGTGGCCGAGGTCTGGCCGGACCACTGCCCTGTCGCATCGACCACGGCCTGGTTCTCGTAGTTCGCGGGCACAGATGTCGGCTTCACGCGGATTGTGAAGGCCAGGTTGCAGCTGCCCGAGATGCCGAGATTGAAGCCGGTGGCGACAACCGTATTGCCTGCGCCGTTGAAACCAGCATTGAGGCCGCCACAGCTGCCCGAGGGTGCCGCGACGATCGCATAGGTGCCGTTGGCCAGCGGATCGGTGGCCGGGTTCCCCGGGGTGGCGAGGGTGCCGAACAGCGGAGCGGCCCCGGCGATCTGGTCGGTCACCGCGATATTGGTGAGCGGTTCCTGGCTGAAGTTTTCAACCACCAGACCGAAGGTCACATTGAACGACCCGTCGTCATTCGCCGTCACCGCGCCCGACACCTGCTTGGCGATGCCGACACGGGCCTGCGAGATGAGCGCGAAGTCGTAGTCGACGCCGTCGTCGTCTTTCGGCACGTTGATCGTGCTGATCGTGGTGTTGTTCGTACGGTTACCGCCAAGATTGAGCGGGTTCGACGTCGGACCGGTGGTGAGGTATGCGACATCCGGCACGGAGGACGGAATGACCTGGAGCCTCACCGTATAGGTGCCTTCCGGCAGGTAGTCGAAACTGTAGTCGCCGCTGGCATCGGTGGTGATGGTGCGGGAAACGGGGTTGCCGTTCAGATCCGTACCGTTCAGCGTGACCTGAACGCCCACAACACCGCTGTCGTTGTTGTTCATCACCTCGTCTTCCGCGAAGTCGCGGAACACCGAGCCCGAGAGCGACGAGGAAACCACCTGCACCGTGGCGGTATCGGTATTGTCGCTCTCGTCGACATCGAAGCTTTCGGTCGAGACGGTCGCCGAGTTGGTGCGGCTGTAGGGATCGGCATTGGCGGCAGTCACGCGCACCGGCACGGTGATATTGATCTGGCTGCTCGCGTCGACGGTGCCAAACTCACAGTTGAACGACGTGCCTCCCGCGGCACCGGTGCAGCTGTTCTGGCTGGCATTACCGCTGGCCACCACAGCCGTGGGCGCGCCGGTCAGCACCATGTTGGCGGGCAGGCTGTCGGCCACCGAAACCACTTCGGCCTCGGCCGTGCCGCCAGCGGGAGCCGCGACAGTCACCCCGATGGTGAAGTTGAAGTCTTCCCGCAGCCCGACAGGCGCCGTCGGTCCGGTCTTGGTGAGCGAAATGTTGGTGCGGGTCCGCAGCGTGGTATCCGCCGAGGCATTGTTGTTGAGCAGGTTGCTCTCCCAGCCCTGGTCGGTCTCGTCGGACTTGACCGACACGTTGTTGACCGCCGTTCCCTTGGCCAGGCCACGCATGGTCAGGGTCACCTGTTCGGAGGAATTCGCCTTGATGAAGGGCCAGGTGCATTCCAGCGTGCCGCCAACGTCGCCGACCGCCGGAACCGTGCCGCAGCTCACGGGGCTGTTGTTCGAGGTCGCCGTGAAACTCTGATAGCTCAGCAGCGAGGGCGGCAGAGTATCGGTCATCACCACGTTTTCAGAGGTCGAGGGGCCGTTGTTGCGCACCGTCACCGTATAGGTGACGTCGCCACCGACCGCGACCGGATCAATGTTGTCGGTCTTGTTGACCAGCAGATCGACCACCGGACGCTGAACCGGCACCGTGACCGCCGCGTTGTTGTTGGTGGGATCAATGTCGGTTGTGGTGGTGGTAATCGCGGCATTGTTGGTGATGTCGGTGCCGCGGGTGGCGTTGGTCGGCTGCACCACGATGGTCACGGTCTTCTGGGCACCGTTGTTGATGCTGCCCATGTCGCAGGTCAGCGTCCTGTTGGCCGCGGTGGTCACCGTGTTTGCGGTGATCCCGGAGCAGCTGCCGCCGGGGGCATTGGCCGAAACGAACAGCACGTCCAGCGGCAGCTCATCGGTGATGGTCACACCGTCCGCCCGGCTGAGGCCGTTGGCAAGGTTGCTCGCGGCAACGACGTAGGTCAGGTTCTGGCCAGCGGCAACCGGGCTGGGGTTGGCGGTCTTGGTCGCCCGTATGTCGGCCCGCGCCTCAAGCGTGTAGTTCGCAACGTTGGTGTTATTGTTCAGGTCCGGGTCGGGCACATTGCCCGAATAGGCGTTGGCCCGGTTGTAATACGAACCGCCATTGCCGCCGGGGCGCACCTGGAAGGTGATGACCGGACAATCGTTGCCCTGAGTACAGACCGGCAGCGTCGGGATCGTGCAGACCAGATTCCGCCCGTTGGGATTGAGAGGCGAGGTCGAACAATTGGAGTCCGTGAAGGTATTGGCCGCGTTTCCGGCAACCGAGAGCGAGACGAAGCCCGGGTTCGGTCCGCTCGCCTGGTCGTTGATCAGGAAGCGGACCAGGTCACGCACCTGGACGTTGGTCGAGACGGCAGGGCCGTCGTTGACGACTTCGATCGTGTAGGTCAGCAACTCGCCCGCCGCAACCGTGGTGGGGTTCGCCGATTTGAGCGGATAGATGTCGGCCGAAGCTGCCGGCGTGCCGGAGGTCGAGGTGTGGGTGATGGTGTTGTTCGGCAGGATCGCAACATCTTCGGGGATATTGGAATCCGGCGAGCTGACGTGCAGCTGGTTGGCGATCGTGCCGGCCGCCGTCGCCGTGGTGGTGAAGGTCACCGAGGGCGTGGTGGCATTGGGCGGCAGCGGCGCGGCCTGGGTATAGACGCGCGTACAGGTCACCTGAATCGGACCCGCACCGCTGGTGGGATTGCAGGTCCAGCCGTTCGCGTTGACGATACCGTCGAGTGTGAGCCCGGCGGGGATCGTGTCGACCATCTCGATGGTGCCCCAGAACGCGGCATTGCCGATGTTCGAGGTCGAGATCGAGTACTCATAGCCGCTGTTGCCCTCCACCATGAGCGGCGGATTAGGGCCGGTCTTGTTGGCGCGCAGATCGACCACCGGCTCGGCGATGGTGACAAGACCGTCGCTGTCGCTGTTGTTGGCCGGGTTCTGATCGGTCGGGCCGGTCGAGGAAACCGTGACGGTGTTCTGGGCATTGCCCGCACCCACGACGGTCGCTTCGACAATGACATTGCCAAGGCTGGTGTTGTTGCCCGCACCCGACGGGTCGGGGCGGGTGCAGCTCACCTCCTGCCCGGAGGTCGTGCAGGTCCAGCCGCCCTCGATGACATTGTCGATCTGGTAGTTGCCCGGAATCGTATCGTTGAGCGTGAGCCCGCTGGGCGCATCGCCGGTGTATCTGGGCGCAAGGGTGAAGGTCACCGTATCGCCCACCAGCAGGTTGCCGGTGTTCGGGCTGCGACTCTTGCTGACCGCCACGTCGGTTCCCTCGGTGACGTCCAGAGTGCCGGTGGCGGTGTTGTTGTCGGCATTCGGGTCGGGCGGGTTCTGGTTGATGACACTCGCCGAGGCGGTGATGTCAGACCCGCCGATCGCGGCGACCTGGCCGGTGAAGGTGCGGGTGACGGAGGCGCCAACCGGGATCGAACCGGGAATGTTGCAGTTCCAGGTGCCACCGCTCAGGCTGCATCCGGCGGGCGCCGACATGTTGGTGATGCCGGTGGGCGCAGGGAAGGAAATGGTGAAGCCGTCGCTGGGGTGCGGGCCGTTGTTGGTCGCCGTCCAGACGAAATCGACCATGCTGCCGGCGGCAGCGGAAGAAGGGATCGTGAGATCAAGCTGAATTTCCGCACCCCGCGTCAAGGTGGTGGTTTCGAGGTCGGAATTGTTGCCGGTGTTGGTCTCGACACCGGCAACCGTCGCCACCTCGGCACCGACCTGAATCGAGCCCTCGATGTCGCTGGTCACCTGGACGACCGGCGTGATGTTTTCGTCGGCGGCCAGGGGCGGCACGGTGCAGGTCACGGTCAGCGGACCGGCGCCGGTGGTGGGCGCGCAATTCGTCAGCGGCGCGCTGACACCGACCAGAGAGGCGTTGGCGGGCACGTCGAAGGTCAACTGCGTTGCAGGCGCGCCCTGCGTGCCCGCGTTGGTGATCCGCAGGGTGTAGTCGATCACCCCGCCTGCCGCGTAGGTTACTCCGCCGTTCTCGCCGTCTTCGATGGCAAGCAGCCAGTCCACATTCTGAGCCCGCGCCTGGCCGGCACCCGACAGCACCCCGAGACAGAGCGCGAAGGTGAGAACCAGAAAACGCGCAAGAAAACCAAAACGCCGCACGGAAACCGTCCGGGGCTCAATATCACCATTCCACATCACAAGACCGCCTGTTTGCATTTGCCGCCGCATATTGCGGGCATCCTGACTGATTCTATTTCCGTTTCCTATTCATTTTCCAAGCGATTTTTTCCAATTGGTGAACAAAACAAGGGGCAATCGTCGCGTCGTTGCCACACCGGCATCAGCCAGCACGGCGTTATCCACAGGCAAGGTTCCGCCGGGCCGCAAATTCCGCAGATTCTCTCACACCGCCACCTCTTCTCCCGCACCGCCACCTCCGCCCGGCCGACAGCGGTTCGCGGACCGGCCGGACGGATCCAAATGCCACGGGCACCCCCCTTGCCGGTCCGGTTTCACCGGATTCCCTGGCCCCGATTTCTCCAAAACTGACCGATCCGGGCGTGAAATGACCACAATCCGCACCGACAAGACCGGCAACGCGAAACGCACCGGCAGGATTGACACGCTGCCGGACCGGAGGGGAAAACCGGGCAGGGTTTGCAAAAGGCATTCGGGCAGGAAAGCAGCAATGAACGACATGAAGGTGTCAGGCTCAGACAACGTCGTCGCGACCTTCCCGGCGTCGATCACCCAGAAACGCACCTGGTTCATGGAGCAGATCCACCCCGGCGACCGGGGCCTGATCATCGCGCTGCACTGGGAATTGCGCGGGTCCGTCACCAGTGATGCGGTGGAACGTGCCTTCCAGACGATCACCGACCGTCACGAGGTCTTCCGCACCCGGTTTCGCGAACGCGACGGCGAACCGGTGCAGGAGGTGCTGGCGCATGTGGATTTCAGGCTCGCCCGGCTCGATCTGCGCAATGTGCCGGAGGCCGACCGCGCCCGCAAGATCAGCGAGATCGCCAGCGAACATGCCGGGGAACCCTTCGACATGGGGCGTGCCGGGCTGATCCGGGTGGCGATGGTCCAGACCGGACCCGACCGCGCCGCGCTGCTGATCGCGGTGCACAACAGCGTGTTTGACGGCTATTCCATCGGCGTGCTGGGGCACGAGCTCGGCACCCTGCTGGAGGCGGAAGCAAGCGGCCAGCCCGCCGAACTGCCGGAACTGGCGCTGCAATACGGCGATTTCGCCATGTGGCAGGCCGATTACGCCGCCAGCGGCGCCTTTGCCGGGGAAGAGGCCTATTGGGCGCAAAAGCTCGGCGGCATGGCCTGTTTCGAGATCCCGCCCGACCGGCCGCGCAGCCCCGGGCCTACCGAAAGCCGCAACTACGCCCGCGATCTGCCGGCGGATTTCGAGCCCCGCCTGGCCGGGACGGCAAAGGCGCTCGAAACCTCGCTGTTCACCCTCGGCACCACAGCCTTCGCGGTTGCCCTCGAACGCTTCACCGGACGGCGCGACGTGAGCTTCGCAATCCAGGCCGCGGGCCGGAACGAGGTGGACCTCGAACCGCTGATCGGCATCTTCACCAATCCGATGGTGCTGCGCTTCGACATCGACCCGGAGGCCCCGCTCTCGGACCATGCCCGGGCGGCGCGCGACATCATCAATGGCGCCCTCGCCCACCAGATGCTGCCCTTCGACAGGGTGGTGCAGGTGCTCAACCCGCCGCGCGACCCGCTGCGGATCCCGCTGGTGTCGATCATGTTCGGCCTGCAACCCGGCTTCCTGAAGACCCGCCGCTATGGTGCGATCGAACTGGTTCCGGAAATCTCGGATGTGCCCGGCACGCTCTACGATCTCAATGTCAACATTGCCGGGCACAAGACCGGCTGGCGGCTGGTGATCGACTACAACGCCAGGCTGTTCGACGAAGCGACGATTGCGCGGTTTGCGGCGCTGCTGGTCGAGGTGCTCGACAGCCTGATGCACCACGCGGAGAGGCCGGTCGGCACGCTCCGGGCGGAGACGGAGCCCCGACCGGAGGCCCGACCTGAGACTGCCGCCGGGGAAGCCCCGCTTGCGGTGGCGCCTTCAGAGGCGGCAGAGGAGGGAACCGCCGAAGGGGCAGCCACGATCGAAAGCCTGCGCGCGATCTGGTCCGATGTGCTCGCCATCCCGGCCGACAGTGCCACGGGCAATTTCTTCGACCTCGGGGGCCATTCGATCCTTGCGCTGCGGATGCTGGCGATGGTCGCCGAAAGTTTCGGCCAGCGCCCGTCGATCCAGGCCTTCCTCGCCGACCCGACCCTTGAAGGACTGGCCGGCGTGCTCAACCCGCCCGCGCCCTCCCCTGCCCCGCAGACCGGCCCGGCGGCGGCGCCCGATACCGCCCCGAACCCGATCTGGGATCTCACCGAGCTGCGGGCGTCTTCGGCCGACGCACCGGTGCTGATCGCCGTCAATCAGCCGTTCATGTTCCACGCCCTGGCGCGCGAGATGGTTGCCGATTGCGCCGTGGCGAGCCTGAGCGTTCCCGGCGCGGCAGAATTGCAGGCGCTCGAACAGGCCGGGCTCGATAAGGCGATCGAGGCCGCTCTCGCCCCGGTGCTTGCCCGCTACGCCGGGCGGCCGCTGATGTTTTGCGGCCTCTGCGTCGACGGGCTCGTCGCCCTCCGCCTCGCCCAGCGCCTGCGCGACGAGGGGCAGAACACCGCCCTCGTGGCGATGATCGACAGCTGGGCGCCCGGGTCCAGCCGGGCGTTTTCGCGGCTGCGCAAGAGCCTCGATCGCTGGCACATCCGCTTCCGGCGGATCGGCTATTATCTCGGGCTCCGGCGTCAGGGCGAGATCGGCTGGACCGATGTGCTGCGCCAGAACGATCTTGCCGCCGGGATCATCGCCCGGCTCACCGGGGTGCCCGCGAAAAACGAGACCGAGACGCTGGTCGATGACACCGTCGAGGTGCTGGTCGGCCTGACCCGGGGCTATCGCTTCGCCCCCTATGATGGCGAGGTGGTGCTGTTCATCACCCGCTCGCAGGCGATGGTGCCGAAGGACGGCGTGCTTGGCTGGTCGGGCCTGCTGGCGGCGGATGTGACCGCCTATCCGGTCAACGGCTGGCATGGCGACGCACTGATGCGCAGCGGGTTCGAGCGGATCATCGGCGTGCTGGACGTGAAGGCACAGAGACTGCGCCGCGCCACGCCGCCGGGGTGAACCCGGGTTTGAACGACCGGAGCAAAAGCCCCGCCCCGCTGACTTCGGGGGGCGGGGTTTTCGTCAGATCCCCCGGCGCGCGCCGCGGCGATAGGATTTGAGCGTCGGTTTCTTCGCGGCACCCTCACCGCCCTCACCGCCCTCACCGGAACCCCGGCTGTCGGCAAACCCCGCGAGTTCGGCGATCGTCGGATAGTCCAGCATATGGCGCGCCTCGACATTGAGGCCCGCGTCGATCATCCGCGCCGCAATGCGGAACAACGTGAGCGAATCCGCCCCGAGCGAAAACAGCGTCTGGTCGGTGCCGACCTCGTCGACCCCAAGCACCTCGCACCAGATGGCGGCCATCCGGCGTTCGGTCTCCGTCTCCGGCGCGGTATGCTGCACCGCCACACCGGCCGGAACCTCGGGCTCCGGCAGCGCCTTGCGGTCGAGCTTGCCATTGGCGGTCTGCGGCAGGGCATCAAGCCTCACCCAGGCCGTGGGCACCATATAGCCCGGCAGCCGCCCGGCGAGCGCGCGGCCGAGCGCCTCCGGCGCCGGCGCCTGCCCCGGTTCGGCCACCACATAGCCCACAAGCTGGTCGTCGCCGCGCGGCGACCTGCGCAGCGCCGCCGCCGCGGCGCGCACCCCGTCGAGCTCACGGATCCGCGCTTCGACCTCGCCAGGCTCGATGCGGAACCCCCTGAGCTTGATCTGCCCGTCGGTGCGGCCGAGCACCTGCAGCGTGCCATCGGCCAGCCGCCGGGCAAGGTCGCCGCTGCGGTAGAGCCGCTCCGCCTTGCCGTTCACCACCACTTCGCGGAAGGCCTGGCGCGTCAGCTCCGGCTGGCGGAAATAGCCTTTCGCGAGGCCCGCCCCGCCGATATTGAGCTCGCCCACCGCGCCCACGGGCAGAAGCTGATCCTGCGCCCCGAGCACATGCAGCGTGGTGTTGGCCACCGGATGGCCGATGGTCACCGGCGCGCCGGGCGACACCCGCGAGATCGCCGACCAGATGGTGGTTTCGGTGGGGCCGTAGACGTTCCACAGCGCCGCGCCCCCGGCGGTCAGACGCTCGGCCAGATCCTGCGGCAGGGGCTCGCCGCCCGCCAGCATGGTGAGCCCCGGCGCGGGCGCAAATCCGGCCTCGGTCACCATCTGCCAGAGCGTCGGCGTGGCCTGCATATGGGTGATGTCACCCTTGCCGAGCCGCTCCACCAGCCGGAAGCCGTCAAGCACATCCTCCGGCGCGGCAATCACCACCTTGCCGCCACGGATCAGCGGCAGGAACATCTCCAGCACGGAAATGTCGAACATCGTCGTGGTCACCGCGAGCAGCACGTCGTCGGCCGCAAACCCCGGCTCTTCGGCCATCGAGGCCAGCAGGTTCACCACCGAGCGCTGGGAGATCTCGACCCCCTTGGGCGTGCCGGTGGAGCCGGAGGTGAAGATCACATAAGCGGTATCGTCGCCGCTGAACGCCACCGGCGCCGGCACCCCGCTGACACCAACCCCGGCGAGCGGAAGCGAGGTGAGGCCAAGCCCGGCGGCATAATCCGGCACCTCCGCCCGGTCGTGCACGATCGCCGAAACCTCTGCGGTTTCAAGGATCATGCGCAGCCGCGCGGGCGGCTGGGCGGGGTCTATGGGCACATAGGCATTGCCGCTCTTCATCACCCCGAGCAGGGCGACCACACATTCCATCGAACGCGGCAACGCCACCGCGATGCGCCCTCCCTCGCCGACGCCCGCATCCTGCAACGCCCGGGCGATGGCATCGCTCCCCGCGGCAAGGCCGCGATAGGAGATCCGCTGATCGCCGGATTCGAGCGCGATCCGGTCCGGGGTTTCGGCGGCCACATGGTCGACGAGCTGATGCACGGTTTCGAAATCCGGCAGCGGGGCTTCGGTGCGGTTGAGCTCATCGGCAAGCCAGGCCCGTTGCGCCGTACTCTGCACCGGCAGCGTGGCGACCGGTCGCGCGGTATCCGCCGCCATCTCCTCCAGCACGGTTTCCAGATGCCCGATCCAGCGCCGGATTGTCTCCGGCTCGAACACATCGGCGTTGTAGTCGACATCGAGACGCAGACCGTCGCGGCGCTCGACGATGTTGAAGAACAGATCGAAATTCACCGCCGCCTTCGGGTTCGGCGCCGCCGTCATCCGCAGGGGCCCCATGTCGACGCTCTCGCCAAGGCGTTCGAGGTTGAACTGCACTTCGGTCAGCGGCACCCGGTCGAGCGCGCGCGCCACATCGAGCTCCCGCACCAGCGTGCCGAAGGTGTAATCCCGATGGTCGAGCGCGGCGGCGGTCCGTTCGGCGACGAACCGCAGATGCTGGGCAACCGTCGCCCCCGGCGCCACCCGGGCGCGGATCGGCAGGAAGTTGACGCAATGGCCCACGAGGTTCGGGTTGTCGAGCAGGGCCTGCCCGCCGGTCGGCACCCCGAGGACCACGTCGTCAGAACCGCTGAGCCGTCCGAGCACGATTTGCAGCGCGGCAAACAGGGTCGCGAACAGGGTACAGCCCTCCGCCGCCCCCGCCTTGCGCGCGGCCCGCATCACCTCGCCCGGGATCTGCGCGGTGACGGTGCCGCCGCGGTAGGATTTCACCGCCGGGTGCGGGTGGTCTGACGGAAGCTCCGGCACCTCCGGCACCTCGGCATATTCCTCATGCCAGAAGGCGCGCGCCTCAGGGGCCGGGCCCTTGCGCGCCTTTTCCAGCGCGTGGGCAGCGAAGGAGGGCGCGGGCACCAGCCCGGCGGGCGTGCCGCTGACCGCCTCGCGGTAGAGCGCGGCAAGCTCCTGCGTGAGCACATTGAACGACCAGCCGTCGCAGACGATGTGATGCGCATCGAGCACCAGCACATGGTCTTCCGCCGAGCGGCGCACGAGAAAGGCGCGCAAGGGCGGGCCGGTGACGATGTCGATCTCGGTGGCGGAATCCTCGGCCAGAAGCGCGGCGAACGCCGCTTCCGGGTCATCCGCGCCGCTGAAATCATGCAGCGCGAGCGGCATCGGGAACGGGTCGAGAATGTCGAAGCTTTCGCCGTTGCGCGCAAAGACACAGCGCAGCCCGTCGTGGCGGGCAATGAGCCGGTCGAACGCCGCCTGAAGCGCGGGGACATCGAGCGGACCGTCGAGCGTGAAGGAGATGCTTTCGTTGAAGCTGCACGAGGCGGTGGCCCCCTGCTGGCTGGTCATCCAGATTTCGCGCTGCGCTTCGGTGAGCGGGATGGCTTTGGTGGGCGCGGGGTCGGCCCCGGGCGCGCCGTCAGGCTCCCCCGGCCCGTCACCCGGCCCGTCACCGGTCAGAATGCCGACGCCGCGCAGCGCATCGACCGATTGTTCAAACACCTCGACCACCCGGTCATAGTCCGCCGGCTCATGCGCCGTGGTGAACAGGCAGGGGTAGCCGATCTGCACATGCACCCCCGCCAACCGCATCAGCGGGAACAGCAATGCGGCGTTGGGGTCGTGGTCGGTCACCTGCGGCACGAACCAGCTCGAATAGCTCTCCACCAGCGGTGGCAGCCCGCGCGCGGCGAGGGCGGCGTTCATCCGCGTCACCGCCGCTTCGGTGCGCCGCGCGGTCTCGTCCCAGAGCTCGGGGCCATGGGCCTCCAGATGGTCGAGCGTGGCATCCACCGCCGCCAGCACCAGCGGGTGACGCACGAAGGTGCCGGCAAAGAAGGTCGGCATCGCTTCGGGCACCGACCCGTCGCCGAAGGACCACATGCCGCCGTCGAGCGCATCCATGAACCGCGCCGAACCCGCCAGCATGCCGATCGGCATGCCGCCGCCCATCACCTTGCCATAGGTGGCCATGTCGCCCTGGATGTCCCAGACGCCCTGCATCCCCCTCGGGCCGACCCGGAAACCGGTCACCACCTCGTCCATGATCAGCGCCGCACCCGCCTCGCGGGTGATCTCGCGGATATCCGCCACAAAGCCCTGCGGGCGCAGGTTGGGGTGACGGCTCTGCACCGGTTCGACCACCACACCGGCGAGGGTGTCGATATGGGCGCGGATCCAGTCGAGGCTTTCCGGCGCGCCATAGGGCAGCACCACCATGTTGGACAGGCTCGACCGCGGAATGCCCGGCGCGATCGGCAGCGCCGCCGGGTCGCCGCGTCTTTTGCCTTTCACCAGCACCTCGTCGAACTGGCCGTGGTAATCGTTGGAGAACACCACGATCCGCTCACGTCCGGTCACCGTGCGGGCCACCCGCATCGCCGCCATCACCGCTTCGGAGCCGGTGTTGCAGAAGGTCGCGCGTTCATGGCCGACCATGCGCGCGAAACGCGCCGCCACCGGCCCGGCAAGGTCGCTCTGCGGTCCGATGGCGAAGCCGCGTGCCATCTGGGCGGTGACCGCCTCGATCACGAAATCCGGCGAATGGCCGAAGGCCGTCTGGCCGAAGCCGTTGACGAGGTCGATATATTCGTTGCCGTCGATGTCCCATATCCGCGCGCCCCTGGAGCGGTCGCAGACCACCGGATAGACCAGTTCCTTCCACTCGGCGCGGAATCCGGCGGCGCTGCGCGGATCGGCCAGCACCGCGCGGTGGGTCTGGACATAGGCCTTGGACTTCGGGCTGCGGGCGCTGTAGCGCGCGGCGAGGTCCTGGGCGAAGGCCAGTTGCGCAGGCGTCAGCGCGCCGCCCGCGGCATTGGTGGCCCGGCCGATGGAGAAGCCGCGTTTCGCCTCCGGTTCAGCGGCGGCCTCCGGCTCGGCCGCGGGGGCCGCCCTGGCGGCGGGCGTCTGCGGTGCGGGGCTGGGTGCGTCTGACACGGGGGTTTGCGCGGGCAATGCGGTACCACCCGAAAGCGCGGCAAGCTGTTTCGCAAACACCTGCTGCATGGTCGCAAGCTGCGCCTGCACCAGCGCCGCCACCGGGGTGTCGGCGGGCAGATCCCCGGCGCCGGGGATCATCGGCGCCCCGGTGATGGACGCGGGCGCGGCGGGCGCGGTCATCTGAACCGGTTCCGGCAACACGGGCGCCGCCGGCGCGGGGGCGGCGGCTTCGGGGGGAAGGGTCTCGTCGAGCCAGGCGGCCACCGCCTCGGCCGTCGGATAATGCGCGAGCAACTCACGGAAGGTCAGTTCGACGCCGTAATCCGCCGCCAGCCGCTGGCTGACCTGGCCGAGAAACAGCGAGTCGAACCCAAGCTCGAGGAACGTGGCCCCGGCGTCCTCGGGGGTGAGATCCTCGCCGGAAATCTCGCCCAGAATGGCGAGCAATTCACCGACCAGACGCGGCTTGCGGTCGGCCGGTTCGGGGGTGGGCGCAGTGGGCGCATCGTTCATCGGGGGCACCTCCTGAGGGGTGGGGGGCGTGGTCTGAACAGCAGGCGCGGGCACCAAAGCGGCCGCACTCGCCCCGGCACAGGCGGCCGGCGCGCCTCCCGCGCCCGGCGCAGGCGCCTCGACCCAATGCCGCTTGCGCTGGAACGGATAGCCCGGCAGCGCGACCCGCCGGCTGCCGCGCGGCCCGAGCTTCGCCCAGTCCACCTCGGCCCCGGCGCTCCAGAGCTGTCCGAAGGCCTGCGCCATCGCCACCGCGTCGGGCTCCGCCCGGGTGTGATCGGGCAGCGACTGGACAATCGCCACCTCCGCCTCGCGCGGCAGGCTCTGCCGGGCGAAAGCCGACAGCGTGTTGCCCGGCCCCGCTTCGAGCAGGATCGCCGGGCCCGCGCCCGCGAGCGCTTCGACACCGGCCTGGAAATTCACCGTCGCCCGCGCCTGACCGGCCCAATAGGCCGGGTTGGTGGTCTCGGCACCGGTGACCCAGGTGCCGGTCACACAGCTCACATAGGGAATTCCCGGCGGCGCCAGCCGGACGCCGGAAATCGCTTTGCCCAGCGCATCGCAGACCGGATCCATCATCGCCGAGTGGAAGGCATGCGAGGTATGCAGCCGGCTACAGGCGATGCCCGCCGCCTTGAGCCGCGCTTCCATCCGGTCGATCGCCTCGAAACCGCCTGCGAGCACGTTGAGCCGCGGTGCGTTGCGGGCGGCGATGTCGACCGTGCCGTCGAGATGCGGCGCCAGATCCTCCATCGGCACCCGCACCGAGAGCATCGCCCCCCCGGGTTGGGCCTGCATCAACTCGCCCCGCCGCGCGATGATCCCGAGACCGGTCTCGAAATCCATCACCCCGGCGAGCACCGCGGCGGTGAACTCACCCACCGAATGGCCGATCATCGCCGCCGGTCTCACCCCGCGCGTCACCCAGAGCCGGGCGCAGGCGAACTGGGTCAGGAACAGCGCGGGCTGGGTCAGCCGGGTTTCGCGCAGGGCGCGCGCCATGTCTGCGTCGGACGGATCGCCGAAACAGAGCATGGTCTTGACATCGAGCCCGAGGATCGGCCGCAGGATCTCGGCGCCGGCGTCGATCCAGCGGGCAAATTCCGGCTCGCTGGCGTAAAGCCCGCTGCCCATGCCGGGGTATTGCGACCCCTGCCCCGGAAACATGAACGACACCGGCGGGTTGCCCTCCATCGCCGGCCGGCGCAGGGCGGGGGCGCTGCGGAGCGCGGCCGCGAGGCTTGCGGGATCCGTCCCCGCCACCGCGCTCCGGCAGGCAAAACCGGGCCGCCCCTCTTGCAGCGTGAAAGCCGCATCGGCCGGATGCGGCGCATCGCCCGCTTCCAGCGCGTCGGCCAGGCGTTCCTGCATCGCCTTCAGCGCCTCCGGCGTCTTCGCCGACAGCGGCAGCACCTGCACCCCCCCGGGCGCGGCCTTCCGGGCCACAGCCGGGGCTTCTTCCAACACCAGATGCACATTGGTGCCCCCGACGCCGAAGGCGCTCACCCCGGCGCGCAGCGGCAACGGCCCGTCCCAGGGTTCGAGCCCCGCAGGCACCCGGAACGGGGTGCCGGTGAAGTCGATATTGGGGTTCAGCGCCTTGAAACTGGCAACCGGCGGCAGCTTGCGGTGGGCGAGCATCAGCACCGTCTTGATGGTGCTGACCACCCCGGAGGCGGCATCGAGATGGCCGATATTGCCCTTCACCGACCCGAGCGCGCAGCTTTCCGCGGGCAGACCCTCGCCGAAGGCGCGCGTCAGACCGCTGATCTCGATCGGGTCGCCGAGCGGCGTCGCGGTGCCGTGGCATTCGACATAGGAGATCGTCTCCGCCCCGACACCCGCATCCGCCTGCGCCAACCGGATCGCCGCCGTCTGGCCGGAGACCGATGGCGCGGTGAAAGAGATCTTGCCGGCGCCGTCATTGTTGACCCCGGCGCCGCGGATGATCGCATGGATCTGGTCGCCGTCGGCCAGCGCGTCTTCGAGCCGGCGCAGCACCACCACGCCCGCGCCATGGGAAAACACCGTGCCGGAGGCGGCGGCATCGAAGGGGCGGCAGGTGCCGTCGTCGGAGGAAAGCCCCCCCTCCTGCGCCAGATAGCCACGCCGCTCGGGGAAGGTGATCGACACCCCGCCCGCAAGCGCCATGTCGCATGTGCCCGCGCGCAGGTTCAGCACCGCCTGCGCAATCGCGGTGAGCGAGGTGGAACAGGCTGTCTGCACGGTCATCGCCGGGCCATGCAGGTTGAGCTTGTAGGCCACCCGCGTGGCCAGACAATCGCCGAGATTGCCGGTCATCTCGGCGAATTTGCCGGTCTGGTAATTCGAGGTGAATGCCTCCGCCTCGCCGCGGTCGCCCAGCAGGTTGTGGATGAGATAGGTATTCATCGACGACCCGGCGAAGACCCCGACCGGCATGTCCATATGCAACGGGTCGTGCCCGGCCCGCTCCAGCGCGTGGTAGCAGATTTCGAGGAAGACGCGGGCCTGCGGGTCGGTCACCGCCGCTTCGCGCGGGTACATGCCGAAGAATTTCGCGTCAAACAGCGCCGCGTCGTCCAGCCCGGGGCGGACCGGCACATAGGCCGCGGAGGCGCGTTGTTCTGCCGTGAAGCTGTCTTCCAGTTCGTCGGCGCCAAAGGGGCGGATGAGGTTGGTGCCGCGCGCGACATGCTCCCAGAATTCGGCCAGCGATCCGGTGCCGGGAAGGCGCGCGGCCATGCCGACGATGGCAATCGCCCCTTGCGGAAGCGCCGCCGGGGGCGCGGGTTCCGGCGCGGGCGCGGGTTTCGCCGGCGGCGCGGGTTCCGGCGCGGGCTCAGACGCGGCCACCGCTGGCGCCTCCGGTTCCGGCAGCCCCTGCCCGGCGATCCCGGCGATCCCGGCGAGCTTTTCGGCAAGCGGTGCAAGGCGGGGCACATCAAACATCACTGTAATGTCGAAATGCACACCGAGCGCCTTTTCCAGCGTCGCATGGACATTGATCAGCTGAAGCGAGCTGCCCCCCGCCTCGAAGAAGGTCATGTCACCCGGGACCGGCCCGCAGCCCAGCACCTCGTCCCAGATCCGCGCGATGATCCGCTCGACCTCTCTGGCGGTGACCTTCCCCGCCGCCGGTTCTGCCCGGGCCCCGTCGGGGGCCGCCGCTTTCTCTTCAAGACTTCGTACCAGCGCCTTGCGGTCAACCTTGCTGTTCACCGTCAGCGGGAAATCCGCAACCACACGGTTGACCCGGGGGTGCATCCCCTCGGGCAGGCGCGCGCCCAGCGCGTCCATCACCGCGCGAATGAAGCCGGGAGGGTCGGCGGGCATGGCGCCGGCGGGTTTCAGGAAAGCGGCAATGCGTTTCTCGCCGGTGCCGGCCGTGGTCAGCACCACGGCGGCATCGACCAGCATCGGCAGCGCGCGCAGGTTGTGTTCGATCTCGTCGAGCTCGATCCGCCGCCCGCCGAGCTTGACCTGACGGTCGGTGCGGCCATGAAACTCGTAGAGCCCGTCGGCGCGCCGCCGCGACAGATCGCCGGTCAGATAGACCAGCCCCTCACGCCCGGGCCTGGGGTCTTCGATGAACGCCTCCGCGGTGCGCTCCGGCTGGTTGAGATAGCCCAGCGCCACGCCGTCGCCGGCAGCCACCAGCTGGCCGATTTCTCCGTCCGGCAGAACTTCGTGGTCCTTGCCGACCACGAAACACTCGCAGAACCCCGTCGCGCTCCCGATCGGGAGCGCGCTGCCGTCGAGATCGTCCGGAGAGACCAGATGCTTGGTGGTAAAGACCGAATTCTCCGTCGGCCCGTAACCGTTGATGATCTCGATCTGCGGATCGGCCTGCATCAGCCGCCGCGCCAGCGGCGCCGACATCACATCGCCCCCCGCGCCAAACTGCCGCAGCCCCACCAGGGCATCGCGCTGATGTTCGATCATCAGATGCGCAAGCCCGGTGTAGAACCAGGCGACCGTGACCTGTTCCTCCCGGATGGTGCGCGCCAGCGCCTCCAGCGAGGGCTTGGGCTGGCACACCACGGCCACTGCGGCACCATTGAGCAGCGGGGCCCAGATCTCCCAGGTCGAAAGATCGCAGGCAATGGTGGAATTGGCGAGCGAAACATCGCCGGGAAGGATCTGCCCGACCGGCTGGGCATATGCCAGCCGCGCGAGCGAGCGGTGCGGCAGCACCACGCCCTTGGGGATTCCGGTCGAACCGGAGGTGTAAAGGATGCAACAGGGGTCTTCGCCGCTACGCACCGGGAAACCGGCTTGCACCGCCGGTTCGTCGCGCAGCAAATCCGCCACGGCGGCACGGGGCACCGCGCCGGCGAGGCTTTCGGCCAGCGGGCCATAGGGCGCATCCCACAGGATCACCGAGGGGCGCGCATCCCCGATCACATAGCCCAGATGCTGTGAATCATAAGCCGGATCGAGCGGCACGAAGGCGCAGCCCGCGCGCATGATCCCCGCCATCGCCACAATCGCGTCCGGCGTCCGGTTGCTGATCAGCGCGATGTTGTCGCCAGGTTTCGCGCCGCTGGCGATCAGGTGCCGCGCAACCCTGTCAGCCGCCCGGGCCATTTCGGCATAGCTGTAGCGCCTGCCGCCGCCGGTGAGGGCGAGGTTGTCCGGGGCGATCTCCTTCGCACGCAGGAAACAGCTGTAAAGATCGAGCCCGCGATCATATCCGAGCTTGGCAAAACGGTCAGCCATGGCGTTGTGCGGCATAGTGCACCCCTCTCAATCGCGGTGGCCCTCTGCCGCCCGCGATCATGAAAATCCTTGCAAGCCGGAGCCCTGCCGGGCTGCCATGCCCGCTGCCTGCAACTCTCCGGGCGCTTGCGCTTCTCTGCCCTTGAACCCGAACTCTATGGCAAAGGTTGGAAAATTGTGAGTCAACCCCGACGAAATGCTGAAAGGCGCAGCGCTGGCCCGGCGCCCGCGGCGGTGGTAGCCTTCCGGCCGGGACAGAGGAGAGGCAAAACATGTTCGAGACCGCAGCCGCGCACCCCGCCATGCGCACCCTGCCCCGGTGCCGTCCCGGCCTCTTCCCCGCAGGAGGGACGGGTGTTTGATATCGGGCTTCACCTCTGGCTGCTCGACCCTTCGGACCATCTGTTGCCGGACCTCCGACGGCTGCTGTCGGAAGACGAGCGCGCCCGCGCCGCGCGGTTTGTCCGTCCGCTTGACCGTGACCGCTACATCACCGGACGGGCGCGGCTTCGCCAGATCCTTGCGGCCGCAACCGGTCGCGACCCGCGCGCCCTTCGCTTCAGTTACGGTGCCCACGGCAAACCCGCGCTCAAGGGGGGGCCTGCGTTCAACCTCAGCCATAGCGGACCGCTTGCCGCGCTGGCGATCGGCCCTGCGGCCACGCCCGCGATCGGGATCGGGATCGACATCGAACGGATCCGCCCGATCGAAGCCGCCGTTGCGCGGCGGCATTTCTCGCCAGCGGAACATGCAGCCCTCGGCCAGATGCCCGCCGCCGACTGGCTCACCGGGTTCTATCGCTGCTGGACCCGCAAGGAAGCCCTCGTCAAGGCGCAGGGAACCGGCCTGTCGATGCCGCTCGACAGTTTCGACGTTTCCCTGACAGACAACGCCCGGCTCGAGCGGATCGACGGTGACAGCCCCGGCAACTGGCGAATGATCCATTTCAACCCCGCGCCCGGCTGGGTGGGGGCGGTTGCGGCGCGCACCGGCGGGCAGGAGATCGCTTTGAGCCTGCGCGAGACCGGCACGCCGCCCCTGCCCTTCGGCTAGTGCCGCGCCCTTTGGCGCGTGTTGTGGTTTCGGGAGATGCAGGCCTGAGACGACGCGGCAGTGGTCTGCGGAAGGCCGTTCACGCCCCCCCGCCAGGGCTTATCGGGCAGTGCCGACAGCTTCTGACGCGGCGAACGACACCGCCCTGGCATCTGTGCAGCGCCGTTTTTTCCGCAAATCACTTTGACATTACCCTACTGTTTTAGTAAGTCATTTCCACCTGCACGGCTCTGTATCACATGTTGCTTCGGGGGGCATTGAAGGCGAATGTTTGGCTGCACTAGGAAGTCTGGGCTTTTTTCTCTGATTATCACTCTTTCGGTCGTTTTCTGGGGGGCGCTGGTGCAATCCGCCCGCGCCGATCTGGATTATGCCGATCTGATCGGGCGTATCGACGAACGGCTGACCGGCGCGGCCGCCGCCTATCAGCAGGGCGACGCCGACACGGCGAAAGATGCCGTCCAGTCGGCCTATTTCGAGATCTTCGAGAACCTCGAAGGTCCGATCCGTGTCAATGTCTCGGCGGCCAGATCCTATGAGCTCGAGGCGGAATTCGGCGACATCCGCAAGCTGATCATCGACGGCGCCCCGCCGGAGGTCGTGCAGGCGCGCATCGAGGCGCAGATTGCGGCGATTCGCGCGGTTCTGCCGGATCTCGAATCCGGTGTGCGGCTGCGCGGCGAGCCGGGCCGTTACGAGACCGGGGAAGCCGCGCCCGAGGCGGCGGCCGCCCCCGCTGCCGACGAGCCCATAGAGCCGGAATGGCAGGCCGTGGTGGACGGGATTGGCGAGACGATCGCCCAGGCTGCTGCCGTCTACGAACAGGGTGAGGCCGAACAGGCCGTCGATCTGGTGCTGAAGGCGCAGTTCGACGGATACAAGAATTCGCTGCTGGAAACCGCGATCCGCCGTTATCGCGACAGCAACACGGATGCGGCGATCAACGGCGAATTCAGCCGTATCGTCGGGCTGATCCACGATGGCCGCCCGGCGCGCATGGTCGCAGCGTCAGGCAAACAGATGGTGGTGGAGCTGACCGGTCTTCTGCCGGGCCTGCCGCTTCTGGGCGACAATGGCACCGCGCGGCCCGCGCCCGCACCGGTCGAGGCCGACAAGGACTGGGCACAGGTGGGGGCACAGGTCATGGCGGCGGTCGACCGCGCCATTGCAACCCAGGCCGGCGGCGACAGCAAGGCGGCGGTGTCCGACATTCAGAACACCTATTTCGACGTCTTCGAAGCCTCGGGGATGGAAGGTGCCATCGGGTTGCGCGATGCGGGCCTCAAGGCAGATATCGAATCGCATTTCTCGCACCTCACGGCGCTGTTCAAG
>PDWJ01000974.1_pt1 | contig 38152 bp, 33 predicted proteins | sample 1430881 | NCBI WGS metagenome assembly PDWJ01 (sample SAMN01162460, study PRJNA174530) | Oral metagenome, whole genome shotgun sequencing project. | biome: Marine environment; feature: Marine mammal; material: Swab sample of the gingival sulcus; isolation source: swab sample of gingival sulcus...
TTGAAATAATTGGTCTTGAACAATTCTATACTTTTCAAACTCGCTTTCGGCATGTTGTTTGGCGATGGCTGCGGTAATTTTTCCGGCATTTTTCAAAATTTCTCTATCATCAAATGCCAAGAAAGCATCTAATCGCTTAGCCCAATCTTCCATGGTCATGGGAATTTGGCGTTTGGCACGTTCTTCTGCCAAGTCAAGGTAGGCGTTTACAATCCTGCCCAAACTTTCCAATTCTTCTTTACTCAGGTAATTTTTGGCGATGGACACATCAGTTTTCAAAATTTTACCGTCAGGACTATTTTTCCAAGTCGTTAAGCCCATTTTCTCTTTCTTACTGTCTGCACGTTGGTAAATTAACTCCGCTGCTGTATGCCCATGTACACCATAGTGCAACTTATTTTGCACTTTGGCAAAAAACTGTCTTGTAGTTACTGCATCTTTATTGTAATCCAAACTGGTAGCATAAATATCAGTTACTTTTTGGTAGAAATTGCGTTCGCTCAAACGAATTTCTCTTATCTCTGCCAGTAATTCATCAAAATAATTCTGATTGAGATACGAACCATTTTCAAGTCGTTTTTTGTCCAACACAAAACCTTTTATGGCAAATTCGCGCAACACCTGTGTAGCCCATTGCCTAAATTGCGTGGCACGAATAGAATTGACACGATAGCCTACAGAGATAATAGCATCAAGATTATAAAAATCTACAGATCGTTCAACTTGTCTTTTGCCTTCTGTTTGAACTATTCTAAATTTTCGAATAGTTCGTTCTTCTTGAATTTCTTGACTTTTATAAATTTCTTTGATGTGGTAATTAATCGTATTAACACCTACTTCAAACAGCTGAGCCATTAACTTTTGCGTCAACCAAATGGTGTCGTCTTGATAGCGCGCTTCTATGTTCTCACCTCCTGATTGTGATGTGAATATCAAAAACTCGGCTGTGCTATTGCGTATTTGTAATGTTTTGTTTTGGGTCATGTGGTTTAGGGCTTATATATTGCAAATATACCCATACTTAGCGCCAAAAACAAATTTATTTTCAATCCTAATTCCACATAAAAAAGGTCTCTACAATTTAATGTTAGAAGTTTAGTGCATAAAAAAAATTATTTACAAACTTTGATTTATAATGCAGTATCAATAAGCCCATAAATAGCCTCCATATCTACATGTTTACGCACATGTGCTGCTAATTTATCGTATTGTTCATTTTTAAAATCAGCATAAGATAGGCTATTTTGATTTTTCTTTTGTTGAAAAGGTGCTAACAGATAATTTATGACCACTTGATTATCAAGAATACCATGGATATAGGTTCCAAAACAAGTAGGAGAGACAAAACAACCATCCGTAGCTTGTTCAGAAAGTTGATTAAGCGTTATGATAGGCTGACTGGCTATGGTTTTGCCCATGTGTATTTCATAACCTTGACAAGTATCATCTGTTTGCAAAAATTGAAATTCCACCTGACGTGTAGTTTTTTCTGTGAGTAGTTCAGTAGTCATGGGTAGTAATCCCAAACCCGGTAACTGGGCGATATTTCCTTCCACACCCTCAGGGTCATAAATTCGCTCACCCATCATTTGATATCCTCCACAAATACCCATTACCGTTTTTCCTTCCCGATGTGCTTGCACAATGGCTTGAGCTAATCCTGATTTGCGCAGTTCGTGCATATCCGATAAAGTATTTTTACTTCCCGGTAATAAAATAATATCGGCAGCTTTTATTTCTTCTACATTATTTGAATAAAACAGGTTAACTCGATCATCTTGCTCCAAACGGGCAAAATCCGTAAAATTAGAAATATGTTTGAGCAATACCACCGCAACATTTACCTTATTGCTTTGCAAACTATGATATTTCTGTTCTAAAGCCACCGAATCTTCATCTTCGATATAAATATCATGAAAGTGAGGAATAATACCCAAAACAGGTACCCCACATAACTTTTCCAACATCTTTTTACCATCTTCAAAGAGTTTTATATCTCCCCTAAACTTATTGATAATAATGCCTTTGATATATTTTCGTTCCTCATCATCAAGCAAAGCAATAGAACCATAAACTGAAGCAAACACACCTCCACGGTCTATATCTGCCACCAAAATCACATGGGCATTAGCATACATCGCCATAGGCATATTAACCAAGTCTGTTTTTTTGAGGTTGAGCTCCGATATACTACCCGCTCCTTCCATCACAATTGGCTCATAAACTTTTGCTAAACGGTCGAATGCTTGATGTACTTCCTGTCTAAGACTTTCCCGTCCTTCTGTTTTGAAATATTGGTAAGCGTTTTGATTACCAATGGGTTTGCCATTGAGTATCACTTGCGACATCTTTTCCCCTGTAGGCTTTAGCAAAATAGGATTCATATCGGTATGGCAAGGAATACCGGCCGCTTCAGCTTGTACAGCTTGAGCACGCCCAATTTCCAATCCTTCAGGCGTGGCATAGGAGTTAAGTGACATATTCTGTGCTTTAAAAGGGGCAGGCGAATAACCATCTTGTTTAAAAATACGACAAAAGGCAGCAGCTAATACGCTTTTTCCTACGTTACTACCAGTTCCGGCAAAAAATATGGCTGACATAAGGTGGTGGGTTTATTGTTTGTTTTTTAACGCTTATAAATCTTTAAAATCTAATTATTTAGATTCATTTTTTCTTTCTTTGATTATCAAATATGGTATAAATCTCTTTCTCTTCTTTTTCCATTTATATTTTAGAAATTGAGCCTGAATTGTATTGCAAAATTAACTAAATAATAGAACAATGTACAAATTTTCCCAAACGATTCAACTTACATTTGTAAATCTACATAAAAGTTTCATTCATTTAGAAAGCTATGTTCAAACAAGTTTATTAGTTTTGCAATAACAACTTTAATATTTTGTGATGAAAGATGAATTTAATATTGCAAATATTTGAAGAAAAGATATAGAATAAATTATGATTACATTTAAAATAAAGACACCGGAACAAGAGGTTAAGACTTATTTACAAGAACAGATAGATAATTTAACCAAGCCCAAAGGTGCATTAGGACGTTTAGAGGATATTGCCATGCAAATTGGTACAATACAACAAAGTTTGCATCCCAAACTTACCAACCCACATCATATTGTATTTGCAGGTGACCATGGCATTGTGGATGAGGGTGTAAGTGCAGCTCCTAAAGCGGTTACTTATCAGATGATTGCTAACTTTTGGAATGGTGGTGCCGGTATTAATTTTTTATGTCGCCAGCATGGTTTTGAATTGCAAGTGGTAGATGCCGGTGTGGATTATAATTTTACAGACAAAGATCCGATTATAAATGCTAAAATCAGAAAAGGTACTCGTAATTTCTTGCACGAAGCAGCTATGATCCAAGAAGAAATGTATCAGGCGATAGAACTAGGTGCCGAACAAGTATCAAAAATTCACCAAACAGGCTGTAATGTTATCTCTTTTGGTGAAATGGGCATCGGTAATACATCACCTTCTGCCATGTGGATGCATTATTTCACCAACATATCTTTAACAGATTGTGTAGGTGCGGGTTGCGACCACACCGGTGATATTGTAACACATAAACTTAAAGTGCTTTCTCAAGCCAAAGAAAATTATAAGGGAGATGGCACTACGGAAGATATTATGGCTTATTTTGGGGGTTATGAGATGGTAATGGCAGTGGGGGCGATGCTGAAAGCCGCAGAACTAAAAATGACCATACTCATTGATGGTTTTATCATGACCAATTGTTTGTTAGCAGCCACAAAACTTTATCCTGAGGTGCAAGATTATGCTATATTTTCACATCAAGGAGATGAAGCTGGACATAAATTGGTATTGGAATACCTGAAAGCCAAACCAATTCTACATCTTGATTTACGATTGGGAGAAGGTACCGGTGCGTTATGTGCTTATCCAATAGTGGATTCCGCCGTTCGTATGCTCAATGAAATGGGAACATTTAAGGAGGTTAAAGTGTCTAAATATTTTTAAAATTAAATGGTAGGTTTTGGGTATTAGCTCTATTATTTAAGAGTCCGAATTGTTGTTCTCTAACATCTAATTAAATCCAACAATCAAAATAAAAAAATTATGAATCAAAATATTGCCGATATACGCATCAATTATTCTAAAAAAAGTTTGGATGAAAAGCAAGCCAAGAAAGATGCATTAGATATGTTTCAACTTTGGTGGGACGAAGCCATGGCTTCTGATATTTCAGAAGTAAATGCAATGACCTTGGCAACAATAAACAATGGTGTGCCTAATGCTCGCATTGTGTTACTCAAAGGTTTTGATGAGCGAGGATTTGTCTTTTTTACCAATTACAACAGTCAGAAAGGACATGAACTGGAAGAAAATGCACAAGCCTGTCTTGTGTTTTTTTGGAAAGAGTTAGAACGTCAGGTGCGCATTACCGGTATTGCCGAAAAAACCAGCATGCAAGAGAGTCTTGATTATTTTAATAGTCGTCCGGATGGCAGTAAAATTGGAGCTTGGGCATCTGCACAGAGTTTGGTGGTAGCTGGTAAGTCTTTTTTGAAAGAAACTTTCCAGTTTTACAACGAACGTTTTAAACATGGGGTTATCCCTAAACCACCGCATTGGGGTGGTTACCGTATCAAACCCTCTGCCATTGAGTTTTGGCAAGGACGCCCCAGTCGTATGCACGACCGACTGTTATACACCCTACAAGAAGATGGTACATGGCAGATTAAACGTTTACAACCTTAATCATTCAACATGTTACACGGACACGGCGACGATATATATAGTCAAAATACAGCAATAAAAGCAAATTTTAGTTCCAATGTGCCGGATACACCAAATATGGAGGTGTTGCAAAAATTTTGGGAACAGAAATTAGACATGCTTACATCTTATCCTGAAGTTAATGCAGAATCTTTTGTGGCTATGTTAGCCAATAAATATGCCTTAAAGACATCGCAAATCATCGCCACTCATGGTGCTACAGAAGCAATTTATTTAATGGCTCAAGCTTTTACAGGAAAATCTTCCACTATTTTTCAGCCTACTTTTGCAGAATATGCCGATGCGTGTAGTGTGTATAATCATAAGGTTTTGCACCTTGAATCCAAAAATGATTTAAATGAGGTTGATACACAATTGGTTTGGTTATGTAATCCCAACAACCCTACCGGAAAAGTATTTAATCATAATGAATTACTACAAATTATTGATAATCATAAAGATAAAATCTATATTATAGACCAAACTTATCGTTATTTTACCACCGGAGAAACACTAACATATCAGGAGGCGATTTGTCGAAATAATCTTGTGTTAATTGATTCTTTTACAAAACGATATGCTGTTCCGGGCTTACGATTGGGTTATATGGTAGCCAATGAGACTATTATACAGAAAATAATAGGCATAAAACCACCTTGGTCAGTAAATCAATTGGCAATAGAAACCGGTAAATATTTGTTAAGTAAAGATGATTTATTGCCATTGGATTTGAAGCAGCTTTTGTCACAAACACAATATTTGCAACAAGCTTTACAAAAGTTGCCAAATATAGAAGTGTATCCTACAGATACACACTTTTTTCTTTGTAAATTACATGGCATAAAAGCTCAAGCATTAAAGAATATACTTATTCAGGACTATGGAATTTTAATTAGAAATGCCGATAATTTTTTCGGATTGGATGACTATTTTATAAGAATTGCCACACAAAATAAGGCAAATAATCAACTGTTGATAGCAGCAATGAAAAATATATTAACTCATTTTTAATGTTATAAGGTGTTTTTAATTTTACCACTCATATTAGGCTACTTGCTCGACCGTCTTTTTGGAGATCCTGAGTTTTTACCCCACCCTATTGTTTGGTTTGGGAAACTCATTGCTTTTGCTGAAAAACGATTGAATAAAGGCAAACATAAGATATTAAAAGGAGCCTTTGTAGCAGTATTATTTCCATTATTTGTATTTTTTATTTTATTAATAATCAATATTTTATTATACAAATACTGGTATGGATTAGGCATTGCATTCAATAGCATTGCTGTGTTTTTTGCATTATCGGGCAATACTTTGATAAAAGAGGTAAAAGCAGTTTTTGATAAAACGGAAATATCCTTAACAGCGGGCAGACAACAAATTGCACGTATTGTAGGCAGAGATACCAGCCAGTTATCAGAAGAACAAATCAAAACAGCTGCTTTGGAAACACTTTCGGAAAACTTATCGGATGGTGTAATTGCTCCTTTGTTTTGGTATCTTTTAGGAGGTGTACCCGGAATATTGGCGTACAAAATGACCAATACCTTGGATTCTATGGTTGGTTATAAATCAGAACGGTATAAAGATTTTGGATGTTGGTCTGCCAAAATAGATGATATTGCTAACTTTGTTCCTGCAAGGCTAACAGCATTGTTAATGATAGTAGTATCCGGGAAATGGTCGATAATTTCATTTGTAAAACGATATGCACGTCAACATTCCAGTCCTAATGCCGGATATCCCGAAGCCGCTTTAGCCGGAATTTTGGATTGTCGCTTTGGAGGAGGGAATTATTATTTTGGTAAATGGGTTGAAAAACCTTATATTGGAAAAAATGATCGAAAATTATATCGAAAAGACTTGAGAAAAGCTGTGCAAATCAATCGATGGAGTGAATATTTGATGGTTACTATTGTAGGGAGTGTTATTGGTTTGATGATGTTTTTATGAAGAGGGCGGAAGTGCGTTAGTCGCTGAGGAGTCGAAGCGGTGGGGAGGTAAAATAATTATTAATTGAAATAAATTAAAAATCATGGCAGTATATACCAAAACAGGAGATAAAGGAAAAACAGGCATACATGGCGGAGAACGGGTATCAAAAGATGATATCCGCATAGAAGCCAATGGTAGCATTGATGAACTTAACAGCGTTATTGGTGTTGTGCGTGCACATTTACCTAAAAATCATGAGTGGCAATCTTTCTTGTATCGTTTGCAAAAGGAAATGATGATTGTAATGTCTTTGGTAGCTACTCCAAGTGCTATTATTGACAAAAACCCTAATCACTTTGATGAAAATTTAACAGCGGATTGTGAACGTTTAATGGATAAAATGAGTGAGGAAATGGGTTTGTCGAGGGATTTTCTATTACCCGGAGGCAATTTATTGGCTTCACAATTACACATGGCACGTGTCTTTGCTCGTCGTGCTGAACGTCGCCTTTGGACTTTGAATCGACAAGACCCTGTTCCGGAAGCCATTTTAGTCTATTTTAATCGCCTATCCGATTTATTTTTTGTTATGGCTCGTTACGAACTATTTATTCATCAGGAAAATGAGGAAGTTTGGAAAGCTTTTGCCTATAAACGAAAAAAAAATGAGGAGGAATTATAAATGGTAAATTATGAATTGTGAATGAAGAGGTTATAAGACGGAAGAGCGAAGTGTCAGCCGTTCACTGCATTTCGACTTCGCTCAATACATCGCATTTCGAAACCTAAAACCCAATACCCAACACCTAAAACCTAATAATATTATCTATGAAAAACATCATTGCAGCATTCATTTTTTTTACACGTTTACCCATTTGGCAACACAAAATGTTTCATTTGGAAGCTAAGTATTTTGAGAATGTAATTAATTATTGGGCAGTTACAGGTTGGCTAACGGCAAGTGCAATGTCCGGTATGCTTTGGCTTTCTGCTCAGATTTTACCTTTTCCGTTAGCTGTAATCATGGCAATTCTTACTCGCATATTACTTACCGGAGCTTTGCATGAAGATGGACTTGCTGATTTTTTTGACGGTATGGGTGGCGGATACAGCAAAGAACAGATTCTACGCATTATGAAAGACTCTTTTATAGGAACTTATGGTGTATTGGCTTTGATTATCTATTATCTGATACTGTTTAATACATTGATTGTTTTTGATGTAAAAATGGCTATTATAGCCATATTTGTAGCTGATCCTTTGTCTAAATTTATTGTTTCCAATATTACTGTTTTATTACCCTATGCACGTACAAGTGACACCAGTAAATCAGGTGTAGTTTATAAAAAAATGCAACTGTTCCCATTTATAATGTCTGCCATATTTGGATTATTGCCTCTTTTTCTTTTGTTAGATGTTAAAATGTGGTGGGGAATAGCAGCTCCTTTGTTGTTATTTTTCTCTTTGGGACATTTACTAAAAAATAAAATCGGAGGATATACCGGAGATACTTGTGGTGCATTGTTTTTGCTTTGTGAACTAATCACTTTGCTGACTTTTTTGGTTATACATTTGAATTTTTAATCCTAAATGTGTTAAAATGATTTGTTTTGTAAGACATACACAAGTAAATGTTACCAAAGGAATTTGTTATGGACAAACAAATGTGGGGCTTGCCGATAGCTTTTTAGAAGAAGCAGCAAAGGTCAAGAAGCAATTGAATAGATTCACTTTTGATACAGTTTATAGCAGCCCGTTGGATAGATGTGTGAAATTAGCCGAATTTTGTGGTTATCCCAAAGCAATACCGTCAGCAGCATTAATGGAATTGAATTTTGGTGATTGGGAAAACAAAGCCTGGAATGATTTGGATATGACAATTTGGAAAACAGATTGGGTTAACAATCCTCCGCCTCATGGAGAATCTTTTATGGAGATGTATCAACGTGTAAGTCAATTCCTTTCAAAATTACCAAAAGAAAATATTCTGATTTTTACGCATAAAGGTGTTATCAATTGTGCCAAAAGTTATTTTAAAAACATCCCACTTACAGCTACTTTTGACGATCCATTGGATTATGGAGAGATAGTGATATTTTGATAATTAGCATTTGTGAAATCAAATCTTTGTTTTTTGAATCATTAAGTGTGAAGAAAATTAATAATGAAATAAAAATTATCCATTCTTTAATTTTTGTGTAATTTTGGGGCGTATTTAACCATAAATTGGATGAGAAAATTAATTGTATTTTGTTTTTTGATGGGGGTAAGCCAACTCATCTTTGCACAAGTATTGGATACGCTTAGGTCTGATATGGAGAAAGATACCATTTCAATGCAACAAAAAGTGGCAAATGATACGGTATTTGTTTCAACGCAGGTGCAAGATATATTAGGCAACGTATTATATTATGAACAAATGTCAATGGATTGGTTTCAAGACCAAAAATTACATATTGTTGATACCTCTTTGTACAATTTCTATGAAATCAATCCCAACTTTGCTCAATCCAATTACTATCAAACATTGGGAAATACTGGATTAGCATCTCAAAATATGTTTTTTAACATCAATGGGAAATTAGGTTTTAACTATCAGAAAGATGTTTTTAATATGTATAATATCAAAGAATCAGATTTGAAATTATACAAGGTGAGGCCTACTTATTCCAAGATTTTTTACCGATTAGGACCCAATAAAGACCAAATTATCAATGTTGATTTTGCACAGCGTATTTATAAAAAGTTGATTTTGGGGTTGGATGTAGATATTATTAACTCGGTGGGGGCATATTTTTTACAAAAAGCCCAAAACAGACGTGTGGGTATTACGGCTAATTATGCAACAGAAAATGATAAATATGTGTTGCAATCCTATTATATTCATAATAAGCATGATGTACAAGAGAATGGTGGTATTGCTAATGATACGATTTTCAATGAAAATATAGAATCTGACCGATTGATTTATACCATTAATTTGTATAACAGTAAAAATTTGTCTAAAAATGCAACCTTGTTTTTAAGGCATAGTTTTGAATTGGGAAATCCATTAAAATCAGATGTTGCATCCATAAAAAGCAGTGGTTTTAATCTTGGAAAAGTAGAGCATCAATTTAAGTATTACCGACAAAGTATTGGATTTGATGAGCAGTACAATGAAAATAATTTGCCTGCAAATTTTTATCCGTCATCACATTATAATAATCTGATAACCAATGATACGGTATTTCATGATGTGATTGAAAATACCTTTTCATGGAAAAATTCCTCTTTATATCAAACCCCAAAGTCATTGGGATTTGATTTTGGCATTACTTATCGTCATATTCATTTTAAAGATACTTTGTCAAATGATCGTTTTAATCAAATTGTATTGCATGGAAGCATCTCAAAATCCATTTACAAAGATTGGAAAATCGGTGGAAAAATAGAATATGTACAGGGCAATATTAATGCCAATGATTTCAAAATTTCCGGACGATTACAGGGAGGTTTGTTAAACAATATAAAGTTTAGTGCTTATATCGACCAAATTAATCGAGGCGTGGATTATTTTTATCAACATTTCAATTCCAATCATTTCATTTGGAATAATCATTTTGATAAAGAAAATATTGTTCGATTGGGAGGGATTTTGCACTTGCCTTCTATCAATGTTGAAGCAAAATATTTGTTGTTGTCTAATTATGTGTTTTTAAATAAGGATATTGTGCCTGAGCAAATTACAAATCCATTTAGTGTATTGCAATTTCATGTTAATCCTGATTTTCGTTTTCGGAAATTTCAATGGATAAGTCATTTGTATATACAAAAATCAACCCGGGAAGAAGCTATTCATGTGCCGTTGTTTTCCGGAAAAACAGCTTTTACTTATACCAATACTTTGTTTAATAAAGCATTGATGTATCAGGTTGGATTAGACGCACAATACCATACAAACTATTATGCCGATTACTACATGCCGGCACTACGTTCGTTTTATAGACAAAACGACCTCAATATCGGTAATTTTGTATATGGAAGTGTCTTTATCACATTACAAATCAAGCGTGTAAATCTCTTGTTCAAATATCGAAATATTTCACAAGGACTAACCCCATACAATTATTATGGAACGCCTCATTATCCCCTAAAAGATAGGGGATTTGAATTTGCAATTTCTTGGCGTTTTTACGATTAACGGTTTATGCTTTCATGGCTGCAATAGCTGGCAATATTTTCCCTTCTACATATTCTAACATGGCACCACCACCGGTAGAAACATAGCTAACATCATCGGTGTAACCGTAATTGTTAATGGCAGCTACAGAATCTCCACCTCCTACGAGTGAAAAAGCCCCTTTTTGAGTAGCTTTTACCACACTTTCAGCAATGGCTTGTGTACCTTTAGCAAAGTTTTTCATCTCAAAAACACCCATAGGCCCATTCCACAGGATAGTTTTAGAGTTTGTGATTACTTCTTCAAACTGTTTGGCTGTCTTTTCTCCAATATCCAAACCCATCCAACCATCAGGAATTTCATTGACATCACACATTTTAGTATTTGCTTCATTATCAAATTTATCTGCAATAATGGTGTCAGTAGGAATCCAAAGTTTTGCTCCCGTTTTTTCTGCTTTTTCGATGGCTTTTTTTGCCACGTCTATTAATTCCTCTTCTACCAAAGAATTGCCAACATTTCCACCCATTGCTTTAATGAAAGTGAACATCATGCCGCCACCAATCAAAATATGGTCGGCTTTTTCAATCATCTTATCAATAACTTGGATTTTTCCGGACACTTTTGCGCCACCAAGAATAGCGGTAAGTGGTCTTTCGGGATTTGAAAGCACCTTTTCCAAGTTATTGATCTCACTTTCCATGATGTATCCAAACAATTTTTCTTCAAAAAATTTAGCCACAATGGTAGTGGAAGCATGGGCACGGTGAGCCGTTCCAAAAGCATCATTCATATAAACATCAGCATAAGTAGATAATGTTTTGGCAAAAGTCTCATCACCACTTTTTTCCTCATTATGAAAACGTAAGTTTTCTAATAATAAAACCTCACCTGATTTTAGATTTTTGGATTGTTCCAATGCTTTTTCTCCAATACAATTATCGGCAAACTGTACTTTTTTCCCTAATGCTTTTTCCAAAGTTGGAATAACATGTTTTAGGGAGTATTTTTCATCATATTTTCCTTTAGGTCTTCCCAAATGCGACATTAAAATAACAGCTCCACCTTTTTTCAATACTTTTTGTAAAGTAGGAATGGCTTTTTCAATTCTTGTGGCATCTGTTACCTCAAATTTTTCGTTCAAAGGCACATTGAAATCCACACGAATAAGTACTTTTTTGTTTTCAAAGTTATAATTGTCTATATTTTTCATCATATTTAATTTTTAGGGTGTTTTGGAGATTTGTTTTTACAATAGTTTCCTATAATTTATTTACAGAAAAACTTCTTACAAAAATAAAAAAATATACCTAAATATGAAATTTTAAAATCGGCTTTATAAACAACGTAGATTAAAAAACCTTATATTTGCACACAAATAATATAGCTATGGAGGAAAAAAACGAATATAAATCATTGAATTTTATAGAGCAGAAGATTGAGAACGATCTTGAACAAGGAAAAAACCACGGAAGAAGACATTTTAGATTTCCTCCGGAACCTAATGGATATCTTCATATTGGGCATGCTAAATCCATCGTATTAAACTTTGGATTAGCCGAAAAATATAACGGAAAATGTAATCTTCGTTTTGATGACACCAACCCTGCAAAAGAAAGTGTGGAGTATGTTAATTCCATTATGGATGACATCCATTGGTTGGGATATGACTGGGAAGAGAGGGTATATTATGCTTCGGATTATTTCGAACAATTATATGAAATGGCTGTAAAAATCATTAAACAAGGAAAAGCCTATGTTTGTGAGCTTACAGCCGAACAAATTAGTGAATACAGAGGAACACCAACAGTTCCCGGAAAGGAAAGTCCTTACAGAAACCGTTCAGTAGAAGAAAACTTAAAGCTTTTTGAAGCAATGAGAGCCGGAGAATATCCCGATGGCTCTATGATGCTTCGGGCTAAAATAGATATGGCTTCGCCTAATATGCACATGCGTGATCCAATTATGTATCGTATTCGTCGAGTGCATCACCACCGTACAGGCAATGATTGGTGTATTTATCCGATGTATGATTTTGCGCATGGACAAAGTGATTTTATTGAAAAAATTACCCATTCGCTTTGTACGCTTGAATTTGAAGTGCACCGTCCATTATATAATTGGTTTTTAGACCATATTGCATCTCCTGATGAGGACAGACCGGAACAAACCGAGTTTGCTCGATTAAATATGACTTATACTGTGATGAGTAAGCGAAAATTACTGCAATTGGTAGAAGAAGGGTATGTTGATGGTTGGGATGACCCAAGAATGCCTACGATATCCGGATTGAGACGTAGAGGTTATTCGCCGGCAAGTATCCGAAATTTTGCTGAAGGTGTGGGAATTGCCAAACGCGATAATGTAATTGATGTGGCAAATTTGGAGTTTAGTGTTAGAGAAGATTTGAACAAAACTGCTCCACGTGTAATGGCTGTGCTTGATCCTGTGAAAGTGATTATAGATAATTATCCTGAAGATAAAACTGAAGAGCTGACATTAATTAACAATCCTGAGGATGAAACCATGGGAAGTCGAAAAGTACCTTTTAGTCGGGAAGTTTTTATTGAGAAAAATGACTTTATGGAAAACCCTTCACGAAAATACTTTAGATTGGCTCCGGGAAAAGAAGTTAGGTTAAAAGGAGCTTACATTATAAAATGTGAATCAGTTGTAAAAGACGAAGCTGGAAATATTATGGAGATTCATTGTTCTTACGACCCTAATTCTAAAAGTGGTGAAGACACATCCGGAAAGAAAATAAAAGGAACATTACATTGGGTATCTGCAAAACATGGTTTTAATGCACCAGTTAGATTGTATGACAGATTATTTAGCGATGAAGCTCCGGACGGACATAAAGACAAAGATTTTCTTGAATTTATTAATCAGGATTCATTGCAAATATTAGAAAACTGTGTGTTAGAACCTGCATTGTTGGAGGCTGAACCTGAGGATAAATTCCAGTTTCAACGCTTGGGTTATTTTGTAATGGATAGACATGCTGAAAAAGGAAAACCGGTATTCAACCGCACTGTTCCTTTGAGAGATAATTGGTCGAAAAAAAATAAAAAATAATTTGCTTAATGGATAAAAATGAGAAAATTGCCTTGGAGCAACAAATTATCAGTGTTTTAAAGAATGTCTATGACCCTGAAATACCATCAAATATTTATGATTTAGGATTGATTTATCGCATTGATATTGAAGATGATGGATCTGTGGAGGTTGTTATGACTTTAACTACTCCAAATTGTCCGGTAGCAGAGAGTTTACCCATTGAAGTAAAACAAACCGTTGAAGCCGTTGAGGGCGTAAGGTCTGTGGATATAAACCTTACTTTTGAACCACCTTGGTCTGAAGAAATGATGAGCGAAGAAGCGATGTTGGAGTTGGGATTGTTGTAGAATTATGAATGATAAGGTTGGAAAGTTGAAGTGGTGGGATGGCAAAATAATTACTAATTCCCTCATTACTAATTGTTAATTGAAAAAGCCAATAGTCAACGGCAAATAGCTAAAAGCTAATCTATATGAGTAAAAAACAAAAGTATTATGTGGTATGGAGTGGTATTAATCCCGGTATATATCATTCGTGGGAGGAATGTCAAAAGCAGATAAAGGGATTTGAGGGTGCTAAATTTAAGTCTTTTACTTCTCTTGCTTTAGCAGAACATGCTTTTGAGCAAAATCCTCAAGATTTTATTGGAAAAGAAGTACAACATAAGATTTTGTTGGATGAAGAACAAATCAAAAAATATGGGAAACCCATTGTACCCAGTATTGCTGTAGATGCTGCTTGCAGTGGAAATCCGGGAACAATGGAATATCAAGGTGTAGAAACAGAAACAGGTGCTCTTATTTTTCATAAAGGACCTTTCCCACAAGCTACCGTTAATATTGGCGAGTTTTTAGCCATTGTACATGCGTTGGCATACATGAAACAAAAACGAATTGCATTGCCCATTTATTCCGATTCAATGACAGCTTTAAGTTGGGTAAAACGAAAAAAAGCCAACACCAAATTGATAAAAACCAAAGAGAATGCAATGGTTTTTGAATTGCTCCACCGAGCTGAAAAGTGGTTACACGAAAACTCATGGACAGTAGATATTATGAAATGGGAAACTAATGGTTGGGGAGAGATTCCTGCTGATTTTGGGAGGAAATAGTTTTTTACTTTTTAGTGTTCAGAAATCAGCTGTAAAAAGTAACTTTCTCTCTATTAAAGTAAATTTGAAAAATATATAAATACTTGTAATTCAATAAATAAATTTAATGTTTACCATAAATAAACCCCGAAAATCGGCGAAATAACCAAAAAACGGGGTTCAACTCTTAACTTTTGAAATTTCTTTTAATGATTAATAATAATCTTTTCAGAAAATAAAACCTTATCATTTTTCAATCCATTGATAATATAAGTTTGAGGTTTTATATTAGATGTATTCCAATGATAATTAGTTTGTGAATGATTAATTGCGATTCTTTCTACTACTTTTCCCTGCTCATCAATCATTTGAATTTGATTGATAGATTTGTCTAATATTTTGATATTTAGATTTTTATCTGTTGGGGTGGGGTAGACCTTAAAATAACTATTTTCTCTTTTAATCTCTTCATTTCCAATTCCTTTTTTCTTGGATGCCAACGCATATTCTCCAAATTGTAGATCATCAACTTTCAAATATCCAATTTGTTCGTTACCAATTACTGTAAAAGGAATAATCTGCCATTTTTCAGATTTATCTTTACGATAAAATAAACCAATGTCATAATCGTCATTAAGCTCAATGGTATTATCCAAACTTGACCCAACACTGAAAAAGAATTTACATGAAGCTGTAAAATTTTCCTTATGAATACCATCAATTTTCCAAAAACGATAATCCGATAGGGTAACATCTGCAATATCTAATGCACTGCTATCCGGAGCTGCCCAGTTATGGGTAATTCGTACAAATGTAGAATCGATTATTTGCTCAATATTAAGCTTTAAAAAAGTATTTTGACTGTTAATTTCTCCAATTTCTTTAACCACATAATTTTCATCAGTGGTTGCATCTGCCATTTTATCATAAAAATCCATCATCGACAAAGCCGGCTGAAATGGTAGAGTAAATATTTTGCTTCCGGTAGCACCAGAAAATTTCAATGTATCGCTATATTTTTCCCAAGCATTATTCATAAAGGTAATTTCGATGATGTTATCATCAAAAAGCTCCATTCTTCCCTTGCCTTGCTGACTTACATAAACTTGATAATCATTGTTTTCCAAATGCACTACTGAATCTATTTCGTAGTGAGGAAATCCGGGTGTAAATACCCAATTTTCAAAGAACGGTTGCATATTAATACCCGTTTCTTGGGTTAAATAGTTCATCAAATCATAAGAACTTGCTGATTGATAAGCATAATGATTCAAATAACTTTTCATCGCCGGAAAAAACAGCTCATCGCCTAAATAATTTCGCAAAGTATGAACAATCAAGCCGCCTTTATCATAGGTTGTTTTTCCATAAGTAATCTCTAATGGTACATTGTTTAAAGCATAATAACCTCCATCTCCTGCAGAAGTATGCAATTTATATAAAACTTCTTGATGTAGGTTTCGATATACCTGCTTCCAAACTTCTTCAGGATAAAGCCCTTCTCTGAAAAATAACTCATTAAATACTGCCCAACCTTCGTTAAGCCACATTTCTTCGGCTGCCGCACAAGTTACTTTATCGCCAAACCACATGTGTGCAAGTTCATGCGCATACAAACGTTCATGAGTTGTATTTCCGTTAATCATACCATAAGGATAAGCAATGTTGCAAGGATGTTCCATAGCGCCAATGGCTGTGCTTACATAACCCACTCTGTCAAAGGGGTAAGGTCCCCAGTGTGTTTCGTAATGATTCAAAACCTGTTTTAAATTGACAAAAGAACCGGCAACATTATTGATTTCAGAAGGACGTACCCAAATTTCAATGGGAATTTCCTTTTCGATACCATTGTAAGTGTCCTCATATTTTTCGTAATCACCGATTGCTACAGAAGCCAGATATGTTGGTATTTCATGGTTCATCCTCCAATGGTAAATCACTTTTCCGTCTTTATAGATATCATATAACCGAATACCACTACAAATGGCTTTTTCATTATTAGGAGTTTGAATGTAAAAGTCATAGGTTGCTTTATCATGGAAGTCATCTACACAAGGAAACCATGTTTTGCCTAAATTATGAGGAATAGATTGAAAACCAACGCCTAAATTGAATGCATAATTCCCTGAAAAATGAAAACCACCCCAATTTTCTGAAAAAGGATGTCCATTGTAATGCACTTCAACAACGATAGAATCTTCCATTTGCAAAGGTGCAGACAAAGGAATATTAATCAACCCATTTTCATGTGTAAAAGAAGCTGGTTGCTCATTCACTTTTACTTCCGTAATGGTTAAATCAATAAGTTCCAATACCACACCATTGATTGGCTCTGTTTTAGATTTGATAACTAATGATGTTTGTGCATCAATTGTTTTTTCTTGCATGTTAATCTCATTGATGGAAATATTATAATGTTTTACATCAATGGAATCACTAATTTGTTGTGCTTTAGTTGCTTGATTTATTGAAGCAATCAATACGAGTAAGAATATTATTTTTTTCATGACATATCGGTTTTTTTAATCAATTAGTAATTAGCAATTATTTTCATTTTTAGAACTTCCTTTTGGTTAATGGATATCGTTGAAATACAAATAATAGCTACTTCTCATCTTTAATTTTCCAATTTCTCTTTACTTCCCACCAAATACTACCTGCAAATAGTAAAAGAATTAAAATAGAACTGCCTAATGCAATATTTTCACCCAAAAAATAATTCTTTGGTTTAAATTCAAAGGTAATCTCATGCTTTCCGGCAGGAATTTCCATGGCTCTCAACACATAATTGCTCCTAAAATAGGTTGCCGGTTTACCGTCAATATATGCATTCCAACCCAAAGGATAGTATATTTCCGAGAAAACAGCCAATCCTTTTTCTGTATTATTCGACTGATAAACTAATCGGTTGGGTTTGTAGTTAATCAATTCGATAGATGAGTTTTCAGGTATATTAAATTGTTGGGTAGAAATTTGTTGTTGAAAACGTTTATCTACAATGGCTGTTTTTGACGGGTCAAAGTTATTCAATGCTGCAATTTCTTTATCAGCATTGTCCACTACATCAATGTTATTGACAAACCAAGCAGCTCCCAATGCCTCCGGGTTTATTTGAGCAACTGGTTGTCTGTTTTCGCCACTTACAATAAAATATTTGGTATTCAACATATTGAGTACAGCGGCATTCTGTTTTGATATATATCTGTCTATCAATTCGTTGTATCGTCTTAATTTTGCGCCATGATAACCGCCAATAGAGTGATGAAAATATGATGTTGAAGCATCATTAAACGGACTTACAGTTGTGTTGAAAACCCTATATCCCAATGATTTGTCTTTCATAATTTGTTGGTCGGCAGCAGATGGTTTAAACGGATTTTCTACCAATCGTTTGCTCTCAAAATTTTCATCATTCAAATATCTTTTATCAATTGTCCACATATCAACAGCAATCAATGCAAAAAGAATAATCAATATTACCGGTTTTTTCAGTAATTTTTTTGCATATAAAAACAAAGTAGCAGCAGAAAGTAAGATAAAAACAATGCTTCTTAACACATCAGCTTTAAAGATGCCTATCCTTACCGATTTTAAACTTGACAAAAACAGGGCAATTTGATCTGCATATTGAGGATTAGATTGTACTTGTTTTTCAAATGCTGAAGCTTCCATTTCACTGGTAAAATGAAAGAATGTTTGTGGTATAAGATAAAATATGAGTGCTACCCCAACAGTTAAACCCAATGAGATATAAAAAGCTGTGGCTTTTTGAGTTATAATTTCAGGTTCTGAAAATATTTTTTTCAATGCCAAAAAAGCTAGTAAAGGAATAGAAAGTTCGGCAATGACTAAGGTCATAGAAACGGTTCTGAATTTATTATATCCCGGAACGTAGTCTAAGAAAATATTGGTAAACCACATCATATTATGTCCCCAGGACAAGAAAATAGAGAGCAGTGTGGCAATAACCAAAGCCCATTTCCAATGACTTTTAACAATAAACAATCCCAATATAAAAAGGAAAATAATAATAGAACCTACATAAACAGGTCCGGAAGTGAAAGGTTGATTGCCCCAGTATTGGTTTTGCTGACTAACAGCTGCTTTGAATTGAGCATCGGCGTTATCTAAATGTTTGCTGTTGCCAATGTAACCACTTCCACCACCTTTTGCATTTGGAATCATCAATGTGAAAGTTTCTTCTTTTCCGTAACTCCACTGTGTAATATAGTCTTTATCCAAACCACTGGTTTGATTTTTTTTATTTTCTGTTAATTCAGATTTTCCTCTAATGGTGTGTTTTGCATATTCACTGGTCAGTAAAACATTTGTAATATTGGGTCCTACAGCAATGAGTCCTCCAGCAATCAGCAAGGCTGAAGCTTTAAGAAATTGAGGTAGTTGATTAGTTCTAATATGATGGATAAGTTCAGCTATTCCTACTATAAATAGCATGATAATCAAATAATAAGTAATTTGCAAGTGATTGGTAGAAACCTGTAAAGCAACAAAAAACATAGTCAGTGCAGCACCAAGCAAACGTTTGCCTTTGTAGGTCAAAAATACACTGGCTAAAACAGGTGCCATATAAGCCATAGCATGAGCCTTAGAGTTGTGCCCTGCCTCTAAGATGATAAAAAAGTAGGATGAAAAACCATATGCAAAAGCCCCTATAATACTCAACCAAGGATTAACCCCCATAACAACCAGCAAGAAAAAGAATCCTAACATGTTTAAAAATAGCATATCAGCAGGTCTCGGCAAACCTAATTTTAATAGGTTATCTACTTTTTTGAATAGGTTTGAAGGATATAATATGGAAATTTGATATGCCGGCATGCCACCAAACATCGAATTTGTCCACAAAGCTTCTTCTCCGTCACTTTCTCTAAAATCAACAATCTCTTTAGCCATTCCTTTGTGTTGTCTGATATCACCTTGTTTTATCTTTTTTCCGCTTAATAACGGATTGAAGTAAATCATTGAAATTAATATGAAAGAGAAAACAGCAACAATGTATGGTATAAATTTCTTGAATGCGGGTATGGTTGTTTTCATATTTCTATATATTGTATTTTTATGTTAAGTTCTTATTATTAAAATTATCAAGTATTAAATTTTATCATCAACATCTTCAAAATCAACGTACTCTCCGAGTCCATTAGTATTGTCATTTTGCTCATAATCTTCCGGAATATAGTTGATATGTGTTTCTCCTTCTTGTTGACGAGAATTTTGTTGTTTTTGATAATTGGTTGAGTATCTTTTTTCAGTATTGCGAATAAATCTTTTAAGCAAATACGGCAATAGATATCGGGTAAATGCTTTTAAACCAAGATATATCAATAATAAAATGAGTAGTACGTTAAGCATGACAATAATAAATATAATATTCTATTGCGAAGATAAGGTATTTTATTCAAAATAAAATTATTAGCAACTTTTAAAAATAAAAATGCCCGCAATTTTTATGAATTACAGGCTTTTTTATCTGAAATAGTCAAAATTTTCTTATCCGACACTCTTACTTAATTCTGCTCCAACTTTAAATTTCACTACTTTTTTTGCAGGAATGTTCATTTCTTTTCCTGTTCTAGGGTTTCTTCCTGTACGTGCTGCTCTTGTTGTTACAGAAAAAGAACCAAATCCTACTAATGCCACTTTATCATCTTTAGATAAAGCTTCTGTTGTTGCTTCCATGAATGCGTTTAATGCTTTTTTAGCATCTGCTTTTGTTAATCCAGCTTTAGAAGCCATTGCTTCGATAAGTTCTGTTTTATTCATATTAAAAACGTTTTGGTGATTAAAATTTAAATTTAATTAATGCAAAGATAAATTATTATTATTGAAAAACAAGTATTTATGATAATTTTTTAAGAAAATTCTAATTTTTTTATTTCTACTGGTCTTAAATTACAGTAAATCCTTCTTTATTAGAGATTTCTTTCATCTTCTTTATTTTCATTATATGATTCATATTCACTAGGTTCTTCATATTTATCAGAACTTTCTAACGCTTCATGTTCATCTAATGTTTCATGTGCAAATTCATAAGGAAAAACATCCAAGATACCGCTATCTTGTACGGAAATAATATCATAAGCAATTGTTAATTGAAAATTATCTTCTATTCGCTCATAGGCTTGTTTAATATCTTTTGCGCTTACTAAAATATATTTATTGAATTTTTGAGCTTTTTCAGTTTCCTCATTGACATCAGTATAGCTTATTTTAGTTTTATACCACAATCCATCATCTTCAAAATCAAAAACTTCAGAGATATTTGTTTTAGCTAATGTAGTGATTTCAAGTTGATTTTTGGTAAAAGGTGCTAATTTATTCAATACTATCCCTTCTGCTTCTGAAAAAGAAATGGCCTCAATAAGATAAGTTTCCGATACTTTTCTCTCTTTACCATTTTCATTTACTTTCAAGTATTTTACCCGACAATTATACCATATATGCATATTATGCTCTTTTTAGATATAAAAAAAGCTGTATTTTTATAATACAGCTTTTTTATATGATTAATTATTATTGATTATTCAACAATCATTTTCTTAGTTACAGTATTATTATTAACAGTAACATTGTAGAAATAAACACCAGTTTCAAATGAATTAGCATCTATTACAATTTTGTTTAATCCGTTAGCCATTCTTCCGAAATCTTTAGCAAAAACAGTTTGTCCTAATAAGTTTACAACTTCTGCTTTTACGTTTGCTGATTCATTTAACATCACTTCAATTGTAGTTTCACCGTTAAATGGATTAGGATAATTTTGTCTTACAGCAAATTTTGTTTCATTTGCAGGAATATCTTGTGTAGCAATTCCTATTTCACCATTAACTACCACTTGACTATTTACTACAGGATCATGATCCGGAGTTTGATTACAAGCTAAACCAATATAAGAATCTTTTTGGAATGCAATATGATAATTTATTTTATCACCTTGTACATCACCTTCAAGAATTTGGAAAAGCTCAGGCCAAACACACTCACTGAAAATATCTAAATCATCATCAGTAACATGATGAAATTCATTTGCCCATGCACCATTTCCAAAAGCGCGAGCAAAGATATGACGATAATGTTTTGTTCCATCTGTATAATCCTCGTGAGGAGAACACCATGTAACTACTTTTTTGTCCCCTTGACATTTAATAGAAGGGAAGTTAGATATAGCAATACCTTGATTATAAGAATATAAACCATCTTGATAATTTATATCATCTGCACCATTATTATTAACATCAGGAGTCCATCCAACGATAAGACCTTTTCCTTCTAAGTAAGAATCAGCAAAAGGATCTAAAGTATGATAAGGATCATTTGAAACTAATTCACCTATAGATTCATTCCAATAAACAATAGCTCCAACACCTGGGTAATAGTTATAACCATCACCTTCTTCTGTTTTTATAATACGAGTTACAGCAAAAGCAATATTTGCTTCGTTGTTATCGTCAATGTCCATTGATAAAGTTCCGTCAGGCATATAAACAGTATCGAAAGTATTATTTGTCCAAGGTACTGTAAAATCAATTGGGCTATCAAATATCATTTTCTTTTCCCAAGTAGCTCCATTATCTTCAGATTTCATAATGAATAAATCTGTATCTGTAGCAGAACCTACTAATAAAGTAACTACATTACCTTTAGCTTTCACGATATATTCATCAGCTCTAATCTGATTGAAATAATCGCTTCCTAAACCATCTAAAACAACACCATCAGACCAAGTAGCACCACCGTCAGTAGAGCGTAAATAAATTAAAGCTTTTTCTTGTCCCATATAAGGCTGGTAAGAATTTGCGAAAATATGAATAATGTCATTGTTTTCACCACTAGTACACATAGTAGGCCATGTTAACTCTGTTCCTGCAGGACCGGTAACAGTACTATATTCCCAATCACCACTACCTCTAGTGTCTCTTTTTGACATAATTAAACCTGCTGCACTGTGAGCAACAACAACCTCTCCATTTGCACCATAAGGGGCATAACTTGGCCATCCTGTACGATCTTCTTCAATTCTTGCTTCTGGCATAGGTGCCCAATCAGAACCATTAAAATAGTTATATCCGGTACCTCTATCAGGACATGAAGGGGCATTTTGCATACCTCTAATCCATATGTTTGCCATTGTTTCATCTTCGTAACGCCAAACTCTGTTACTAACACCACTATTACACTGTATGTCATACATAGACTCACCTACAATAACTTGATTGTTTACTCTTATAGGTGTGTTATTATCTTCAATTACATATTGTGCAACATTATTGTTATCATTAATTCCTGCTGTTCTTTCAATTCTAACAGACTTTGTTAGAGCATCCTTAGAAACAGCTACTCTATTTGCAGGCAAAAGTGTTTGTGCACTTACTGCAAATCCAAGGCCTAAGCCCATTGTTAAAAGTAATAATTTTTTCATCATTTTTTAATTTTAATTTTTAATTTGATTTATTTTAATTTTGGCTTCAAATATACAAAAAAAATAACATATAACATTAAAAGGGGGCTGTTTTTATGTTAATAATGTTAAAAAAATAAGGTTTAACACTTATTTTTTTATGAATTTTAGATGAAGTTTTTTTGAATATAAAAGTGCTCAAAATTTATTACATATAAAAAAAGCTGTCAATTTTGACAGCTTTTTTCTAATCTTCTTTTTTCAATCTTTTGAAAATTACTTAACCATCACTTTATTTGTAATAGTTTCGTTATTATTTAATTCAACTTGAATCATGTAAACACCATTTTCAAGATTTGAAGCGTTAATTGCATATTGTGTTCTTCCACTTACATTGTAAGAAGCAACAACCTGTCCAACTTGATTAATTACTTTAATAGTGTTAATAGCTGAATTAGCTTTTACATTAATTTGCTCAGTTGTAGGGTTAGGGAATGTCATTACACCAACTTTCTCAACATCATCAGTACCAATAGTTACATTCAATTGAACAGGAATTACTGTAAATTCATGCTCTACGTCAGTACTTGCAATGTGTAATTCAGAATTGTAAGTTCCAATTGCTAAACCTGCAGTGCTGAAGCTAAGCATAAGTTGTGCATTACCGCCTGCAGGAACTTCTCCTGACTCCGGCATTATAGTAAGATAGTTTGGAGAAGCAGTTCCTGTTAAATCAGCCAAAATAAATAAGTTACCAAAATCTTCGCTAATTGTACTCCAGCCCGGTCCACTTGAAATATAGTTTACGTTAGGTACTTGAGGTCCTTCATCAAGACCGAAAGGATAACATTCTGCTCCTAAATCTGTAGCTGAATAACCAATCCAAAGGTCTTTACCGTCAATGTAAATATCTTCTGATACAGGAATCATAACTTCAGTAGCTTCAATAGGTGTAAAAGCAGTATTTACTAAAGTGTTTCCAGGTTTAGGTGTGATAAATCCACCTCTTTCCCAAATCATCATATTAGTAGAATTTGCTGCAGGTAGGTTATTGATACCTATTCTAACGGCAGAAACTTTCATGCCAATATAATTTTTTAAATCTTGTGGACGGAAATGTGCAGCTACTTTTGCAGTAACTTCTGAATCATAACCAAAACCTCCAGCAAATTGAGATTGTATATGTGTTAAAACCTCATCTCTATTAAGATTCAAAGGGGTTTTATTTTCAGCAGTTTGTTGTGTTGCTTGTAAATGATTTGGATTTACATGTTGCAACATTATAGTTTGAGTAGTTTCTTCTGCATTTTCAACATAATTAGCTTTAGTATTTTGTGGATATACAGGATAAGCTGAATAACTTAAAGCTCCTTCACCGGTATTATTAATAGTTAATACAACATTATCATTGTCAGTTGCTTCAATAGTACTTAAATCAACATCAATTGTTGGAGGCATTGCACCTTCTTCAAGTAAGATATACTCAAAATCATCTACAAAATATAGTGAAGGATATGGTGCATTCTGTACAGTCCCTGCGTAGAAGTTAACCACATCTAGTTTTGGGTCTGTAGTAGTTCCATCAGGCAATGTGTTATAAGGCCAAGAATGAATTTCCGCTCCATTCATTTTGATGGTAGCATTTCCGCCTAAGTCAATAATGTTTTCAATATCAATCCACTGACCATTAGTGAATGTAAATTCAGTTTGTGCACCATTGGCAGAAACATAACCTGTTCCATCATTTCTAAAAAAAACTTCAAAAGCCCATTTGCTTCCAAATATATGTTCAACATTATAGTATGCTCCAGAACCTTCAGCAACCATATATTTGAAGTTTATAGTATAAACTCCGGAAGTTTTTGAGCCTAAATTGTAGATATTGTCATTACCTGTAGTAATTTTTAAAGAGTTACTTGGGCTTGAAGCTTGTTCGTTAGAAATAAGTCCGTCTTCTGTGCTACCAGGATTGTTATTCCAAGTAGTCCATTCATCTAATTGTGCTGCCACACCCTGTCCAGGAGTTAATGCGTCAAAATTTTGTTCGTAAATGGTTTCCGGAGTTTGTGCATTAACAGCAAATCCAAAGAAAACCAACATAGAAATAAGTAATGTTTTTTTCATAAAAATTTGATTTTTAATTATTAATAATTATTTGTATTTTATTTTTCGCTTCAAATTTAATAATAATTATTGGAATATTAATGACTATTCATGCTTTTTTTACAAAACATATTTGATTTTCATTTAAAAATAAGGAAAATCCCGTATTTTGAATAATTGTTTAATTTTTAGAATTTTTAAATAGGTTCTAATAAATGGGCTGTATTAGTGAAATTTATTTAGCAAAGACACAGAGTCTATAATCGGCATTCCCAAATAGATGACGTAAAGATATCAAAAAATTATTAGTGTCCGGTAAAACTTTTTAGTGAATACTAAGTATTTTTAAATATTGATAATAGCGATTTTCCATATTTTCTTAGTTCTGTAAAAAAAGGAGATTCAGCAAAATCAGTGTGTTTATCGTGTTCTATAATAAGCCAACCATCTTTTTTTAACCAAGCATTTGAAAATATTAATTCAGGTAATTGCTGAAAATGTTCCCAATCGTATGGAGGGTCGGCATATATAATGTCAAAGGTCTCATGATGATTGGACAAATAATGTAACACATCATTTTTTATAACTAATAATTGATGAAAATCTAATTTTTTTGCCATTTCGCGAATAAAATGTACTGATTTGGGATGTTTTTCAACAGCAACAGTTCGTACACAACCTCTTGAACAAAATTCGTAAGACATATTTCCCGTACCGGAAAACAAATCTAACACGTCTAAATTTTCCAAATCAAAATAATTATTCAAGATATTCATTACACTTTCTTTTGTTCGATCTGTTGTGGGTCTTGCCGGAAAGTTTTTAGGCGCATTCAAACGAAGATTTTTATGTTTTCCACCAATAATTCTAAACATTTAAAAATAATTTTATAACATTAATTTTTTGGCAAAAATAGTGAATTTAACTTTGAAAGGTTTAGTTGCTTGATTAAAGTCTTGTTAAGAATCTACTACAAAAGCAAAGAGAAACCTCTATAATCTATACTCCTCTGTGATAAAAAATAATTTTTAACCATATCATTTTTTCACATCATATTTCTTAAAAATACTGTAAACTTGCAAAAAATAATGAACCTATGAAATACACTTACGAATACCCAAGACCAGCCCTAACGGTTGATGCTGTTCTTTTTCAGAAAACAGATAATGAGTTGAGAATTCTTCTAATTGAAAGGAAATTCGCGCCGTTCCAAGGACACTGGGCATTTCCCGGGGGATTTGTTGATATGGATGAAACCGCAGAAGATGCCGCAGTAAGAGAATTGGAGGAGGAAACGGGGTTAAAAGATGTGGAATTAACTCAATTTAAAGCATATAGTAAAGTAAACAGAGATCCCAGAGGCAGGGTGGTTTCCATTGTTTTTTATGGTGTAGTTAAAGATGAAAATTGTGAACTACATGCTAATGATGATGCTAAAGAAGCTAAATGGTTTCCTATAAATCAGCTTCCAAAATTAGCATTTGACCATGAAGAAATTTTAAGAGATATCCTCAGTTTTCTAAAAATCAATAGCTTATAACAAGCTATTGATTTTTAGAATTATAAATATTGTTTTTTAGGCTTCATTAACCGCCAACCTATTTTTTCGTTGCATTAACAATACAGCTAATAAGAAATAAACCAACACTTGAACGTATAATATATTCATTTCCAACGCTACATCAATAAGACCTGCTCCAATTGTTCGCATTCTTAAATAAGCAGGAACCATAGCTTGACTTGGCAACACATAAGATATTATATGGGCTAATTTTGGAATAGATTCCACCGGATAAGATATCCCTGTAAAGAATAAAACAATCGGCGATAAGAAAACCATTAACAAAAAGGCTTCTTCCCTATGTTTGAAAAGGGAACCTATGGCAATTCCCAAAAAGGTTGTTGACAATAAAAACAAACTATAAAGCGGTAAAATCTCAATAAAACTGGAACGAGTTGGGAATTGAAACCATTGATATACCCATACCAACATAAATATTCCATTGAAAAGATAGATAAAAAAGTAGGTACCAAACTTTCCTAAAACATACGCTATATTATTCACAAATGAATTCTTCTGTTTCTGAATCATCAACATCTCATCTTTTCTTCGGCGACTACCTCCCATCATACCCAATCCTATAATTAACGTTTGTTGGATAATAACAATCAAAAGTCCGGGCATTACAAATCCACCATAAGCATTAAACGGATTATGCAAATCTATTACCTTCAACGGCAATGGATCTCTCAATTTTAAGGACTGTTTCATGGTATTTCCCGATGCCATTAACTTTCGCACTTCTATTCCTGCTCCTAAAGTTTCGCCTGACATCATGGTTCCCAATAATATCTGTTTATAAAATAAAAAATAGGTTGCGTCGGCATACAAACTCACAGAAGCCGTTTGTCCTCCTAAAATATCCTTATGAAAATCAGCATCAATCACAATAATACCTTTTACCGTTCCTTCAAAGAACAAAGATTTGGCTTCTTTCATACTTCCGGTTCTAAAAGCCACTTTCAACTCTTCCGATTCGTCTATCATTTGAGTATATTTTTGACTGATGTTCGAGTGACTCAAATCAACCATTGCAATTGGCACATCCCTTACTGTTTCTTTTTCGTAAGCTAATGAATAAATCAAAGGATAAACAATCAATGCAATAAAGAATACAAGAATAGCTCCCACATCTCTTATTAATCTTTTTGCTTCAATGTGCATTGATTCCCCTATAAGTAATATGAATTTTACAATGTTTTTCATTTTGTTTTTATATTTTTTATTGGCTCATTGGCTATTGGCTGTTAGCCTTTAGCTATTGGTTATTTTAGATGCAAAGCATTGCATTTCTACATTGTTCATTTTTAATTCTTAATTTTTCCTCCCCACCACTTCGACTCCGCTCAGTAACCGGCTAACTTCTGTCTTCCGTCTTCGGACTTCTGACCTTTTCATTCACCATTCATAATTCCTAAATTCTTCCATAATTTTTTTCGTTGAGATATCTTCTTTTTAGTAATGGAATAAATAACATCCCAATTACAAAAAATCCCAATACAACTATTAGATTTGATACTCCACTTGTTAACGTTTCACCTCGTAAAGTTTGTCCCAAAAAAGTCTGTAACCAAAATTTTAACGGGAAAATATTCGTAAATAATTGTGCAATTTTTGTCATGCCTTCATAAGGAAATGTTAATCCCGAAAAGGTAAATGCCATCATACTATACGCACTTCCCAATGACAAGCTAAGTCTTAAATTTGCTGTAACACTTGCTAAAAATACAGCAATAAATTGATGGGTAATAATCAATACAATTTCTGACAATAAAATCACATGAAAATTTCCCCTTACAGGAATATTTATAAATCTAAAAAGTAAGTAATTCATCACACCCAAATGAAGCGAAAATATAATGGTATAAGGCAATAATTTTCCTAACAAAGCAATCCGAATGCTATTATTGGTAATCTCCATCACCTCTTTTGCCGTTCCGTATTTCAACTCTGTTCCAATAGAATACAATGAATTTAACAACACAAAAACCAACATCATCAAAGGCAACAATCCCAATAAAAGAAAATAAGAATAGTTTCCATACGGATTAAATAACATGTGTGTATGGGTTTTTATCGGCTTGCTTAATGCTTTGGCTTGCATTTCCGACTTCCCATTCTTCATATAATATTTTATCTTCATAGATTGAGATAATTCAGAAAAAACAGCATGCATTCCCTTGGTAATTAAACCTCCGGAAACAATATTTGTGTTATCCACATATAATACCACTTGAGGCGCTTCCTGTTTCATTGATTTTTTCTCGTAATCCTCCGGAATGACAATAAATCCTTTGATTTTTCCTTTTTTCATTAAATCGTAAGCTTCCTTTTCAGAAAGTGGTATATACTTTATTTCAACAATAGATGTACTTCTTACGCCTTGCAATACTTCTCTCGACAATGTCGAATGATCATTATCAACAGCTGCTATAGGTAAATCTGTTGGAACATTTTTAATAAAAATCGTTGTTAGCAATAACAATCCCACAATTGGAAGAATAAAAACACTCAATATGTTTATCCAACTGCTTGACATTCTTGCCCATTCCCGCTTAAATATTTTCCAAAAAGGATATTTTTCTTTTTCCATTTTTTTAATTATTATGGCTTTTGGCCGTTAGCCTTTGGCTATTAGCTTTTCATATTTTAATTTATTTGAGTAAAAAAAATTTTCCCTCTATACGTTTTTTCAATTAAGAATTAGTAATTATTCTTGGCGTTTTCCAATTCATTTATAATTCACCATTTATAATTTTTTGCCTGCCCACCACTTCGACTCCGCTCAGTGACCGGCTGACGCTACTTCCGTCTTCCAACTCATTCTTAATTTTTTAATTACTCATTCTTAATTTTGCCTGCCCACTTCGACAGTTCGACTCCGCTCACTGACCACTCCGCTTGGTTATTGAGCGGAATCGAAATGCAGTGACCGGCTAACGTGCTTCCGTCTTCGGACTTCGGTCTTCCGACTCCAAACAAACTATTTCTTTTTAAACTGATCTAAATCAACTAAAATACTCATACCTGGACGCAATCCTTTTAATGCTTTTTTAGGGCGTGCTTGTATTCTAAATGTTTTTATATCAAATTCGCCTTTGGCTTTAGTGGCATTCCATGTTGCATAATCCGCCAACACATTCACATAGTTTACTTTAAAAACCACATCTTTTTGTTCTAATGCCGGAATAATGGCTTTAAACTCACTATTCTTTTTAAAATATTTCAATTGTGTTTCTTTCACTTGAATATTTACCCAAATATCATTCAAATCTACTACCGATACTACCGGAAATCCTGCCGGAACCAACTCTCCTTCTTCAGCAATAATATCTGTAATTTCCCCGTCAATAGGAGACTTCACTTCTGTTTCATGTAAATACGACTCTACTTCTTTAATTACAGCATCTGCTTTTTTCACCAATGCTTCTGCTGCTTTTTTGTCTTGTTTTCTAGCTCCTTTTTTGGCTTTTTCCCAAAGGGCTTTTGCTGCATTTACAGTTTCTTGAGCCGCTTTATATTTTGCAGTAATATCATCTAATTTTTGTTGAGGAAGCACACCCTCATCACATAAATTCTTGATTCTTTTAAATGTAACGCCGGCATACTCTTCTGCGGCTTTTGCTTTCATATAAGTATTGTAAGCTATTTGTACATCCTCAGCTCTGGCACCTTCGTTGGCTTTATTATTTTGAGCCAATGCAGCAGCTCTTGCTGCTTCAGCCTGACCAAGTTTTGCATTTACTTCCGGACTGTCTATTGTAAAAAGCAATGTTCCTTTTTTTACATCCATTCCGTTTCTCACGTGTAATTGTGCGATTCTTCCAATTAATTTTGAAGACACTTTTACTTGTTTTGCCTCCACTTCTCCTTGCAATTGCTCTTTTTGAGGTTTGTTAATTAATACTGCAGTATATGCTAAAAAAGCAATTAGACAAATTACGATAATACCTGTAATAATATTTCTTACTTTCATATTTTTGTTTTTTTTATTAGCTTTTGGCCTTTAGCTATTGGCTTTTAGCGTTTGTTCTCGATATGGTTTTCGTACCCTCAAACCTACTCAAACTAACCTATTGTCACATCGAGTGAATTTGTGAGGTTACGAATAAATTTGTATCGAGATGTTTTTATTGGCTTTTGACCTTTGGCTATTGGCTTTTAGCGTTTTATTTTTTAATTTTTAACTTTTAATTTCCCTCTTATTCTCCCATTTTAAAACTATTCTCAAAAATGACATCTTTATTTTTCTGATAAAGAGAAAAGTCATTCATTTTCCCTGTAGTTTCGAGCAGATAAGCCAATGTTTTCACATAATTATACATTATTTGCATACGATCTATCTGTACTTTCGACAATGCGATATTAGCTTCGGTAACATCAGTAGAAGTAGCAAATCCCTCCTTAAAAGATTTTTGAGTTACCTCAAAATAAGATCTTGCAAATTGTTCTGTTGTTTCCAATGCTGTCATTTGTTCAATATCCATTTGCAATTGCTGGTACAACTTTTCAACCAATGTGTTAATATCATTCTCTGCCTTTTCATGGAGATTTTCCACCTGCATGGTTTTATATTTAGCCGATTTGATTTTTCGCTCTCTTGAAAATCCATCAAATACATTCCATTTCAAGTTGATACCGGCTAACCATTTTGGTGCAGTTTCTGATAAATTATGATTATAAATATCATACATCCCCATTAAGGCAATCGTAGGAAAATAGTCTGATTTTTTCACGGCAAGATTTTGAAAAGTTAATTCTTTTTTCAAATCAATCTTTTTCAATATCGGATTATTGTTTTTAGCCTCTGTCAAATAATCTGAAAGTGGCTGTAAAGACGTTGTAATAAATAATTTAGAAACAGGTTTAACCGGTGTTTCCTCTTCCATTGCCAAAGTATTTTTCAAGGCTTTTTCCACAATTACATATTGTCTTTCAGCTTTCTGCAATTCTCTTTGTGCTTCGGCATGAAAAACCTTTGCATGTAACAACTGAGACTCAGCAATTAACCCCTCATCAAACATCTTTTGGGCATTATTCAAATGCATATTCATCACATCAAGCACCTCTTTTCTTATCCCAATAACCCTATCAGCCAATCTCAATCCATAATATCTTTCAATTAACTCTTTGTTCAAAGCCACCTTATTAATTGCCATTTCATTTTCAGCTTCTTTCACTTCTATGGCAGCAGCTTTATTCGCTGCATTTATTTTTCCGCCTGTAAAAAGAGGCCATAAAACATTGGCTGTAACGGTTCCAAAATTTCTTTTTTGGATAACACGCTCCCAATCCTGAGCATTTAATTTTTCAGCCCCTTCCAATAATTTACTGCGGACAATGGATGTTGAAACATCATCCGGCAATATCGGTACAATTTGATTTGTACTAGGATCAGGATTTGGAATACCCGAAAAATCACCATAATTACCCAATGCCGTATAAAGGGGTAATATTCCTTCTTTAATAGGATTCATATCAAGGGTAATGTCTTTAGACATATACTGATAATTTGCTCCTATTGAAATAATCGGAAAAGAACGTCCCTTTGCTGCTTTTAAATTAAGTTCTTTTTCCTTCTTCAAATGCTCAGCCTGTTTCATCAAGGGATTATTCTCAACAGAAATAATCAACGCTTCGTCAATGCTTATCATCAAAGAATCCTGAGCCATTCCTTTACTTGTGATGAAAAATAACATCACAAATGCCAGTACGCCTGTTTTTGTTATTGATTGTATCATTTTAATTGTATTAATTTTTTATTTTTAATCTCTTTTTATAATCCCGTAAAGGATAATTTGTTGCACCATATTAATTTCTTCATCTAATTGTCGATCTCCCAAATCATAAATAATTGGAATTTCAACTGCTTTGATAATCGTAACAATACTTTGAGCCGTAGCAACTGTATCTTTTATATTAAAACGCTCATTATTAACCCCCAAATCCAATATGTCTTTTACCATATTGACCTCTTTCTCAAAATATGTTTTTCTGATTTCCTTTATAAATGAATAATGACCTAACAAATCATTTTTTATGGCTTCTGTAAGCGTTGCCATTTCTTTAATTACATCAATACGGGTTTGAATATATATTTTGAGTTTATCGCCGGCTTTTGATACAGAATTAACAGCTTCCTCTATCTTTTCCTCCAATGTATTTAACTCATGCTCTACCACAGCTGCAAAAACCTCATCTTTACTTTTAAAATAATAGTAAAGTGAACTTTTTCCTTTTCCGGCTCCTTGTGCAATCTCATCTAACGTTGTTTTTTTATATCCATATTTTGCAAATAACTCCTTTGCAACATGTAACAACCTTGATTTCATACTGTTAAAATCTTTCATATTTTCGACTATTTCGGTTTTAAAGTCCAAAAGTATAAAAATTTATTTTACCAACAATGTTTTTATGATTTTTTTTGAAAAAAGATGAATTTAATGTGGGGGGTATTATTATAGCATAACGAATAAGACTTTGCTAAATCAAGAATTATAAATATATAGGAAGGTAAAATGAAGGATATCTATCCTTTTTATAAGAGAAATACTTAAAAAGGTGTTAAAGACATAAAAAAAATATCCCAAAAGGTACATATTTGTTATTTTAGAGTTTACAAATACATGCCTTTTGGGATACTACTATTTTTAATCCTCAAATTCGAATTAACTAATACTCCTTTTCGTTAAAAACGCCTTTTGAACCATTACATCCATCATATTCATCCACGTCAAGAAGCCATTCTTTTAATGTATTGGTTCTCTCAACAGTCATATCAATTAAGAGCTTTTCTGCACAACCAAAATATACTGAGCCATAATTTACTCGCTTGTTATCTAAAGGGAATCGCATTTCTAATTCAGCATCTCTAAATTTTATCCATAAACGTTGTGCTATTTTTAGCTTTTTCAAAAATATCGGTGCTTTCTCATACTTTTTCAATAATTGTTGATAAACTTTATTCAATGCCTTATCAGCTTCCTCATAAGAAATGTCTTTATCTTCTTCAACTTGTAATTGTGCTATTTCATTATGCAATTTTGAATTATCTGTTGTTAAATTTTGTGTGTTAGCCATGTTGCTATAATATAAGAAAATAGCGATGGTAATTATTAACTTTGATTTCATCGGTATTAATTTTTATAAGTTCGTAATCTATTAACCGGTAAGTTCCATTAGTAAATGCAATTTTTTGGGAGGATATAATTAAATATTTTTCGGCAAAAGGGAAAGAAAAAACTCTTTTCATATTTATGGCTGTTACTTTTTAATATGCCTAACAAATTACAGTCCAGTAATCACTATTTTGTAAAAATTTCACAAAGCTCATTTTTTGCTTGGCTTTATACTTTTCTTTAATAAAAAAACGTGCTTTATGCTTATCCCAACCCAACAAAACACTATCATATTCTAATTGCAAATAATAGTTATACATGATTTTAATCATATTGATATACTGTTGTAATTCTTTTAATGATTGAAATTCAGTCGTTTCTTTATTTACAAATGTAGTGATTAATATTTCTTGTTCTTTCTTGTTTAAATCTGCAATATCCTGGGTTAACAATTTCTTTATAATAGTTTGGTGCTCATCTTTTTTTGCAAATTCCTTGATTGCATATAAATCCTTTGTTTTTAAACCGGATTTTTTATCTCCTCCATTGGCGTAATAATACACCAATGGATGCTGACTTTCAAATAACAATCCCAAAGGCAACCTTTTGATGTAAACCTTGGTATCTTTTCCATAATGAGGAATATCAATATCCAAAGAAAAAATTGCATAATTTGTTTGAGATAAACTGCCTAAATCGGGAATAAATGTTCGCAATCCAAAATCCTCAGGCAATATTTCAGACAATAATCGGTTAGACATAATTTGATGTTTAAAATCACACGATTCATTATCTTGCCTTAGCAAAGTATAAAAACCATATTGATCTTTATAAGCCGCTATTGTTACGTCACACTCACAACCACAGGTTGGATATTCACCCGACACTTTCAAATAACCATTTTTACTATCATCCACCACATTTTTCATCGCTTGGGCATCCATTTCCTCAAACTTATGGTTACAAACCCATACCTGTTTCCATAATTCTTTTTGTAGTTTTTGATGTATCAAAGGCATGTTTATCACGCCCAAACCATCAATTAAAGTTTTACCATTTACTTTAACCAATCGGGCATTCAGATACTTATTGCGGTCTGTTTTCCCTTCATATAACACATAATTACCTTTTATTGCTTTTACTTTTAACCCGTCTTTGTCACAACAACAAGTCAGCGGGTTAAAATCAACACTATTTTCATGCAAATCTCTATCAAATCCGATATAAAATGCTTTATAAGCCAACTTAAAATTATCTGTAAAATACGGACAATGCTCCATGGCTTCCGGCAACGTATTATCTGCTTCCCATACCAAATAATCCTTGATTATTTCTGTGTTGAGAGCTTTTGTATTATTGAAAGCCTGAGTTTGTCCTTGGGTGGTAATACCCAATATCATTAATAATATGGTAAGTGATAAATATGCTGTTTGTTTCATTTGTTTTTAATAAGAATTTATAAAACAAAAATTTGTAATCTCATAAATTTTACTTTTCTATCATTTCAACTCTTTTTTCTTCCTGATAATTTTTAATGGTTTTTTCTTGTTGCAGCCATTCTATTACATATTCTACAGTAGGTTTAAAGAAAGAAGTTCCGGGGTCTTTGTGTTTAAAATCATAAGCTGCCACAATATAGCTGTTCATACCCACTTTATAAGTAGCATTTTTATCAATAGGTGTTCCATTTGGCAATGTTACGTCAACCGTTTTTAAGCTTTTATCCGAATTTAAGACATATTTTATTTTTGCACCTGACACAAATTCGGCAGCACCTCCATCTATCACATACGCTACTTTTAAAAAGTCTATAATCTCTTGTCCGGTAAGTTTCAATAGAATCAGCTCATTACCAAAAGGATCCATTCTATACATGTCTATTACAGAGATATTGCCTTTAGGCAAATGTTTGATACGCACACCACCCGGATTTTGGAAAACCATATCCACATTTCCTGATTCGCGTAATGCATCTGTCATCAAATATCCCAAAGGTTGTTTACCGGTTAATTCATAATCTGTATGAGCAATTACCTTATGCAATGCCGGATTATCATTGTATTTATCTACCATTTTGCGAATTTTCGGATTTTCTTTGGTTCTATTTTGCAAGTCAATTAATTGCATATTCTTATCGATTACTTTGCCATCTTTTACCTTCACTTTAATCAAAGTCGCATATTTCAATTTCCAATCTACTTGGGTAATCATAGTGCCATAATGTAATTCTTTTTTCTCTATCAATGTGTTAGTATGTCCACCAATAATGAGGTCTAAACCTTTACCTTTCATTACCTTTGCTAAACGCACATCGTCTTCGTAACCTAAGTGGGTAAGTGCAATAAATACATCGCAATCTTTCGCCAAGAAAGCATATTCGGGTGCCACTTCTAACGGATTTTTAAAAGTAATACCTTTTACATTTTTTGGATGAGAATCAGGAATACCTTGACTATTAATTTGAACTAAACCTAAAAAGCCTACTTTCAAACCATTTTTCATGGTCATCATTTTATATGGTTCTACATTTACTGCTTTAAAGTTAGGGTTGTGATAATTTGCTGAAATAAAGTCAAAATCTGCTTTTTTTATCAGTTTTGAAAACTTTTCTTGTCCTAAATCAAACTCATGATTTCCCACACAGGTTAAATCAAAACCTACGGCATTCATCAACTCTATCATTGGTAATCCTTTTTCCGGATATTGATCATTTACAGGATTACCGGTTTGGTTATCCCCACCGGCTACCAACAACATGTCCGGATATACATCACGAAGACTATCTACCAAATAGGCAAATTTGGGAAAATTGTCGATAGCAGCATGCATATCATTTACAGTTAATATCGTAAGCTGTTTAAATGATTTGTCCGCTATCTTTTGGGAAGTTCCACAAGCTGAAAATGTAGCTGCTATAAACGATATAATTAAAATTTTCGCGAAATGGTTTAGATAATTTTTCATCGTTTTTTATATTTTAAAATTCTTATTATTTTGCTGAATATACAATACTGCATCAGGCAATAATGAGCCATCAAGACCTATCTGATGCCCAAAAGCATCTCTTACAATGGGTGTTGGGTTTGGAAAAGGTTCACATTGTTGTACATAATACATCCTGATAGCATCTTTTACTTTAGCACCCTCAAAAATAGTTAGTATTATATTATTAACCGTTATTTTCATATTTATTTTAAAAGAAATCAAAAAAGAAAAATGCTGCTGCCCATTTAGGATTTACTCCTTTTGCTTTTCCCATAGTTCTATTTGAAGCATCACGTACTGTACCATCAGACTCTATTTTTCCTATTTTACGATTAGAAGCATTTCGTACTGTACCATCTGATTCTACTTTTCCTATGCTTCTATTTGTATCATCACGCACCGTACCATCTGATGTGATTTTTCCAATGCTACGATTAGAAGCATCTCGTACTGTTCCGTCTGATGTAATTTTCCCAATACTATGATTAGAAGCATCTCGTATCGTGCCATCCGATGTGATTTCTCCAACCTTACAATTGGAAGCATCCCGAATAGTTTGTGCCTGTAAATTTATAAAAAATAGACTACTCAACAAAAAAATAAATACTAAAACAATTTTACGTTTCATTATCATCTGTTTTTTAGTTTAATGTTATTTATCTTCAAAGTAATCGGTATTTTAAAGATAAATGGTATTAATTATTTTTTAGACATTATTAATTAATTCAACACTCTCCTTTTAGGGGAAGATAAAATTTTCTATATTACCCTATAACTTCGACAATATTTTATTGAGAAAGTTTACAGGATTCATTATTATTTCTAATTATTTATGGACAGTTACTACCATTATTTCTGTAACTTGCTGTAGCATCTTTTTTCCACTTGTTGCTCATTCCGTTTTGATTATCAGGATTAAATCCTTTATCTACTTTTATACATTCTAGTTTTGGACATCTTGTAGCAT
>PDWJ01002688.1_pt1 | contig 38143 bp, 35 predicted proteins | sample 1430881 | NCBI WGS metagenome assembly PDWJ01 (sample SAMN01162460, study PRJNA174530) | Oral metagenome, whole genome shotgun sequencing project. | biome: Marine environment; feature: Marine mammal; material: Swab sample of the gingival sulcus; isolation source: swab sample of gingival sulcus...
AGATCAGGCGACAATTGATGTTGGTACAGCAGCGATTAGAATTATGTTTATCGGTATTCCGGTAGTTGGTTTGCAGATTATATCAGCATCGTTTTTTCAAGCAATTGGCAAGGCCAAGCCCGCTTTGATATTGTCGCTACTGCGTCAAGTAATACTGTTGTTGCCGCTAATTATTATATTGCCAAGATTATTCAATTTAGGGTTGATGGGTATTTGGCTGGCGTTTCCAATTTCAGATATCGTTTCGACTGCAATAAGCGCTGCCATGTTAAGGCGCGCATATGTAGCGCTTGATGAGCTATAATTATAATTTGAATAGGTCATATTATTAATATAAAAAGAATCTCTGTGTGTGAGATTCTTTTTATATTTTCAGTCAAGTTGTCATTTCGAGTGAAGGCGTAGCCGTAATCGAGAAATCTCAGTTTTTATTGCGATTGAAACAATATTAGCCGATTTATTAACACAAAAAATGTAATATTTATTACACAACGCGTTTGCCATCAACCCAAACTTCAACGACATTGGCCATAATGTCAAATGGGTCTTTGTCCCAAACGACGAAGTCGGCGTCTTTACCAGCTGCAATGGCGCCAACGCGGTCGTCGATATTTAAAATTTCGGCTGGGTAAAGTGTAATGGCGCGTAGTGCTTCAGCTTTCTGTAAGCCCGCTTTATGGGCAAGTGTTGCCCACATAATCAGTGATGATAAGGGGTGCACGGGGTGGTCGGTCATAATGGCAAAGGGCACATCTGCTTCTGAAAGTATGCGCGGCGTGTCAAATGTCTTGTTGCTCAGTTCCATTTTACTGTTAAAGCCAAAGGTCGGACCAGTGATAACGGGAATACCTGCCGCTTTGACGCTGTCGACAATCAAGTGTGATTCGGTGCCGTGTTCAAGTGACATGACGAGGTCAAATTCTTTGACAATGCGAATGGCTGTTAAAATATCGTCGGCGCGGTGGGCGTGTATTTTTAAGGGCATTTCTTTTTTAATGACAGGGATCATTGCTTCTAATTTGGCATCAAATGGCACGTTTTCACTCGCTTCACGTCTTTTCATGTAGTCGATTGTGCCCATAATGGTGCTGCGTAGGCCGGCGGCAATTGCCATGCGCGTCTTCGGTGCATTGCCAGCTTTACCGTAAAGTCTTTTCGGGTTTTCGCCAAAGGCGCACTTCATGGCTGACGAATAGCTAATCACCATGTCGTCCATCGATTTACCATAGGTTTTAAATATGGTCCATTGACCACCGATAATATTGGCGCTGCCAGGGCCTGCTGCCACAGTGGTAACGCCACCCTTTAAACCCTTTTCAAAGGCGACGTCAAACGGGTTAATTGCATCAACCGCGCGTAAGTGCGGCGTAATGGGGTCGGTTATTTCGTTGCCGTCGCCGTCTTCGGCGCTGACGTTTTCTTCCCACAGACCCAAGTGAGTATGGGCGTCGATTAGCCCAGGGGTGATAAAGCGCCCTGTTAAATCGATCTGTTTGTCATCGCTGCTGGTTTCGCTGAACTTAGTGCCATTTAGACAAAAATCTGTTTCGATAAATTCGCCACTGTAGACATCAAACACTTTGCCATTGGTAAATTTCATGGTTATACTCCTCCGTTTATTAATTGTAGCGCAGATCTTCGCCTAAAAAACGCATCACACGATAGTGGCCGACTAATCTAGAACTAAGCCGTTCGTCGTAGTGGTCGCGTAGATCATTTGGGGAAAGGTTTGTTGAAATAATTGTCTTTTTTTGTTTGAGTAAGCGCATATTGATTAAATTAAATAGCTCGGCATGGGTTAATGTGTTGATCATTTCAGTGCCGAGATCGTCAATAATCAACAGGTCGCAGTTGCTAAGTAAGCGGTAGCGTGTTTTGGCGTCTTCATCAGCAGGGCCGAAACGATAGTTTTCGACGATTTCAAATAAGTTTAGAGCAGTTTGATAAATAACGTGATAACCGCCGTCGATTAAAGCCTTGGCGATGCAACTGCAAAGAAAGGTTTTGCCTTGTCCGGCATCACCGTAAAAAAGTAGGTTTTCTTGGTTGTTTTCGGCAAAACTGGCGATAAAAGACATCACTATTTCAACAATTTCGGCCATGTTTTGGCGCGGGCTAATCGCTTCGCCGTCTTTTACTTGATCACTAAATATATTTAACTTAAAGGTATCAAAGTTTTCGCTATTTAATTTGGCACGCAAGTCAGAGTTGCGGTAGGCCAAGTCAATTAGCGCTGCTTTAAAACAAGTACAGCGTGTACCATCTTCTAGATAACCACTGTCTTGACAATGTGCGCAGTCGTATAGTGGGTCAAGATAATCGGCTGGAAAGTTGTGCGCCTTTAAGAGCTGCCGTTTTTTTTGCACAAAAGACTTGCCAATTTTGGCAACTTCTTTGGCGGCAAGTGGCGCGTTAGTGGCGTTATTGGCAAGTGCGTTGACCATTTCTTTGACAATATTTGCCAGCTCAATGTCAATTGCTTTTATTTGTGGAATAACGTCGTATACTTCCTGTTTTCTGCTTTGGCTAACTGCTGCATTGCGGGTTCGTTTAGCTTCGAGTTGCTTGTTGACATCTTTAATTAAACTGTTCATTTCTTCACCTGTTTATATTGATTATTTTTTTTCTTTATAACAGCGTCTAAGTCGGCTGGTTCTCGTTTTGGCGTATAATTTTGAAACCTAGTTCGCTTTGGTTTATTGATCTGTTTGGTTGATTTATTCGCTGTTTGGGTTTTGCTTTCAAAAAATTGCTTGGCGGTCTCAATATTGGGGGCGCCTGTTTTAGCAATCCTTTCAAATAGGTTATTTGTATAGTTTATGTTTGGATTATTAGTGCGTCTTGTCCCTTGTTTTACTACATATAATATGTAGTCTTCATCGTATTTTTTAGTTTCAAGCCACTCGTTGACAGTGCTCTGTACTTCGCTGGGGATCTGCCTTTGATAAATGCCAAGTGCACGGCAAACTTCTCTTAAAAGTTGGTAGTGCTTAATTTCGTCGCGCTCGCTCTCTTTTAAGGCAACCATACTAAATATGCTTGCGCTGTACCAGTTTTTGATGATGCCTTCAATATAACTGAGCTGGTTGCGGGCAATTGCCCGTTCTTCATAAGTGATATAAAAAGCCATCACGACAAGGTCGATTTCCATGTGATAGACTTCTAAGAATTTTAGTACGCGACTTTTTTCTTGCGGGGTTAACATGCGTCTGGCGTAAAATTCGCAATCATCAAACATTTTTTTGACATGCGGGTTGCTCAGGGCAGCCATTAATTTACTAGAAGCAGTTGTCTTTTTGCTTTTTTTGACAGCGGGAATTGTGGTACCGCTTGCAACGTATTTTTCACGAATTGAATGAAAATGAACGTCGAACTGGTGTTCAGAATGATTGACGTTGTTTTTAATGCACTCGACAATGCCTTGGCTTTGCCAATAGTGCCAAGCGGCGACCACTTCACTTATTTCAATTGCTAAGTGCTTGGCGATTGTTTCGTTTGAAAAATTGTTGTTACCACTGCACGCTAAATAATAACCCGTCAGATATACTTTGAGATAATTGCCATTAGCTGTGGGCATAAAATCGTTAATAAATAAATTTTCTATTGCCGTTTGACCCAAGTCGATTCTTGGTGGTGTTAATTTAAACATGTTAAACTCCTTACGCTTTCAATCTTATCACACATTTGGCAATGAGGGTATAATTTTACGAATTTTACAAAAAAATGGTGCTTAACAAAAAATAATCCTTGCAAATGGCTTTAAAATATAGTAAGTTATCTATGTATACGTATTAGTTTTTAGTGATTATTGGAGTATAAATGATTGATTATAATGCAGATGTGAACCATTTAAGACGATTCGCAGTACTTTTTGTTGCTGTAATTTTGTTTTTTGGCGCTACGCTAAATGACAGTTTTATATATGCTCAAAAATTAAATGCGGGCGCATTTAACAACAGTGGCGTCAGCAAAGAAACTAAGTCATTTGAGCAAATTAGTAAGACTGGCAAGCGAATAAATGCAGTCGTCAGTGCAAAAGTTAGTAAAATGGCCATATTGGTAGACGGTGAACCAATTGCATATTGTCCTGATCGTCAAAGTGCGCAACATGCTTTATTACTGTTTAAATATAAATACAGCGATGATGAGGCTACAATAAAATCGACTGATTTTGTTGAAAATGTCACAATTGATAAAGTTAAGGTTGCACTTGATGATTTTAGTGGTTATTTACCGACGCATGATTTGGTAAATTATATTGAAAAGGGCACGTTGCAAGTAAAGAATTACACAACACAAGCGGGCGATACTTTTTTAAGCATTGCAGAAAAAACTGGCTTGACCGTTGAAGATATCTTGTTAGCTAATCCAAAACTGGCAGAACAAAAATACCTAACCGAGGGGCAAGTTATTAGTTTAATTGTACCACAAGCGTTAATTCATGTTAAAACAGTAGACAACATTACTTATGAGATGCCGACTGATTTTAAAGTAGTTGAAGAGGGTACAGATAGATTGTTCGAAGGCGAATTTGATGTTAAAGTCAAGGGCGAAAAAGGCAAAAACAGTTATGTTGCAGAACGCATTTTGATCAATGGTGTTGAACTTGAACGCAAAGTGATTTCTGAAACAGTTGTCGTTGAGCCAAAGACGCAAGAATTAATTGTAGGAACTAAAAAAGCACCACCTAAAAAAGGCACAGGTGTCTTTATTCGTCCGGCAAGGTCTTATGTCATTACATCGCCCTTTGGCGAAAGAAGAAGCTATGGTATTCATACTGGTATTGACTTGGCAATGCCAATTGGTCGAGATATCACTGCATCAGATGGCGGCGTTGTAACGTTTGCCAGCTATCGTGGCACTTATGGCAACCTTGTGATTATTGATCATGGCGATCGCAAAAAGACCTATTATGCCCATTGTTCAGAACTGCTCGTCAAACCTGGCGATAAGGTATTTCAAGGTCAACGCGTCGCGCTATCGGGCAACAGTGGTCGCAGCACTGGCCCGCACCTGCATTTTGAATTTAGAATTGACGATGTCCCAGTTAATCCAGTAGACCATGTCAATTTAAGATAAGTACCTAAAGTTAATATAACTGAGTTAATTGGTTGACAAAGTCACTGTTTCACGACAATGAAATAGTGGCTTTTTTAATGTAGCTTGTTTTTATTGCTTAAACTTAGTATTAGGAACTGTTTTCTAAAATATCTGTTATAGGGTGTCAGATATAGGGTGTCAGAAAACGCGGTTTTATTTGGTTATTATAGCGCGGACCTTTTTAGAATGATGGTGACCACATTTTTAGTGTTCATGGGAAGCTTGAAAGAGAATATAATAAAAAAATAGCGGAAAGTGTTAAATTCGATAAATAGCCCTCGAAATTTTACTTGCAGGTGTAAATAATTAGGATTAAAATTGCCTCAACAAGTCACATTATACCGTTTGGTAACAAGCAAATAGTGGATTTTTTTGGATTTTTGATGGTATTTTTTGCAAAAATCATGTATCATTAAAAGGCAGGACCATTTTTTAGTTTATAATTAAGCAGGTTTGGGGATTTTATGATAGATGTTAAATTAAATCGCTTTAGAAGAGCGCTATATCGTGTTGGCGTTGTTTTTCTCTTTGTTGTTTGCTTGGCAGTAGCACTCTTTTTTGTTGCTCAAAATATAAGCCAGTTGACATGGGCTGATAAAGGTCAATTTGGAGATAGAGAAATGACTGCAGCAGAAGTTGCGGCACAAAAATTATGTAATGATGTCTATGGCATTCAGCAACAGACATCAAGTATGCGCTATTTATCGCGTTTAGTGATGCGTCGTGACTTGTTTTATCCTAATGCTACAGCAGTTGTGCTGTGTATTGATGGAAAATCGCACTTTTCTTTTAAAGATTATGCCACAGCATGTCGTTTGATTGAGACTTTGAAAACATATGATAATACTGATGGCGATTTGCTAGAAGTTAAGTTAGAACAAGACGTTCACTTTGAAACTAAGACAATACCAGCTTCTAAATTTAACGGCTATAATGATTTTGACAGCGCGTTAGCCTACATTGCTAACGGCGGTGTAGAAGTGGTTTCTTACACAATTGTCAAGGGTGATACGCTATCGGGAATTGCCTATCAAAATGATTCGACGGTTGAAAGGTTAATCGCGGACAACCCCTACTTGAAGAACAAAAAATACTTGACAATTGGCGATAAGTTAATTATTAATCGACCAGAACCGCTTGTGACCCAGATTGTAACTGTTGTTGAAGATCGCACTGAACAACTGCCGCCGCCAGAAGAATATGTAGAAGATGCAAATCTTTATGTTGGCGAAAAGAAATTGATAAAAAAAGGTACAGCAGGCGAAAAACTGTACACTGAAAGGGTAACTTATCGCAATGGTAGAGCGATAGAGCGTGAACTTCAAGCAGAGAAAATTATTGTTGAAGCGACCAGTGATGTCTATCAAAAAGGCACTAAACCGCTACCGCCACAACTTGCCGAATCAACTTTAATGCGACCGCTATTGTCATATCGTGTGACTTCGCGCTTTGGCCCAAGACCGCTTGGTTATCACTATGGTATCGATTTAAAGGTACCTTATGGCACAGCGGTATACGCGGCAGAAAGTGGTGTTGTTACAACTTCAGGTTATCGCGGTGCGCGCGGTAATTTAATCGTGATCGATCATGGTAATGGACTTGAAACCTATTATGAGCACAACTCAGAATTATTGGTCAATGTGGGACAACGCGTTTCAAAAGGTCAAAAAATTTGTATCAGTGGCAATTCAGGCAGAAGCACAGGTCCGCATTTGCATTTTGAAATAAAGTTAAATGGTGTTTCGGTTAATCCTGAAAAGTATTTACCATTCTAAAGTAGAGGTGGATTATGAACGAAAAAATTCTGGTAGTTGAAGATGAAAAGCCAATTTCAGATATTTTAAAATACAATTTAGGAAAAGAGGGCTATACGGTTATTACGGCTTTTGATGGCGAAGAGGCGCTTGATAAGGCGCTATTTGAAGACCCAGACCTTATTTTACTCGATGTGATGTTGCCTAAAATGGATGGCTTTCAGGTGTGTCGTAAAGTTAGAGAAAAATGCGATACGCCAATTATTATGCTGACGGCCAAAGAAGAAGAAGTCGATAAAGTGCTTGGCTTAGAGCTGGGGGCAGATGATTATGTCACAAAGCCATTTAGCATGCGTGAAGTGATTGCGCGCGTTAAAGCCAACTTGCGCCGCATCAGTATTGACAATATGCCAAGCGAAGAAAAATCTAAAATGATAGGCACAGAAGAACTAGAGATCAATCTTGATCGCTATGAAGTGCGCAAGCGCGGCGAACTAATTGAATTGACACTCCGTGAGTTTGAACTGCTACGCTATTTGGCATCAAAAGAAAACTTTATTTTTTCGCGCGAACAACTATTAAAAGATGTTTGGGGTTATGAGTACTTTGGCGATATAAGAACTGTCGATGTCACGGTGCGACGTCTGCGCGAGAAAATTGAAGATGATTCTTCAAACGCTAAATACATTGTTACCAAGCGCGGTGTCGGCTACTATTTTAGAAAGGAATAGTTGGTGCTTAAAAGTTTAAGATGGCGCTTTATTGTTATATTTTTGGCGCTTGTTTTAATCGCCATTGTCATATCGGGTGTTTATATTATTCAGTTCTTTGAACGATATAATTACGACTTAGTGAGTTCAAGGTTAGACGACTTATCAAAATTGATGTTGCCTGACCTTGAAGTGCATAGCGATTTAATAGCCGACGCCAATAAAGTAGACAAAATTATCAATGGTCCGCAAGGACTGAGAATAAGAGAAGAGGTCTATGTTGTCGCCAATAATAATATTGTAGCATCGACGGCGAGTTTATTGACAACAGACGCCTCAGAATACCTTAATTTGCCACTTTTGTTGAAAGGCTTAAGTGGCATATCTGCGCGCCAAATTGTTGAACTATCGGTTGATAGCGGTGTATTGCGTGTAATGGATAAGGTTTATCCGATAAAGAATGGCAACACAGTTGTTGGCGTGCTCTATATTCGCTACGATCTCAATGATACTGATAAAACAGTCGGTCGTGCCCGTGCTATTATTATTCAATCTGTCATCATTGCGTTGGCTGTTACCATGGTTTTAGGCGCTGTTATTTCTAAAAATGTAACTGAGCCTATTAATGATATCACGCGCAAGGCGTATAAGATGGCGCGCGGCGACTTTGATCAACACGTTGAAGTGAGATCAGATGACGAAATTGGTAAATTGGCTGATATGTTCAACCATTTGACGAACCGCTTAAAACAGAGCCTAAATTACATTTCACAAGAAAAGAGCAAGTTTGAAGCCATTGTCAATAACATTGACGACGGCATTATCGCGCTGACTGCACGCCGTGAAATTATACATATCAATCAAAAGGCGCGCAATATGTTAGAAGCGCATCATATTGTCATAACCGATCACTATGACGATCTGGCGGTGCAACTTCCTGCACAATTGGATTATCACAACATCATAAAGCAATATCCCGATTTACGCGGTACGAGTGTGGTGGCATTTGCCGACGAAACATTTCGCGTTAAGTTTGAGCCCTTTGTCAGTGAAGACAACAAACGACGCGGCTTAATTATTGTGTTTCAAGATATTACTGAAAGCCAGCGCCTTGAAGACATGCGCAAAGAATTTGTCGCCAACGTTTCGCACGAATTAAAAACACCAATAACCAGTATTAAGAGTTATTCTGAAACCTTAATGGATGGCGCGGTGGCAGACCCAGAAATGGCAGGGCAATTTTTGGGTGTCATCAATTCAGAGGCCGATCGTATGAACCGCATCGTCAGAGACTTGCTACAGTTATCTAATTTTGACGCACAGCGCATACACTTAAATTTTGCTGAAAATGATTGGTGTCAGTTGGTTGATTCTGTCCTTCAAAAAATGGCGATGCAGATAAAAAAACGGCAACACGAAATAGAAACGGTGCTACCCTCAAATCGTTTGCTTTCTAATTTTGATTATGATCGTGTCGAGCAAGTAATTGTTAATTTGCTGTCAAATGCCATAAAGTACACGCCTGATTGTGGTAAAATTAACTTGACATTAAAAAGCCAAGAAGACGCCATTTACTTTAGCGTTGCTGATAGCGGGGTCGGTATTTCTGAAGAGCACTTGCCGCACTTGTTTGAACGCTTCTATCGGGTTGATAAAGGTCGCTCTCGTGAAATGGGTGGCACGGGATTAGGACTATCAATTGCAAAGGAAATTATTGAGCTGCATGGTGGATACATCGATGTCACAAGCAAAAAAGATATTGGAACAACGGTTTACTTTGTAGTTCCTAAGCGCTTGTAAGTGTATTTTAACCACTCTGTAACACGGCTGTAATACAAAGCAGTTATAATGTAAATAAGCAAAATGCTGCTTAGGAGATGTTTGTTGTGAAAAAGAAAATACTATTGACAATTATAATGATATTCGCGTTAGCGGGTTTCACATACGCGTTGGACGATGAGGCTGCCGTACAATTGATTTCGCCAGAAATCGATCAAGTTGGTCAGGTTAAGTATGCACCAACGATTAACATTACGCTGAAGTTGATTGATGACGTCGACGCTTATTTACAGTTAGTGCGCATTGACGAGCCCGATATGCCCTTTGTCAGTGAAGAAGCGCTTGCCGTAATCAATGCAATGGCGAGTCGTGCGCCGACGGCATGGGTGTCATATGACGTTGACGACGCGCGTGACCCTGAACCGCAAGTTGACATTGCAAATTTAGTCAATGCCGATATGTCAGATGAAGCATTAAGTGACTTATATGTCAAACAGGGCGATCGTGTAATTGCAGCCAATCACGCCTATGTACAAGCTTATCATGCGCTACGTGAAACGTATTCAGCAAAAGACCTTTTAAAATTAATTGATGAAAGACGTTTGCTTGAAAATGGTTTAGATCAGTTTTATGCTTTACGCAATGATTATGAAAAACAAGCGATTCAGTTTTTTATCTTGCAAGACAAGTACAACAACAGATTTAGGTACACAGTTGTTTCAGAAGTGTCTGTTACACGTAATGGTCCATTGCCTTATTTTAACTATGCTGTGAGCAATGTTGAAACTGCAAAGTACGAGTTAATCTTGCGCGATAATGAAACAGGTAATTTGTTGATGCCGAAGCGTCGCTTTATCGTCGTCGATTAAGCGTTAGGTGAATTAATATGAAAGAAATTTTCAAATCAATTGCGCTGATCAGTTTGACGTGTCTGCTCGTCGTCTTGGTCGGCGTTTTGTGGTTTGAACCAGCGCAGGGCGATAGTGCCCTGCAAGAGCAGAAGAAGGTTTACACGGTAAGCGACGTCTCTTATTTGATCGATGTTGAATCTGTTAATATTATGACAGAGAATGATCAAATAAAGACGTTTTTTTATGATGTAGGCAACATATTTCAAAAATTAAAGCCGATCATTGCCAATAATCTAATGTATATTAATGACAGTGTCGAAATATCGGCTGCTGAGTACTATGCAGCAAGAGGGCGCTATAGCGTTGAATTTCAAATGCGTTCTGAACTGTCGTCAAGAGCGCTATTGACAATTATTAGTAATAGCGACATTTTATTTAAACCGAAAGTAGACCATGTTGCAAAGATTTTAGTAACGGCTGAGAGTGCAATTTATTTAAGCGATGGTACAGTCTATTATAAGCTTACAGCTGAGCCTTTAGGCATTGATATTGATGGCTATATAGCATCTTTGGCGCTAAAAAATGAAGTTGTTTATAAAACAATTGATCAACAGTTGAGCGTTGAACAGAATGACGAAAATAAAGCGCTAACACTATTACCAACGGCACTAGAAGAAGATTTTAAGCCCGTTAAAGTGTATCTTGAAACAACACCACAAAATGAAGAAGACGTCTTGTTAATCGCCAGCAGCGTGTTTGGCTCGCAGCTCAGTTTTGTGCGCCGTTTTTACGACGTTAACGGTTCGCTTGTCATGATGTATGGCTATGGTGAAAAAGCTTTAAAAATTTCAAATAATGGCACGTTAACAGTCAACCAAAAAATTAATAATCAAATAAGCCGCGAGGCCAATTTGCTAAAAGACATTAAACTAGCTTTAGATGTATTGGCTGATTATAATAAAGATACTGGTCAAATCTATTTAAAATCAGCAACGCCCTTTAAAGAAGATGAACTGACTGGCTACGATTTTAATTTTGGCTATAAGATTAATCGCTATGATGTTTACAATAAGGTTGGCGTAGCTGGTATTAACATTAAAGTTATCGGTGGTCAGTTACAGTATTATAAGCGTGATTACAAGCGTTTTTTAGAAGTTGTTAGTACACCTGAAGTTGCCCAGACACTACCGATATTAGCCATTATGAACATGCAGACGAATTACGATAAAATTGTGCAGAATTATATGATCAATAATCCTAATTTTAGTGACGACGATACGACGATTGCGCAGATATTGGCAAAAATATCAAATTTTAAATTGCTTTATGTCGATAAGGGGTCTTTATTTGTCCCCGCTTATCGATTTGATATTGAAGACGATCGTTATTATTTTAATGCCTATGATTTTTCATTAATTGAAGAGGAGGTTAAATAGTGGATTGGTCGCGTGTAAAGTCGATATTAATTATTGCACTGTTAATAACAAATCTAATTATTGTCTTATTTATCGTAATTGACGATGTTACAGAAAGTCAAATGTCGACAGCAGAACAACGCGTGCTGATCGAAAAAATTCTTAAAGATGCCGACGTTGACAACCAAATCGAACAGGCTATGCCGATAATAGAAACAATGCCGCAATTGACAATTGCTTATCAAATGTATGAAATGCCAGTGTTTGCAAGTCAATTTTTAGGTAAATTTAGTGAAGTGGGTGGCGCCTATCAAAATTCTCAATACAAGATGACATTTAATGACAATACACTTTATATTGTCAATCTTAATAAGTCTAAAGACGAAGCAGCTCATTTAGAACAGGCAGAATTGACTGCACAAGGTTTTATCAACCGCTATTTTGGCGAAACAATTGACTACGAATTGCTTGACAAACGCGTTGAAGAAGATGCTGTCATTTTGCAATATGGTCAAAAATATCAGAATTTTTATATTTATGATACGGCAATGAACATTGTCGTGCGCGGCGATCAAGTTGTGTCATTTCAACGCAAGTGGATGATGATTCAAACGTCAAACAAAGCGCCACAGTCGGTTAAAACCTGTTATCGCGCGCTTTTTTCGGCTATTGATCAGTTCGCCGCACAGGCGCCGGTGACAATAGAAGCCGTTGACTTGGGCTATCGTCTAGAAAAGACGCTATTGGGTGAAAATGTACAATCGGGTGATGCGCTACCTTATTATCGTTTTAAATTAGCAAATAAAAAACCATTATTTGTTCCAGCATTGTCGGAAAAATACTAATAGCGCAATGATTTCAGAAATTAAGAGAAAGGTAACCTATGGCATTATTTTTTTCATCGCTCGCCAGTGGCAGCAGTGGCAATTGTCAGTTGATAAAAACAGAGCAGACAACTTTGTTGCTAGACGCTGGTTTAACCGGCAAGTATATTAAACAAGCACTTTGTCACTACGATATAAAGATAGATGGTGTTGACGGTATTGTCGTTACGCACGAACACAGCGATCATATTGCGGCGCTTGGCGTCGTGCATCGCATGGCCAATATACCGCTCTATATGAACGAATTAACGTGGTATGAAGTAAAAAATAAAATTGGCAAAGTCGACGTTTCTAAAGTAAACATTATTGACAGCGAAAAGGCTTTTGAAATTAAAGATGTCGTCATTACACCGCAACGCGTTTCACATGATGCAGCTGATCCGCTCTGTTTTACTTTTTCGAAAAATGACACCAAAATAGCGGTTATTACCGACTTAGGCAAAGTAGACGATGCAATCATTGACGTTGTCAGCAATTCAAATTTAGTTATGCTTGAGGCTAATCACAATGTCGAAATGTTGATGTCAGGTGCTTATCCCTACCCGCTTAAACGTCGTGTTGCCGGTGAAAAGGGACACTTATCAAATGAAATTTGCGCCGAAGTTGCGATGAAAGCAATTGAAGGCGGCAGACTATCAACATTATTATTGGCGCATTTATCGCGTGAGAACAACACACCAGAGTTGGCTTATCAAACTGTTAAAAGCATGATGCTTGAAAAGGGCATCGTGGTTGGTAAAGATATCATGCTCGATTTAACTTATCGCAATCGTACGGGAAATTACTATCGTTTAGATGGCTAAATACAGAGGACTTTTATCAGTGTTTTTCAGGAGGCTAGATTGACTAATCTAAAGACAGAAATTAACAATATCAGGTTAATGGTTTTGGGTATATTAATATCTAAAACAGGCAGTGTTGCCTTTACATTTGCGGTTGGTCTCTACGTGTTAGGCCAAACCGGTTCAGCGATGAACTTTGGCATATCAGTATTGTTATTTACAATACCGCGCCTTATTTTTACGCCATTTGCGGGTGTCTTAGCAGATAAATTTGATCGCAAATACATTGTTGTTTTCGGCGACATAATCAGTGGGCTCATTGTACTAAGCGGCTTGTTGATGCCCAAACCTTCGATTATACTGATTTATATTATTGTCGTATTGCTCAGCAGTGTGCAGTCATTTTTTGAAGTTGCCTTTCAAGCGGCACAACCCGATATTGTGTCAGATGAAAAACTATTTCAGCTTAATGCTTATGTTCAATCAGCCATGTCGGCGACCAATATTGTCGGTTTTGTATTAAGTGGCATTTTACTGTCGGTTGGCATTAAATTTGTTATTTTAATCAATGGTGTCTCATTTATTTTATCAGGTATATCAGAATGGTTTATCGATTTTAACTTTAATAAAAAGGCCGACGCGGCGACACCTGACGAACAACAATCATTTACCGAACAATATAAGACGTCGATGGCTGTTTTCAAAAAACAACCAATTATCAGCTATGTTGTCAGTTTGGCGTTGCTGATAAACTTTTTTATTGCACTTAGCGTTTTGGTGCCATTGGTTTACATGATGAACCAAATGTTGGGCATTTCAGAAACTTATTTAGGTATTATTAACGGCGTATTATCGGCTGGTATCTTTGTGAGTAGTATGGTTTTAGCCAAGCGAAAGGCAGACAATTTATACAAAAACAGTTTTTTATTTGCTGTTATCGTCGGCATGACAGTGGTCTTTATGGGGCTACCTTTTATTTTTAGCACAAATTATTCATTGGCCGTTTCAATTGTTCTACTTGCAATTTTACACTTTATAGCTGGCTATTCAGTGCCAGCGTTTTCAGTGCCAATTATCACCTTAGAACAGCAGCTTATCCCAGCCGAACTGCGCGGCAAAGTGTTTGGGCTAATCAATATAATAGCCGAAATTGGCCGACCTGTTGCCATATTGATTAGTTCTTTATTGGTGCCAACGATTTTGCCAATGTACATATTAGTATTCTCTGGGGTTATGATTGTCTTAGTAACGGTTATCGTCATGACTTCGCCAATAGTAAAGATAGCTTTTGCGGAACATCAAAATAAACAGACAACTGATACTACTGAATAACAGAAAGGGGATTGCCATGAAACAATTAGTTCGTAGTTTAGTCGTATTTGTTTTAATGATTTTTTTATTGACAGCCTGTAATAGCAATAATGGCCAGAAAAATAGCGAAGTAACCAGTAGTGTGGATAAATCTACCACAACGTCAACTGAATCGACCGTGTCTACAAGCATTTTGGCGGCAGATAGCTTAGAACAGTTTAAAACGCCATTAAAAGACTTTTTAATGACGCGTGATGAAACGGTCTACAGCTTTACTACTGATAAGACAACGGCAAATATACTGTGTGCTGTTGCAAAAAAAGAAGGCGATGGTAAGTATTATTTATTTGAGGGTGAATACCGTGACGCTCAGCAGCTTAAGTATGTCGACCGCGCCTATTATTTAACCGATGATAAGTTGACAGAATGTTATAATGGAATACTGTCAGATACGGTTGATGATCTTGGAACAGTCTGGTTAAGATCGCCAGTCAAGTTGGGTGACAAGTGGCAAACTAAATACCTAGATAAAAACGAGGGTTTTTTAAATGCTGTTGTAACCATTGTCAATATTCAAGAGGACTTTGTCGAAGTCGTACTACAAATTGAAGACGATACAATTAAGTTAGAAGATCGCTATCAAATCGTCAAAAAATTCCATAAAGACGACAGTGTCATTGGCGATGCAATCAGACTTTCAAACGGTAAATTGGCGGCTAAATCAGCTGAAGACAGCTATTTATATAAAGATGACAACGACTATTTAAATCGTTTAACATCTGATAAAGGCTGGGTGTTCGACCTGTTTAGTGGTGGTACAATATCGATACAGTCGCGTTTGGGTCTCTATCGTCAAGAGGTTCGCCAAAGCAAAAACGATGACGAAATTATAGCGGCCTTTGTCAGCGCTTTTCTTGACATCAACGAATTATCGTATAAAGATAGTAAAATTTACATCGATATGCTCAACTATGGTTTAGCATATAGCAAAGACGATATTGCATTGGTTAATCAGTTTTACAATGTCGCTATAAAAGAGACTATCGATCTAAATATCTTAGGTGCAATTGAAGCCGTTAATATGGAAAAGGTCAACCAAAGTCTTTATTTGGCGGTTGATAGAGGCGAAGCTAATATAGAAGCGATACTGGCGAAAACCGAACCCCCCTATCCACAAGCGGGTGATTTTATCGGCGCTAAGTACTTTGAAAAATTATATGCCGACAATGGTTATCTCGTTGGTTTAGTAAACGATATGGCAGAAGAAGACTATTACATATACGGCGAATTTCTTCATCAAAAAAGTCGCAGTGTCGTCAGCCAACATTTTATCAACCAAATAGATGACCAGTACAAACAAGCAAAGACGTTTTTAAGGTTAGTCTGCTGTAGGCAGCAACTATACGATGATTATTATTTTGCTAGCCATCGACCCTATCCAGAAATATCGGTAAAGGACTTTATAACGTTTTATGTTAATCTTCTCACTCAAACAGATGAATACTACAAAGCACTAGATGACAAGCATAAAGAGGCTGCAAAAAATCATATGAATGGCGTATTATATTACGTCATGCATGCAAATGATGGAGAATTTGACAAGTACAATAGTCATATCACATTAAATAAAGATGACTATTACTACCCCACGATGACCGAAGAAGGTTACGTCAATATAACCGGTCAATTTAATGACGACTTATTTAGCGCCCTAGATGATTACTTTAAAAGAAACGAAGATAGTTACTACGCAACTAACTTAGCTGAGATGCTTACGTCGTTAACACAAAACGATATGTATTACAATTTGACCTTAGATGAATTACTCTACGAATTAGTGGCTGATGACGATTTTTATCGTGTGTTGACGCCAAGTTTAGTAGTTTTAATGCAAGATTTAGAATACTTTAAGGAAGTTAGCAATCATGCTTCGGACAGTCAGCTTGACGACTATGTCGAAGTCGACACGGTCAAGGCGCTAATTGACGAAATCGCACCAAATAAAAAAATAAAACTAAAGCGTGGTTCGTATGTCTTTGCTGAGGGTGAAAATTACACCGCTCAATATGCTAGACTAGAATATGGCAAGTTAATTATTGAAAATGTTGAAAATTTGGCCATTGCCAGTTCTGATGGCATAACACAAATATTATCAAATGACTATGATAGCGTGTTATATTTTAGAAATTGTAAAAATGTCGAACTTTCTGGGCTGCGCATTGGTCACTTGGTGCAGAGCGAGTGCATGGGCTATGCACTGGAAATAGATGACAGTAACTTATTCAAAGTCAATAATTGCATATTGTTTGGCAGTGGCTATAATTGTCTAGTGACCGATCGCGTTCAAAATTTAGATGTACAAAACAGTGTCATGAGCGATGCACAAAATATAGGTATAAGCCTATTTGACAGTAAAAATGCGCGCTTTAATAATGTGATCATTGCAGGTTGTGGCAGTAGTGCACTTTATTGTAATAGTAGTCAAGCCATTTTATTAAAAGAAGTTAAAACGCTGGTAAATGGTGGTTTTGAAGGCAGTAGCTATCACCCAATTCACGCTGTTTCATCAGATGTCGTACTACAATTCGTTCAAATAACAGAGGGTCCGCAGTATGAAAATTTGGCAGAAGACGGCGCGACAATCACATATGAAGACTAATTATGCGTATTAAACTGATTAGCGTTGGCAAAATAAAAGAAAAGTATTACAAGGCAGCAATCGCTGAATACGCCAAAAGGCTTTCGCGTTATTGTAAGCTAGAACAAATTGAAGTCGTCGATGAAAAAGCGCCTGAAAACATGTCGGCGGTACAAGTTGAACAAGTTAAAAAAACCGAAGGCGCGCGCATTCTAAAACATATTGTCGACAGTGATTATGTGATTAGCCTAGAAATCACTGGCAAGGCGCTGTCATCAGAACTGCTTGCCGACAAAATTAATAATCTTGCCATAAGTGGCAAGTCACAAATATGCTTTGTCATTGGCGGTAGCTTAGGGCTGTCTGACGAAGTTAGGCGACGCAGTAATTTTGCACTTAGTTTTAGCAGCATGACCTTTCCGCATCAGTTGATGAAAGTCATATTACTAGAACAAGTTTATCGTAGCTTTAAGATTAACAAGGGTGAACCCTACCATAAATGATTAAAATAATTTAACGCCAAGCAATTGAAATGCTTGCTTGGTGTTTTTTGCGATTTTTAACAGCCAAGTGGGTATGATACAAGCAAAGATAAAAGGTTAAATATCGGTTAGTAGGAGATAATTATTTATGAAACAATATAAAGTTGATGGCATGACCTGTTCGGCCTGTTCGCGTGCGGTTGAACGCGCTGTCAACAAGCTAGATGGCGTCACAGCAACAGTCAATTTAACGACTAATCTGTTGACTGTTGAAAGCGATCAGCCAATTGATGACGCCCTTATACTAGCGACAGTTGACAAGGCAGGTTATCAGGCATTACTTGACAAAAAGTCAAAGACAATTAAATTAAAAGTCGATGGCATGACCTGTTCGGCTTGCTCAGCAGCGGTTGAGCGCGGTTTAAAAAAACAGGCTGGTATTGACAATGTCAGCGTCAATTTGACAACGGGCATTGCGACCATTGATTACGATGCCAAAGCATTGCGCCTTTCAGAAATAAGGTATGCCACTACCGGCGCTGTTTAGCCCAATGCAAAACCCGCTTAATTTTGCTCTGTTACAGCTGGTGTTAACACTACCCGTTGTGATAGCTGGTTATCAGTTTTACACCATTGGCTATCGCACGCTATTTAAAGGTAACCCCAATATGGATTCACTTATTGCGGTCAGTACAACAGCGGCACTAGCTTATAGTTTATACAGCACCATACGCATTGCACAGGGCAACTTGAGCTACGTTCATCATCTTTACTATGAAACTGCAGCGGTGATTATTGCGCTGATTATGTTAGGTAAGTATTTAGAATCGCGCAGCAAGGCGAAAACGACCGATGCCATTAGAAAATTAGCCAGTTTATTGCCAAAGACAGCACAGGTCAAAGTCGGTGATGACATCGTCACTATGGCGCTTGACGAAGTTGATGTCGGCGATATTTTAATTGTCAAACCGGGTGAAACAATACCGAGTGATGGCATTATTGTCGATGGTCAGGCGGCAATTGACGAATCGATGATTAGCGGCGAAAGTATACCAGTTGATAAAAAAGTAGGCGATACAGTAATTGGTGGCAGCATCAACAGTAATGGCGCCATTGAAGTTGAAGTCAGTCGCGTGGGCGGCAATACAGTGCTCGCCAAAATTATTCGCATGGTTGAAGACGCGCAGGGCAAAAAGGCGCCAATCGCACGCGTTGCCGATGTCGTATCGGGTTACTTTGTGCCAACCGTGATGCTGATTGCATTAGTCAGCGCCGTTATTTGGTACTTTGTAACGCGCGATATCACCTTTACACTTAAAATATTTGTCGCCGTATTGGTTATCGCTTGCCCCTGTGCACTTGGTCTGGCAACGCCGACGGCGATTATGGTGGCAACTGGCAAGGGGGCTGCCAATGGCATTTTAATTAAAAGTGGTCAAGCCTTAGAAAATACCCATAAAATCGATACGGTAATACTCGATAAAACCGGTACCATTACGGCTGGCACGCCAACAGTGGTCGATGTCGTCTTACAAAGTGATGCGGCAAAAACCTATTTACCCTATGTTGTGTCAGCAGAGGCAAAATCGGAACACCCCTTGGCTAAGGCAATTGTCGATTATGGTCAGGCAGAAGGTCTAAGCGCACTACCGGTAAGCAACTTTAATAATATTTTAGGCAAGGGTATTATTGCCACCGTGGCGGCTAAACAAGTTGTTATCGGCACGCCAAGTCACTTAGCAGAACACGGTGTAGCAATTGATGAAATTCAATATAATAACATTTCTAAGGGCGGTAAAACGCCAATCTGCTTTGCGGTCGATGGCAATTATGGTGGTATTATTGCCCTACAAGATCAAATTAAAGCCAGTAGCATCGAAGCAATTAAAGCTTTTAAACAGCACGATATTGAAGTGATTATGTTGACGGGCGATAACCAGCAAACCGCGCAGGCAATTGCTGATAGCGCAGCAATTGAACACGTTATCGCAGGCGTGCTGCCCGATCAAAAATCAGCCGTTGTCAAACAGCAAATCGACGCTGGTAAATTTGTTGCCATGGTCGGTGACGGCATTAACGACGCCCCCGCGCTAGCACATGCCAAAGTTGGCTTTGCCATTGGCTCGGGTACCGATATAGCTGCCGATAGCGCCGATGTCGTCTTGATGAAAAGCGATTTAAACGACGTCATTAAAGCAATCGATTTAAGTCGCGCGACTATAAAAAATATCAAACAAAATCTATTTTGGGCGTTTATTTACAATATATTGGGTATACCAATAGCAGCAGGTGTACTGCACGCCTTTGGCGGGCCGCTATTAAGCCCAATGATCGGTGCCGCGGCAATGAGCATGTCAAGCGTTTCAGTCGTCAGCAATGCACTTAGATTAAGAAATTTAAAATTGTAGTAAAAAATTTACCGCGTTGTCATTTCGAGCAGAGCCGAGAAATCTCGCACAACCTGTCATTTCGAGTAGGTTGCATACACGAGCAGTAAACGCCCAAAGTTTACGACCAGTGCATGAGTCGAGAAATCTCGCACAACCTGTCATTTCGAGCAAAGTCGAGAAATCTCGGGTTTAAATACGAGATCTCTCCACATTGGTCGAGATGACATCTGCAGGACACTTGGGCTTAAGATCATGAAGGCATATCAGAATGAATAGTTATAAATCTTGATAAAAGAAAGGACAAACCATGAAAAAAGTAATAAAAATTGAAGGTATGAGCTGCGGGCACTGCAAAGCACGCGTTGAAAAGGCACTTTCAGGCACAGCAGGTGTCGATAGCGTCGTGGTCGACTTAGATGCTGCAACGGCAACAGTTGAACTATCAGCCGAATTATCAGATCAACAGCTAACAGAAATCGTCGATGACGCTGGTTATGATGTTGTCGAGATTGGATAGTGATTAAAGTAGAAAGTGGAAAGAAGAAAGTAGAAAGAAAAACCTTAAATACTTAAAAACTAAGTCATAGTTAGGCGATTGTCAGCGACGCCAGCACGCGGTGGAGCTTTATCTTTCGCGTAACGTTCCGCGAAGCGGGTTGTCCTAGCGAAACGGTAAAGCGGAACGATTTCAGTGCCAGTCGCGTTTCAATCGCCAAAGAAAAATAGGATACCAATTTAGCCGATATATTCAAGCGCTGTAATTTAATCGACTACATCTAGATTATTCACGCACTGGTGTGAATATTAGGGTTACATTCTATTTTTATAAATACTCTCAGCGCGCTGAACAATAAAGTTCTCGCGCTTTTCAGCGAGCTTATCTAAAAATTGTTGCGTGTTATCATCATCACTTTCGATGACGTCAATTGTATTTTCAAATGTCTCCATATAGTGCATCGACAAGTTTAAGTACGAATCTAAAATTGACAATTGAGCAGATTCATAAAGCGCGTCATCTTCACATTCATTGACAATCTTTTGGTACATATCGATTGCCATATTGTAATCGTGCCCAGTTAAAGGCCCTAAAACATCAGCATATAGCTTTAAGCCCTTGTAAAAATAAATGTCTTGTTCTTCGCCCTCAATTAGTTCTTTTAGAACCGTTGTGGCATCAACAAACTGTCGATTATTGACCATTTCAACTGCATTATTTAACATTTCTTCTCGCATATTATGCTCCTCTCAATTCATCCATGCCCTTATTGGCCAAGGCGTCTACTCTAATATTATAAGTTACGGCTTGTTGATATATTTCAAAAGATAAATGACTGTCGTAGTCCTTTAAGAACTTGGCGTACCATTTATTGACAGTCGCTAAATCGTCGCTTTTTAAATGCCCTTTAACTTTATAAAATTCAACCGATGGGTGTTGTTCAACCAGTGTTAAAATCTGTTCCCATAAATCGCGGTTTTCAACCGGTTGCTTTTTACTGTTTTGCCAACCGCGCTTTAGCCAGCCAACATACCACTTCTGCCGAAAGCAGTTGACAATATAGGCGCTATCGCTAAAGACAGCAACAGGGTGTTTGCGGTTTTTAATTGCCTTTAAGCCCTCTAAAAGGGCGGTTAGTTCCATGCGGTTATTGGTTGTATTTTTGGCGCTGCCGTAGAGTTCTTTTTCGTTGTCTTTAAACGTTAAAATAGTTCCCCATCCGCCGATGTTGTCATCGTACTGGTTGCCCGAACAGGCGCCGTCGCAATATAAATTAATCATAAATCCTCCAGCAGTATTATATCATAAAAATAGTATCGCATACGATAAAAATGATTGAAATATATTGTTCTGTTGTAACTAGATAGCTAAGTGGTTATTTCGACCTAAGTGGAGAAATCTCGCTTTTGAAGTTAGTTTTAGATATTGAAGGTTTTAGTGGTTCTATGTTTTTCCTGACCAACCGACCAACGGACTAACAGATAGCGAATTATCGAGAAATCTCGGGTTATATGGCATTATGGCGATTGAAACACAGCTGGTGCTGAAATCGTTCCGCTATATTTTTACCTAGGACAACCTGCCTGCGGCAGAACGTTACGGTAAAAACACAGCTCCACCAACTTTACAGTCATTTCGACCAACGTGGAGAAATCTCGCTTTTGAAGTTAGTTTTAGATATTGAAGGTTTTAGTGGTTCTATGTTTTTTCTGACCAACGGACCAACTGACCTACCGACCAAAAGAAGTTACAAAATAAGCACAAAAAATATTAAAAAATTGTTGACAACCCCCCCCGAATTTTTCGTATAATTAACAAGAAAAATTAATGACGTTTTAGGAGTGCCTTCAGATGAAAATTGAACAGGGCAAAACACTTATTATGCACAATGTGTTATCACTTAGAAAAAAGATGACACAACTTGAAATGCAAAACGAAATCAATAATATTGGTCAACTAATCAGTGCATCAATTATAAAACCAACTGGCAATCTAGTAACCACTAACTTTGCTGTCGACACAACAGCTAGTGAACCTATATTTGATACAGAAATATTACTACCAGTTGAGATACTGGGTGATCTGCCAAACCAGTATGGCATTAAAGAAAAATTTGCGCTTAAAAATGCGATTTTTACTGAGTTTGTTGGCGATCCTGCATTGTTAGAAAGCACTGCTCAAGCAATGGTAGATTTTATTAAGGACAATCAGTTACAACAAGTAACAGGACTTTATAATGTACAAGTAAAGGCAAATAGTCAAACAGAAGTCGTTATTCACTGCTATATTGGTGTGACAGATAATTTACTATAGTAAGTAGTTTACGCTCTTTTAAGTTGTATATAATTAATTGTTAATTATATAATGTCGTCTTTTGTGTTAAAATGTAAAGGAGGATTGAAGATGACAAGTATTTTAACTTTTCAAGAACTTACAAATGACGAATTAATGTTGGTTGATGGTGGCGTTAATTGGGAAGCCGTTGGGGTTGTTGCAGCAATAACTGTTGGTGTAGTAGCAATAGCTTCTCTTCCTGTAGTAGCTGGAGGAACTGCGGTTGCTGCAGCGGCAGTAGGAGCTGAAGCGATTGGATATGGTGCTGAAATAGCTGCGTTTGCTTTTTCGTTAGGTTGTAATGCTGGAAGAATTATAGATAATAGAAGATAATTATTTTTAGGAGAAATATATGAATAGTTTTGAGATATTAGCACCTGAAGAGTTAATTAATATTTCAGGTGGAGGTTTAGACTGGGATTACATTGCAACAGTTGGCGCTGTTGTTATTTATACTGGAGCAATAGTAGCAGGAGGAGTTGCTGGAGGAGTACCGGGTGCTACTGCGGTGGCATCTGTTGTGGGTGAAAGCTTAGCTTTAGCAGTATCTGGTTTATAATAACAACATTATAAAAACACTTATGGAAGATAAGTGTCTTCTATAAGTGTTTTTATTATTAAATGGAGGTTATAATATTATGGTAAATGAAAAACATATTAAAATTATTATATTTACAATTTTACCGATTTTAATTGTTATAAGACAAGGTAATATTGATATAGTTTATACTAATTTGTTTTTTAATATACTTGTAGCTTTTACTTACTTATATTTATCATTTATTAAAATAAGAAGTTATACTTCTGAAAAGTGGCTTATAGATATGGGGTTTGAAAGATTAACACCTCTGCTAACTTTAACGTTTAAATGGCTACCTTTTGCTGTAAGTAACATTATATTTGCTGTGTATTTATATATCATTATTACGCAAGGATTGACGCTAAACGCTTGTATCGCAATTATGCATTCATACATATATTTTACACTGTCTACAATCACCTATCTAAAGGAAAGCGATGTTTTATTAAGTAATGATTGTATTATTATTAATGGAACGAAGATAGACAATAATAATGTATATAAAATAGAAAATATTTATACTAATGGATTATGGGAAAGATATAAACTATTTGGCGATAATGGAGAAGAGTTTTATTTGTATGTAAATAAAAAAGGTGATAAAAAATTTACTAGTACTTTTTTTGGTAAATTTGCTAAATAATCTAATCTCAACATTTGATACTAACTAAATAATTTGAATAAATACAACATGAGGATAAATGTAAATGGGATTAATAAATAGATATATATCAATCAAACAACACGATATTACCGACTGCGGTGCCGCTTGTCTTGCAACCATTGCTAAACAATATGGCTTAGCAATACCGATTACAAAAATTCGTGAGGTTGCAGGTACTGATAAACAGGGCACAAATGCACTTGGGCTTATCAAGGCAGCTGAAAAACTAGGCTTTTCGGCTAAGGGCGTCAAAGGCGATCAAGACGCTTTTTTTTCTGATTTTCCCTTGCCTGCCATTGCCCATGTTGTCGTTGACGACACTTTACTGCATTATGTTGTCATACATAAAATAACCAAAAAGCGCGTGATTATTGCAGACCCTGCTAAGGGTCTTGTTAAGCTGTCGCCAGATGAATTTTTTAAAATGTGGACGGGCGTGCTTATTTTAATGACGCCAACAAATCAATTTAAAAAAGGCAAAGAAACCAAAGGGTTATTTGAACGCTTTTTTCACTTGCTTTTACCACAAAAGAAATTATTGTTTAATATTTTTTTAGCGTCTATTTTATACACGATTATTGGCATCATTGGTGCTTTTTACTTTAAGTTTTTAATTGATGATGTACTGCCCTATGGTCTTGAAAAAACGCTACATGTTTTATCAGTTGCTGCAATTATTCTTATTCTATTTAAAATTATCTTAAGCGTGTTTCGCCGTTATTTATTGATATACCTTAGCCAAAAGCTCGATATCGATTTATTATTAGGCTATTATAACCATGTGATTAACTTACCAATGAATTTTTTTGGTACGCGTAAAACGGGTGAAATTGTGTCGCGCTTTCAAGATGCTACCAAAGTGCGCGAAGCCATATCGGGTGCAACATTAACCCTGATGGTCGACACATTGATGGTACTGGTCGGTGGCGTGATACTCTATACACAAAACAGCTTTATGTTTGGCATTACCTTTATTATTGCACTACTCTATTTTATCATTGTCTTTTCATTTAATAAAATCTATCGCAAACAAAATAGGCGCCAAATGGAAGATAACGCCCAGTTGACATCTTATCTTGTTGAGTCACTTAACGGCATACAGACAGTAAAGTCGTTTAATTCAGAAGTTAAAGTGAACACTGAAACAGAAAGTCGCTTTATTAAACTGCTACTTAGCATTTACAAATTAAGCATTACTAGCAATACACAGGGTGGCTTACAAGGCTTTTTAGATGGTGCAGGTGGCATTGCTATTTTATGGCTGGGCGGTTGGCAGGTGATCAGTGGCAACTTGTCTTTAGGTGAAATGATTACGTTTAATGCGTTACTTGCTTACTTTTTAGACCCGATAAAAAACTTAATTAATTTGCAACCAATGCTACAAACGGCAATTGTCGCGTCAGAAAGGCTTGGTGAAATACTTGACCTTGAAGTCGAAAAAACAGACGATGAAGATAACAAAATGGCGCTGTCAACCTTAAAGGGTGATATTGTATTTAAAGACCTTAGTTTTCGATACGGCACACGGCGCTTGGTATTAGATGATGTCAACATTAACATTAAGGCGGGTCAAAAGGTGGCTTTTGTCGGTGAAAGTGGTAGTGGTAAGACGACGCTGATTAAGTTGTTGCTTAACCTTTATTCGTCTGAAAAAGGCGAAATACTAATTAATGACAACAACATCAAAGATATTAAAATTGATACCCTGCGCGAAAAAATTGCCTATGTACCACAAGAGACATTTTTATTTAGTGGTTCAATTTATGACAATTTAACATTAGGTATCGAAAACCCTGATATGGAAACAGTGGTCAGTGCGGCTAAAATGGCACGTGCCCATGACTTTATCAACAAGTTTCCACTGCGTTATAATACGCGCTTAGAAGAAAATGGTGCAAACTTGTCAGGTGGTCAAAGACAGCGCTTGTCAATTGCACGGGCAATACTTAAAAACCCCGACATACTGGTGCTTGACGAAGCCACCAGTAATTTAGATTCAATTACCGAAAAGGCAATTGAAAAAACAATTGCCGACTATACTGAAGATATCACTACCATTATTATTGCACATCGCCTTAGCACCATAAAACGATGTGATTATATCTATGTGATGGCTGAAGGTAAGGTTGTCGAATACGGCACACATCAGTCTTTACTAGCTGAACAGGGTATTTACTATAAAATGTGGCAAGAACAAGGCTTAGAAACGATTGAAAGCAATGTAGGTACAGCAAATGAATAGCCAATTTAAAGATATTAGAGAGATTACTTATAGTCGCGAAATGTACGCTGCCAAGCCAAGACCATTTGTTGCGGCATTTATTTACATTGTATTATTTATTTTGTTGGGCTCGTTAGCTTGGGCGTATTATAGTGAAATTGATATTATCGCAAGGGGGAATGGCGTTGTTCGTCCTGATGAGAACATCAGCACTATTCGCGTCGAATTTGCTGGCAACTTAGAAAAAATAAATGTGTTTGAGGGTAAGGTCGTTAAAAAAGGTGATTTGCTTTATGCCATTGACCATAAAACACTGACGCTTCAAAAAGATGAAATTATCGAACAGCTAAATGAAAAACAGCAAAAGTTAACCCATCTTACCGCTTACAAAAGCAATATCGAAAACAGCGCTGAGCCGTTGGCTGATGACATTAGTGCACAACTTAAAAATTTAAGAGAAGAATATCACGCCTTATTAAACTTAAGACAATCGATTGCCCAAAACAGAGACCTAACGCGTGATAGTCTGTATTCGAATATGTTTCAAACCTATAAGGGAAATATTGACCGCTTGGCAAGTCAGTTACAATATTCAAAAAGCAATTATGAACGAATAAAACTAATCTTTGAAAGCGGTATGATATCGCGTAATGAATATGAAGATGCCCAGTATGATTTAGACAATAAGCAAATGGCGTATAACAATTACAAGGTTGACTATATCGCTAAGTTAGAAGAACGTATCACGAATACAAAAGACAGTATTGAACAAGTTGTGTCACAAGAAATAGAACAAGCTGAAGATGAAATAGACAATTATCAGCTTGAACTAGATAAGGTCAATATAAAGATTGCTGAAACTGATATTGTTGCCCCGATTGATGGTAAAGTAAATTTGCTTAAAGAAGTCAGTAATGGCGAATACGTTGCATTTGGCACAGAACTTTTGACAATTATACCTGAAACTGGCGCGGGTTATACTGTTGATATTGTCCTGCCTAATAAAGAAATAGCTGGTTTAAAATTAGACGATAGGGTTAAATTTAGATTTACAGCGTTACCTTTTAAGGAATACGGTGAATTTAATGGTAATATTACACAAATTAGCGTTAATACGCGTGTTGATGAAATGGGCAACAGCTATTATTTGGCAAAAGCCAATTTAGATGAACGAGAAGGCATTAGTTATAAGGGTGAAAAGCGCAGTATAAAAGTCGGTATGACTTGTGAGGCGCATATTATAAAAGAACAAAAAAAGGTATTGTATTGGCTTCTCGAAAAAATTAATTTAATTGATTAATATTAAACCCAGAGTATTTATACATTGGTTTGAAAAAAACTAGGTATAATTTAGTTATTGCATAAAAAAGCAGTCGCATTGTGCGGCAGTTTTTTGCATTTGACTTTTAGTTTTTACTTTTCCCTTCTACATTCCGCCTTCCACCGCGCACTGGCGCTGTTGACAATCGCCTGACTTTAGGTTTTAAGTGTTTGACTTTAAGGGTTTAGGTTTTCCTTTCCACTTTCTACTTTACAGTCATTTCGAGCGAAAGTGGAGAGATCTCGAGTTTAGTATTAACCGGCGATTGAAACAAAGCTTTACGCATATCGCACTTAAAAACTATTGTAAAATGGCGCTTTCCGTGATAAACTAAGCCTGTTAAGAGTGTTGAAGAGATGAGTAGCCGCATAGTTTTCAACAGAGAGTTATCGTTTGCTGAAAGATAATGTCAACGACGTGGTGAATATGGTCTTGGAGCAATCGCGGGTGAGTTTTTAATGAGCCAGTGACGTGTCGCGCGCGTTAAGCGCTAACCAATTGGTAAGTGTTCTTTTTTGAGAATTAGGGTGGTACCGCGGAAGCTGCTTTCGTCCCTTGCGATGGCAGCTTTTTGTTTTGAGAGGAGCTATTATGACTAAAAAAACCTATTATGTAACAACGCCAATTTATTACCCCAGCAGTAAACTACACATTGGGCATACCTATACAACCGTGGCGGCCGATGCCATTGCGCGCTATAAGCGGGCACGCGGTTTTGACGTCATGTTTTTGACGGGCACCGATGAGCACGGTCAAAAAATTGAAAATGTCGCCAAAGCGGCCGACAAGACGCCAAAACAATTTCTCGATGAAGTCGTCGCTGAAATTAAAGAACTGTGGGACACAATGGAAATCAGCTATGACCACTTTATTCGTACAACCGACGATTACCATGAGCGTCGCGTGCAAATCATCTTTAAAAAGCTTTACGATAAAGGCGAAATCTATAAAGGACAGTACGAAGGGCTGTACTGTACGCCGTGTGAATCATTTTGGACAGAATCACAATTGACTGATGGCAAGTGCCCCGACTGTGGCAGAGCAGTTGAACATGCCAAAGAAGATGCCTATTTCTTTAAGTTGTCAAAGTATCAAGACAAGTTATTAGAACTATTTGAGAAAAACCCAGAACTATTAGAACCGCAATCGCGCGTCAATGAAATGGTCAACAACTTTATTAAACCGGGTCTTGCTGACCTTTGTGTGTCGCGCAGTTCGTTTGACTGGGGTATTCCGGTGCCAATTGATGAAGACCACGTCATCTACGTTTGGCTTGACGCCTTATCAAACTATATTACAGCACTTGGCTACCCTGAAGCAGGCGCTGACGACTTTGACAAGTACTGGCCAGCCGATGTACATTTAGTCGGCAAAGAAATCGTGCGATTTCACACCATTATCTGGTTTGCTATTTTAATGGCGCTGGAAATTGATTTACCTAAAAAAGTATTTGGCCACGGTTGGATACTGTTTGACGGCGGCAAAATGAGTAAGTCAAAGGGCAATATTGTCGACCCAGTCGTCTTAATTGAACGCTACGGCGTCGATGCTTTAAAGTACTTTTTACTGCGCGAATACACCTTTGGTCAAGATGGCAACTTTACCAATGAAGTGCTTATTCAGCGCTTAAATTCTGACTTAGCCAATGACTTGGGCAACTTGGTATCACGTACTGCTAGCATGATTCAAAAATACGACGCTGGCACACTGCGCGGTGCACTTGCTGAAACGGCATTTGATCAAGACCTTAAAGCGGTGGCAACGGGTGCACTTGCTAAAGTCGATAGCTATATGGACAATTTAAACTATTCAGGTGCCCTAGAAGAAATTTGGAAAGTGGTACGCCGCACGAATAAGTACATTGATGAAACAATGCCATGGGTACTGGCGAAAGACAGTGCCAAAGCAGATGAACTAAGTACAGTATTATATCATTTAGCCGAGAGCATTCGCATTATTTCGGTGCTGATTCAGCCATTTATGGTACATACATCGCGTAAAATATGGCAGCAGTTGTCGATTTCAGAGGGCGACTTAACGGCCTATGACACCGCGCAAAACTTTGGCTTACTACCAGTTGACACAAATGTAATCAAAGGCGAAGTGTTGTTCCCACGAATTGATGTTGAAGAAGAACTGGCAGCTTTAGAAGCATTACACAGCGCACCGCAAGCCGAAACTTTAGAAATAAAACCGCAAATAGAATACGATGATTTTGCTAAACTCGATTTTAAAGTGGCAACTGTTATCAAGTGTGAAAAACACCCGAAAGCCGATCGTTTATTGGTATTACAATTACAAGTTGGCCCCGAACAAAAACAAGTAGTATCAGGCATTGCCGAATTCTTTAAGCCCGACCAATTGGTTGGCAAAAAAGTGATTTGGGTTGCCAACTTAAAGCCAATTAAGTTGCGCGGCATTGAATCTAACGGCATGATTTTGGCGGCTGAAAAAGGTGACAAACTAGTGTTGTTATCAGCTGATATTGACGATGGCGCACAAGTATCATAGTCGCCAGAAAGAAGGTTATTATGCTATTTGATTCACATTCTCACGTCGACGACAAGCGCTTTAACGAAGACCGTGACAAGGTTATTGAACGCGCTAAAGCGCGCGGTTTAAAATACATTGTCAACCCTGGGTGCGACTTGGCGACCAGTAAGGCGGCACTCGACTTGGCAAAGCGCTATGACATGGTGTATGCCGCTATTGGCATGCACCCGCATGAAGCCAAGCACTGTGACCAGTTGACACTTGATGTCTTTAGCGAAATGGCAAAAGAAAAAAAGGTCGTCGCCATTGGTGAAATCGGGCTAGACTTTCACTATGACCATTCACCGCGCGATGTGCAGCGCATGGTCTTTGTCGAGCAAATTCGCTTGGCGCAAACGCTAAAATTGCCAATTATTATTCATTCGCGCGAGGCTGACGGTGAAGTATTTGACACTTTGCGCCTTGAAGAGGCCTTTGCGACAGGTGTATTAATGCACTGCTATTCGGGCAGTGCTGAGTTGGCGCGCCAGTATGTAAACCTAGGTGCCTATATTTCAATTGCTGGGCCAGTCACCTTTAAAAATGCCCGTAAACTAGTCGAAGTAGTCAAAACTGTGCCACTTGACCGCTTGATGATTGAAACCGATGCGCCTTACTTGGCGCCAATGCCATTTAGAGGAAAGCGCAACGAACCGAGCTATGTGCACTACACTTGCCAAAAGGTGGCAGACATCAAGGGCATTAGCTATGAAGTAGTGGCAGAGGCGACCTGCCAAAATGCCAAGCGCTTTTTTGCAATTGATTAATGAGGTAACAGATGAAGCATAATAAGCAGTTGCTAGAAGAATTATTAAAAGATGCAGACGATTACGCAGCCTATAAACAAATAAGCTGCCCCGCTGTTTATCTGTTGGGTGGTTCAGGTTGTATTTTAGGCGACTATATCGACCGCGCAACGCTTGATATCGACTTTTTAGACCTTCAATTTGATGCATCAACTGGCAAGATATTTCGACTGTTTGGTAGTTTTGACATGCTTGACATTTATACGACGACAATTGCTGAAGATTATGCATCGCGTGCTACAAAACTTACTGGTTATCAACAAATAGACTATTACGTGTTGTCGCGCGAAGACATTATCGTTTCTAAGCTGGCGCGTTATTCAACAACTGATCGTGAAGATATTGCTACGTTGATACAAGATAGTGACAGCCAGCTGATAAGCCATTTAATTGATCAAGTGATGGCGCGCGATAATTTGGCACAAAAAGTGCGTCAAGCGTTTGTCAAAAACAGCAAGCTGTTTAAGGAACAGTACAATGTATAATCAATTTGTCAAAAACCTAAATCATTATTTAGCGCTCAATGCCAGCGATGATAAAGTCCCCAATAGGCGTTATCAAATTGGTAAATCACTTAAACCGCTTGCTGATATTGATAGGTTTAAGCGGTTAAAAGACGATAACCCTCAGCAGTATCATCAGCTTTGTGCCCTTATTTGGGCGCTCGATAGTAATGAGCGCTTTGCGACAATTGCTTGGGATCTTTGGGGGCGTGGCTTTGACAAAGCCGATTGTGCGGTTGACGGCGAGCTATTAGCTGACCAACTAAAGTTGGTTGATTTGCTACTGGGGACACAATATTGGGCGTAAAGGCTGGTAAAGAGGTAAATATGAAACAATATAAGTGGTTATTATTAGACCTTGACAACACCATTTTTGATTTTGACGCCGGCAAAACAGTGGCGTTAAAACAACTTTTAATCGAGCTGTTTGGCGAAGTCAATCAAATCGCGCTTGATACCTATCGCATTGAAAATAAAAAGTGTTGGCAGATGGTTGAAGCGGGCACTTTAGATGTTGATCAGGTCAATATTAGGCGCATTAGCAAAACACTAGAAGTCCTTAACTATCAGGGTGATTATCAAGCGGTGGCCGATAGATACGAGGTGTTACTGGCGGATAATCCGATTTTATTTGAAGGTGCTTATCAGACGTTGGCAAACCTTTATCAAAACTATAAATTGGCGGCAATTACCAATGGCTTTGCCAATGTAAAGCGGCCGCATTTAGCTAAAACTGATACACATCAGTTTTTTGAAGATGTTTTTATTTCGGCAGAACTGGGTATCAGCAAACCGCAACCGCTCTTTTTTGACAAAGTGCTTGCGGCAATAGGCGCTGAAAGGCGAGATTGCCTAGTTATTGGTGACAGCCTTAGTTCTGATATCTTGGGTGGTATCAATAGCGGGATTGACACTTGTTGGTATAATCGGCGCGCGGTAAAAAGCGATGCCATTAAGCCGACTTATATGGTTGAAAATTATAAAGAGTTATTGGAGTTGTTGTAACGGCTTAAAGGTTTCAGGTTGCATTATAATGCTTCTTTATTGTCATTTCGAGCATAGTCGAGAAATCTCTAAAGTTGTCATTTCGACCAACGTGGAGAAATCTCGGTTTTTAAACCGGCGATTGAAACGAAGTGCTTTTGCCTTTATCGTGCTCCTTCGTATACAAAACACAACAGTCGCACGGGCTTCAAGCACTTCTGATAATCGCGCACGCTGTCATTTCGACCGAAGTGGAGAAATCTCGATTTTTTAATCGATTGAATAGTTACTGAATTATTAGATAAATTATGAAACAGACAATTACTGAAAAACTATTGACTTGGTTTAGCGCCAATGCGCGCACCATGCCGTGGCGCTGCACTAAGGACGCCTATAAAATATGGTTATCTGAAATCATGTTGCAACAAACGCAGGTTGTCACGGTGATACCTTATTTTAAGCGCTTTATCAAAAAATATCCTGATGTCTACGCACTGGCAAATGGTAGTGTTGATGATGTCTTTAAGCTGTGGGAAGGCTTGGGTTATTATTCGCGCGCCAAGCGCCTAATACCTTGTGCGCGCGTGATTGTTGAACAACACGGTGGTGTTTTTCCTAAAAATGAACAGGTTGTCTTAGATTTAATGCCTAAACAGGCGGGCGATTTTACTGAGGCATTAATGGAATTAGGCGCAACGCTTTGTTCGCCTAAAAATGCTGATTGCGAACATTGCCCATTAGAAGCAGACTGCTTGGCAAAGCAAAACAATAGAGTGGCAGAATTACCTTATAAATCGAAAAAGAAAAAGGCGCCGACCAAACAAATTGAGGTGGCGCTAATTAAACACGATAATCGCTATTTGATGTATAAAAAAGAAGATGGTGCATTACTATCTGGCTTTTGGGCGTTTCCGCACGCTGAAACGGCAAGTCAAAAAATGGTTGATAGTGTTTATGAAGACTTTGCAATTTCGCTTGGCAAGGCTACACCAATCGGCGCTGTTAAACATGTTTTTACGCATCAAATTTGGCAAATGCAGGTGGTTGGTTATAAAGTAGCTGATATTTACCAAGTTGACTTTCCGCAGTGTAAGTGGGTAAGCCTTGCTGAAATGGAAGACTTGGCGATTAGTACGGCAATGCGCAAGGTGATTAAGTTATTAAAGGAAAACTATGAAACAACGCATTAAACAAGTCATCGTCGTCGAAGGACGCGATGACGAGGCCAATATAAAGCGCTTTGTCGATGCTGAAATTATCATTACGCATGGCTTTGCCATTAGCGCTGAAACTTATCGACGCATTCAGTACGCGGCTGAAACGGTCGGCATTATTATTTTTACTGACCCCGATTTTGCTGGCGAACGCATTCGCAAAGATATTACCAAGCGTATCAAGGGTTCAATTAGACAGGCTTTTATAGCGCGCGATCAGGCGCTTAAGGGTGATGATATCGGCGTTGAAAATGCTGCTGGCGAGGTAATTCTGGTGGCGCTTAACAATGCCAAGGCTGAAGTTGAAAGCGCTACTCCTAATTATACCGCACAAGACATGGTAGCGCTTGGCTTAACTGGGCAACCCAATTCTAAAGCACTGCGCATTGCAATAGGCAAGGCCTTTCACATTGGATATGCCAATGCTAAGCAATTGCCGAAACGGCTTGATAAGTATCAAATTGATAAAAATGCACTTTGTAAGTTTATTGATGAATATAATAAAGGTTGGAAAACGAATGACTAAAAAAAGATATTTTTTATTGGCAACCGTAGTAATTGGATTAGTTTTACTAGCAGTTGCGGCATTTGACATTAGATTAAAAGTTGTCCATTATAGTATTACAACTGATAAAATTGCTAAACCTGTGCGAATAGCACTATTAGCAGATTTGCATTCGCAAGACTTTGGCAAAAATCAGCAGGAATTGTTCTCTTTATTAGAACCAGAAAAACCAGATGTTGTCTTATTGGCTGGTGATATTTTTGATGATGTTATCCCACACGACAACTGTATCTTAACGCTTAAATTATTGGCAGCGCGTTACCCCTGTTATTACGTTTCGGGCAACCACGACAATTGGACAAATCAACTTGATGAACTTAAACAAATTGTTAGAGATGATCAGATAACTGTTTTAGAGGGTGATACCGCACAGTTTGAAATAAATGGCGAAGTTATTGAAATTAGTGGCATTGATGACCCTTTTATCGATGAATACACCACTGGCAATCGTAGTTTTGCTGAGCAGTTGGCGCAAGTGATGAACCATAAAACTGATAACTATCATATTTTAGTGACGCATCGCCCCGAATTAATTGACAGCTACCTAAAAGGACATTTTGATTTAGTAGTAGCAGGTCATGCTCATGGCGGCCAGTGGCGTATTCCCTATTTGCTTAATGGTTTATATGCGCCCAATCAAGGTTTGTTTCCTAAATATGCTGGTGGTCGCTTTGACTTTGGCGAAAAGGTGTTTATTGTCAGCCGCGGGCTAACCCATACATCAAATAGAATACCGCGTATTTTTAATCGGCCAGAACTGGTGATTATTGATTTAAAATAACTGTAAAATAACTAGATATGATTTTTCAGTTGAGTTTGTCATTTCGACCATGATTAAACAAGAATATATTTTACTTGTAATTTTTGCAATTGCATTTATAGTGCTTGCAATAGCAGCATTTGACATTAGATTAAAAGTTGTGCATTACAATATTACAACTAATAAAATTGCTAAACCTGTTCGCATAGCGCTTTTAACAGACTTACACGCGCAAGATTTTGGTGAAAATCAAGAGAAACTGTTTTCTTTGTTAAAACCCGAAAGGCCTGATCTTGTCTTGCTAGCTGGTGATATTTTTGATGACAGAGTGCCCTACGATAATACGCTGACAACGCTTAAATTATTGGCAGCGCGTTACCCTTGTTATTATGTATCGGGCAATCATGAACAGCGCACCCAGCAATTAGATAAATTAAAACAATTGGTCAGAGATTATCAGATAATCGTTTTAGAGGGTGATACCGCGCAGTTTAATATCAATAGTGAAGTTATTGAAATTAGTGGTGTTGACGACCCTGAAATCGATAAGTATAACCCTGATAAAAATATTTTCAAAACACAATTGGCGCAAGTGATGAGCTATAAAACTGATCACTATCACATTTTACTGACACATCGCCCCGAATTAATTGACAGGTATTTAAAAGGACAATTTGATTTAATGGTAGCGGGGCATGCCCATGGCGGTCAGTGGCGCATTCCCTATTTACTAAATGGTTTACTCGCACCTCATCAGGGGTTGTTCCCCAAATATGCTGGTGGTCGCTTTGACTTTGGCGAAAAGGTGTTTATTGTCAGTCGCGGCTTAAGCCATACATCAACGTCTGTGCCACGCATTTTTAATCGACCAGAGCTGGTGATTATTGATTTACAATAAATATACTTGTTATCGGCGATTGAAACGAATGCGCTTGCATATATCGGCACTTTATGTATGCGGACGGACTTTTATTATATGGCGATTGAAACGAAAGTATTTCGCTTTAATCATTGGCTGGCTGTAATTTTTTAGGTGGCAGCGCTACGCTCAAAACTCACCCGCCTGGTCGTAAACGTAAGCGTTTACTGCTCGGCCTAGCAACCTGCCTACAAAAACAACAGCCATCCAATGCGCTCAACACTTTCTGACAATCGCGCATACTGTCATTTCGACCGTAGCAGCTTTGCTGCAAAGTCGTGAAATCTTGCTTTTGACTTTAGGTTTTAAGTGTTTGACTTTAAGGTTTAGGTTTTCCTTTCCACTTTCAGCTTTCTACTTTCTACTTTACAGTCATCTCGAGCGTAGTCGAGAGATCTCGCTCTTGACTTTGGTTTTAAGGTTTTAGTGGTTTTGCGGTCTTCCTGACCAACTGATGGCGAACTATATAATTATTTGAGAAAAGGGATTTATGAGTAAATTAACATCAATAAACTACATTAAACAAATTATGGCAATGCACGGCGTTAACTTTTCGAAAAGTTTAGGGCAAAATTTTTTAACGGACGATAACGTCGTCACCAAAATTGCTGACGGTGCCGACATTGGCGCTGAAGACGGCGTCTTAGAAATTGGGCCAGGCATTGGCTCGCTAACGGAAAAACTACTCGATAGGGCTAAAAAAGTGGTATCGGTTGAAATTGATAAAACGCTGTGGCCAATACTAGAAGAACACTTCAGCACAGCACCGCACTTTGAACTGGTCAAAGGCGATATTTTAAAACTTGACTTAAATGCCTTAATTGCTGAAAAATTTAGTGGCTGCAAGCACGTTAAAGTGGTTGCCAATTTGCCCTATTATATTACGACGCCGATCATCATGAACTTTTTAGAGGCGGGCATTGCTGTTTCAGACATTGTTGTGATGATTCAGCGCGAAGTGGCCGACCGCATTAATGCCAAACCGCGCACAAAGGCCTATGGTGCGCTGTCGGTGACGGCACAGTTTTACGCCGAACCGCAAATACTGTTTATTGTGCCAAAAGGCGTATTTGTGCCGCAGCCGAAAGTCGATTCTGCCGTCATTAAACTATCGGTGTTAGAACAGCCAGCGTTAATATTAAAGTCAAATGAAGTCTTTTTCAAAACCGTTAAAGCCGCTTTTGCACAGCGTCGCAAGACACTGCTCAATACTTTAAGTGCTAATCTCAATATTTCTAAAGACGATATTAAAGTAATTTGCCAGCGTACCGACATTGACGTCAGCGCCCGCGCCGAACAGTTGACATCGGCTGAATTTGGTAAATTGGCAGATCAAATTTATCTTTTCCAAAAAACGACCGAATGAAAATTCAAAAAACGACCGATTGAAAACGAGAAAAACGACCGAATAGAATTTGAAAAAACGACCGATTTGTTATATAATAAGCCTGAAGGGGGCATTATGGACAATAAAAAGTACTTACCGCGCATAATAGACGAATCGGTTAAATCTTATTTGGCCACTTTTGGTGCCGTTTGCATAGAAGGCGCTAAATGGTGTGGCAAAACATGGACTGCAAATTTTCACAGTGAAAGTACGGTTTACTTGGGTGACCCCGCTGGTAATTTTCAAAATAAAGCCTTGGCAAAATTAGACCCTAATCTGGTGTTAGCTGGTGAAAAACCTAGATTATTAGATGAATGGCAAGAGGTGCCAGAATTATGGGATGCCGTTAGGTTTGAAGTCGACAAAACTAACCAAAAAGGGCAGTATATTCTAACCGGTTCGGCAACGCCTACCCAAAAGGGCGTACTACACAGTGGGGCAGGGCGAATTGCGACCTTAAAAATGCGCCCCATGTCGCTGTTTGAATCAAATGATTCATCTGGTAAAATCTCTTTACAAGATATTTGCAGTGAACAATATCATAACGTTGCTATTAAACAACCAAACCTAGTCGATATTGTTCAACTAATCATCAGGGGTGGTTGGCCAGGTAGCCTAACTGCAAAACAATCGGAATATTTAACTTTATCTAAAGCCTATATTGACGCACTTATTAATCATGATATCTATCGCCTTGAAGGCATTAATAGAAACGCCCAAAAGATGAATTTATTGTTGCGCTCTCTGGCGCGCAATATCAG
>PDWJ01000975.1_pt1 | contig 38142 bp, 28 predicted proteins | sample 1430881 | NCBI WGS metagenome assembly PDWJ01 (sample SAMN01162460, study PRJNA174530) | Oral metagenome, whole genome shotgun sequencing project. | biome: Marine environment; feature: Marine mammal; material: Swab sample of the gingival sulcus; isolation source: swab sample of gingival sulcus...
AAGAAGATGTAACGGAAAATACATCAAAAATTGGTACAGTTGAAGAAAAAGCAAATGATGCTGTTAGTAAAGCGACTGCAAATACTCAGGAAATCAACACTGTAAAAAGTGATTTAGAATCTACGAAAGAAGATGTTGCAGAAAATACGGAAGAAATAAGTAAACTAAAAGGAAGAGTTTCGACGAATGAAACATCCATACTTAATGTTCGTTCTACGGCAGATAACGCACTTAATACCGCAAATAACAACACAATTAAAATTGGAAATGTCGAACTTAAAGTAAATACAAATACTTCTGAAATAAGTAACGTCAAACAAGATGTTAATGCAGTAACATCAACTGCAAATACAGCATTAGGAAATTCCAATACAAACGCTTCTGAAATAGAAATATTAAAAAATAAGTTAAACGGAGAGATCGAAGATGCAATTGGAAATTTAGATTTTTCCAAATTTTTAAAGAAAAGTGAAGACGGTTCGATTAGTAAGTTCTTTAACGAAAGAGGAGAGTTAGTTGAAATAAATGTTGAAGCGATACAGGCTGCAAAAGATTTTTTAGATGGAAACATAGATGGATCATTGGATCAATTAACAGAAATAATTGAGTTTATCCAACAAAATAGATCGGATTTTGAGCAATTAAAGAAACTAAGTAAAGCCACATTTAGTAATCCAGAACCATACACAGGAAATATAAATGATTTAAAAGATCCGGGTGTATATAAAGTAGGAAATTCTTGTATTCTTGTTATTGAAAGTGGAAATAATAACATATTACAGATAAAATACGACAATAGAGGGAATGAAGAACAACGAAAATTTGATGGAGATGGTTGGTCTGCATTTGAAAACACCACATTACATTATAATAAGTATGGATCCGAAGATAAGTTTTTTAACGAAAAAGGAGAACTCGTATATATAGATTTGCAAGGAATTTTAGATCAAATTGGAAATCTGCAACTTACTGTTGAAGGTAATAGTAATGAGATATATGTAATACGACAAAAGTTAAACACTGTAACATCGACTGCAAACAATGCTTTATCTAATTCAGTAACTAATAGAGATGATATTAATTCTGTGAGATCTACTGCAAATACAGCACTTAATAAAGCCAATACAAATACTACAGAAATAAGTAATGTTAAGCAAAATGTTATTACAAATACTACTAAAATATCAGAAGTAGAGGATACGGCAAATGCAGCAAAATCAACTGCTGAATCTGCAAAATCAACTGCCGAATCTGCACAAACGCAAGCCAATAAAAATAAAACCGAAATTGGTAAGGTTAAATCAACTGCTGAATCTGCACAAACGCAAGCCAATAAAAATAAAACCGAAATTGGTAAGGTTAAATCAACTGCTGAATCTGCACGTAGTAAAGCAAATGATGCAAGTGCATTAGCGACACAAGCCAATACAAAAGTAAAGCAATTAGATGGTAAAGTAACTACTAATATATCTAATATCGAAGCTAATGAACAAGATATAGATGATATAAATGCAAATTTAAGTATTATTAATTATGATGTAAATAAGAATAGACAAGATATCAGTTCTCTTAACAGTAATCTTTCTTCAACTAAAAATAAATTAAATACGGTCGAATCTAAGACGAATACTAATACCAGTAATATTTCTTCTATAACAACAGATTTAACTTCAACTAAAAATAAATTAAATACGGTCAAATCAACCGCCGAATCTGCAAAATCGACCGCCGAATCTGCAAAATCAACTGCTAATTCCGCACTTAGTAAAGCAAATGCAAACGCTTCTGCTCTTAATAATAAAGCCAATAAAAGCGATGTATATACGAAATCTCAATCTGACGGTAAGTATATTCCAAAATCTAAGTTAAACGATTTGCCAGACTTCTTTCAGCGAATTAATGGGGCAAAGCCTATTAATAATAGCGATAATGTACACGGAACGATTGAACATCGTGGTACAACTATTTTAAAAAATACAGCGATTAGTGTAATTGATGTTAAAATTAAAACATCTCATCGATATCATTTAATAAAAACAAATTTTACAGTCAAAGACTACTCGATGTTTACTTTGCATTTGATGGGGTACGCATATAATCAAAATAGAATAATTGATTTACAGCTTTCGGCGTATGTTGCATCCGATACAACATTTAATAATGCAACCTATAATAATAATGGTAATATTACACCACAAGAAGTTAAATATCTTTACAAAGATGGTAAGTTCTGTATACTCATTAATTGGGGTCTTGATATGTATTATGTGCAATATGTGGGAACTTGTCATCAGAATAATGTAGGTAATAAATCTGCGTTCGATGGTTGGACTGTCAAATATTCAACTACTGATGATTTAATTAATGGTGTACCAAGTAATGTGATAACTAATGTATCTAAATCATTAGGTACTTATGAAAAAATTGAAGCAAATAAATCGTTAGCACAAGAAGCAAAATCGTTAGCACAAAGCACATCAAATAGTTTTGGTAATCACAATCACGATAGTTTGTATTACCGTAAAAATCATATTGATACCGAACTATCAAAAAAGACCACACATCAAACAAAAAATTTCACACTACAAAAAGGTAAGTGGAACAGGATAATGAAATTTGCTGATGGTACTCGATACAATGTACTTTTAACAATTACAGGAAGGTCAATTAGTGGACACACTACCGCAACATTTTTAGTGCAACGTCATTATAAGAGTACAAACATTACTCAATTGGCATTCAATGCGCATAACTTTGGTTATTCAAGTGATGAGTGGTATGAATTTAACAAAATTCGGACAACACAATTTGGTGATATAACTTATGGTGTATGTTATTTGGAACTTTTCAGTAATTTTAATGAGACACCATTAATTCACGTTCAAGCAACTAACTTAATGGAAGACTCCGATTATTATAAGAAATTTGAATGGGCAACTGGTGTCGCTCCAGATTCAGGATTTACAGTCAAAGCTCAACTAGATGGTCTTACTCGGGGTTTACAATGCACCAACTTTAATCCAGATAACCATTATTTACAAAAAACAAATATCGATGGTGAAATTGGATTTGAACACAATAATGTTGGAATTTTTCCGGGACATAACAACGAAATAAATTTCAAAACCAATGGAAGAAATAACACATTACATTTTAATTATCGTCAAGTTGGTTCAGAAAAAATAAATGTAATTAACCTCAAAGATTGCGAATTAACAATTAAAAGTAATAAAGTTTGGCACGCTGGTAATGATGGCTCTGGTTCGAGTCTGGATGCTGATATGTTGGACGGTAAACATGCATCAGATTTTATTCAGTTAAACAATCAAGAATTGACAGATGATGGTTCTAAATTGACACCTGTATATGTCGATGAAAATCACCAATTATTTAGTAAAGATTTAGATTATTACGGTAATATTGGAACTGGTATTGATACAACACAAAAATTTGTTGATAAATTAAAGTCATTGGGTGCCATCACTAAAAAATATGTTTGGCGTGGTAAAATATTTTGGAATTATTCAAGCAACAGTATATTTGATACTGGTGTTGGAAAGATTGATTTTGCAGGTTCATTGATTGAAGTATTTGGAGTATCAAATAATACACAATATATCATTCGTGTTACAACAGGTCCAACAGGCAGAGATGGAAGCGAAGAAAAATCCGTATTTATTTATGAATATTATGGTAGCGGTTACAATCCGGGATGGAATAGGTTGTTTTCCAAAAAATCACCACCAAAAGACAAAGACATACCATACTTGGTATTTGGTAAAAGAGACTCAGTAAGAGATATTGGCATTTTTGGAACATACAATTACAGAAAAATCCAGCATATCTGGTCAATGGGAACAGGATATAAAGTTGCAGCTGATGGAAGCGATTTTGGTAATCTTTATGGTATGGCTTACAAATATGGTGACAGTCAGACTTATGCTGGGTATCATCAGGTAACATTTGTAGGAAATGGGTCTGTTGGTGTTTCAATTGGAATGCTGGGTGACATCTGGCTCAGAAAAAGTATAAGTTTTGAAGGTAAAAAATTATCGAGTACAGGAACAGAACTAACTTTTAATGGTAAAACATTAGCGTTCAAAGATGATATTCCAACCGGAGGTCAAGGAGGAGATACATCACATTGCATAAAGAATAATATCTCTGATAATCAAACAATGATTGGTTCACTTACTGCAACAGATTTTATACTTAGTTCAGATGAGCGACTGAAAGAAAATATAAAACCGTACGAAACTAAGAAAATACCATTAAAATTAAAGCAATATAATTTTAAATCGGATGAAGATAAAAATGAAAATATTGGTGTTATTGCACAAGAGTTAGAAGAGTCAAAATTGAATGAATTTGTACAAACAGATAAAGAAACTGGAAATAAATCTGTTAAATATATTCAATTACTATTGGCTAAGGTCGCAGAGTTAGAAGCAAGAATTGAAGAATTAGAAAGTGATAAATAATGGAATATAACGGAAAGAATCCTGCAAGATTAAGAAGTCAATATCATTTGACTTCTACTCATTATTATTTGAAAAGTCAATGGTATCCATTAAGATTAAGTCGAGTTTGCGATATATTCAATGTAAATTCATTAAAAGATTGTAAAAGTGTATTAACTGAAACGTATATACCTGGAAACATATGGCATAAGTTTCAAGAAATTCAAATTCCTGGAGGAACATATGGTGTAGATAGATTATCAAAGTACAATGGATCTCATCTTGCATACACTCCACCTTTTTTAAAAGTTGAATTGCAATCGGATCACAGAGATTTTAAGATAACGTCTAGACTATCTAAATTAAGATTTAATGGTTCTTATATGAAATATAGGTATATTATCAAATGTAATTGTTATAAAGATAGTGTATTTAAAAATACACAAACATGGCAATCCGATTTATTTGATGATCATGATCATCCAGTTCTTAATTATGTAAGAACGGTTAGAGTGCAAAATATTAATCAATATGATAAGATATATTTTCATGTTTATATGTATTCGACTAATTATCCAGATGGAGATATTAATATGAGTATGTATGGAAAGAATTCTCCAACATATATGATAGATACAAGTTCAACAAGAAATCAAACTCTTAGGGTCGATACAGTTGGTTTATCTTGGGAAAACAAACAAGTAAGACAAATTAAAATTAAAATTAATCCATATCTTCCAGATGCCAATTATAATATAAAATATACGATTAACGATACGACTTACACCTTAGATGTAAATAGACCATATATAGATCAAAGAGCTGCAAACGAGTTTAATGTATTTGTAGGAGATTCTTGTACATCTGGATCGACTATAAGAGTTCAGGTAACAAAAATATATAGAGGAAATAGTAGCAAAACAATTTATAATAAATATTCCAATACAATTACTGTAGATTAAAAATAAGATATAATCTTAACTTCTTGCCTTAATAGCTTAATTAAATCTTGTATATTTTGTTGAATATCCCTTTTAACTACAAAACATATACAAGATTCATTTAAGTTGCTTAGAAATGTTCTATATATACTTAGATTTAATATTTCTGGAGTAGGAGGATACTTATTATAATCATTTGATAATAATCTAGATTTTATTGTTTCTGTGTTTATGATAAAATCCCCTACAGAAATAAAATGTACTTTATTAATTGGAACTATTTTAATTTTCTTTATTTTCATATAATTCTTGAAATTTTTGAATTAAAAAGTCTTCCAATCTCTTTTTATTTAAGTTGATTATTGCGTCTTCAATTGCAAAATCTGATAATTGCATAATTAAAACAGTTTTTTTGTCTGGAAGCTTCATATCAAACTGAATATTTGTACTATCTGATAATTCAATTACTTGATTTAATTTTTTAAAATCTAAATCCTTTTTATGGTTTTTACAGATTGGATGTATTGTTTCGTTTGTGTGTGTAATTTCAACAACATTTGTCTTATCTTCGTTGTATTCTTCTTCTGTGATTTCGAGTAAGTAATCACTGATCATATTTTCTGCAACTCTATTTTTACTTTCGAAGATCATTATGTCGCAGTCTTTTTTTCCTGTCCACATTTCTTTGACTCCAAAATCATCACCTTTAATCCACTTATAATATTTTTTAATTTCTTTTGACATAATTTCTTATTTTTAACTGTAAAAACAATATTGCATGGTTTTGTTTACTTCAATAAATAAGGTAAATATATCGTACAATGACCTTTAAAAAGAAACGTATATCAAGAAATAAAATTGCATATTGCCTTCTTTCTAATCAAACGGAAAGAAACATTTATATACCAGCAAAATGTAAAATTATAGACTACATTTATAATGATAAAGTTCCTTTCTATGTGGTGCAGGTTAAAGAAATATACGAAGATTTTAATTTTATAAATAAACATTGGATATCAAAGACAATTAAGTATCCTAATGCCAGAAAGAAAAAAGCGTTAAGAATTACTTCTAATAAAAATAAATTGTATTATTATAGATTATCCGATATGAAAGATGTCTATACGGTGTTAAATGGAGAGTCGGTTCCGGATGTAGATAATCTTAATAATTGCAGTAAAGATAGATTGTTTCTTGATTATAAAGAAAGACACTATATAGCAATTGAAGAACCACTAATGTTTCCAACTAAGGAAGAACTTAAAACTACATTTAACCAATTAAATGAGTTTTTTATGGTTACATTGTTTAGAGATTTAAAGTTATGCATGACAAGAAAGGATTATAATGGAAAATTTAAAACTAAATCTGGAGTTGAATTTGAGCAAATATTAAAAAATACATTTGATTTATCGAATTCTGAGTTCGAAAAATATATGAATATGATATAATATGAAAGAAACAGGTTTTGAATACATAAATGCAATATATTCTACCAGACTTCAAGGAAAAACATTAGAGTCACAAAAAGGAAAAGGTGGAAACACACCGTCTGGTCGTGCAAGTATATTTAATCGCTATGCTCTTTTCACATACAAAGGAACCGATACAATTGATACAAGTAGTAATACAGAAATCGAAGCATTACAATATGCACAATCGACACAAGAGAAAACGAATATTGCAGATAATCCTACCGTACCTCATATTATAAATTATTACAAAAAAGGAAAGACGAATGCAGCAGAATATGATTGGGCAGATTTTTTGTATTGTAAATATTATAAGAAAATCTCAAACAATTATTTGGTAACATTACGCAGATTTCCGTATGCAGTTGAAGACAACATATTTAATTCTGTTATTGCACCAAATCCTGATATAGCAAGATGTGTTACTTATTTTGGAGAAGGAACAGGGAATAATCTTAACGATATACTTGGATTTAAAGCAGGATATAATTATAGGCAATTAAAATCTGAAATTCAAGTAATGAGTAGTCAGCGTTGGACTAATCCACTCGGAGGAACACTTGGAAAGATAACAGATGCAGTTGCAATAGCCGCGGATGGAAGTAGTAAGTCTAAAACAAATGCAACTGTAAGAACAGGAACATCAGAATATGATCCTGTAGAAATGGATGGATATTACCATAATAAGATTCTTGGTCCTGTTAATGTTATTGATGAAATGCAAGTTAGAGATCGAGGATTAAAATATGAGCAGAATATTAAACTCATAGCAGAATATGAATTAAAAGCATTTCCTGGAATTCCACCTAAAGAAGCGCTATTAGATTTACTTGCAAATATACTTACTATTGGTTATTCGAATGCTCCGTTTTGGGGAGGTGCTATACGATATAAAACAGACTATCGTCAATCTTATTTTCTTGGAGATAGAAGTAAATTAATGCAAGGAGATTATAAAGGGTATATTGGTACAGTTGCAAACGATTTAACTGGAAAGATGAAGAAATTATTTGGTGATAATAAAGGAGATTTTTCTTTTTCTTCTATATTAACTGGTTTTCTGCAAGGAGGAGATAATTTATTGCACAAATTAATTGGAAATAAGTTAGCAAGTAGTAATGCAATTCCAAATTTCCAGGTTGCAAATGCATTATTAACAGGAGAACCAACAGGAGAATGGCATATTACGGTCGGAAACCCATTAAGACCAATTGCATTGATAGGAAATTTGGTTTTAGAAGATATGACCATCGATTTCGATGAAACATTAGGTAACGATGATTTTCCAGTTGGAATTAAAGTAGAATTCAATTTAAAACCAGCGAGACCTCGAGATAAATCGGATATAGAAAATATGTTTAATCTAGGTCAAGGGAGAATGTATTACGTTCCTGCAAATGAAGAGGATGTACTTAATATTGCAGGAAAAGAACAATACCATTATGGTGTGGTAAACGGAAAGGATGAAAAAAATAAAGGAAAATATGATAATGTGAATCTTAAAGATCAAATATCAGAAAAGGAAATGAATCCAATTAAAAGATTCAACAATGAGAAGAATATACAAACAAGTTTAAATTTTCATTCCATTAGTGATCATGTTACTATAAACCCAAAAGAAAAATAATGCAGTTTAAAACAATCGACAATAAAAGAAATATAGGTAATAATATAGAATTACTTGACACTACATTTATACCAAATTTAGATTGTAAGCTATTGGATATTTTTGAAGTGATTTCTGGGTATGAAATGAGGTGGGATAAAATATCTTTTAAATATTATAATAGCTCAGATTATGCAGATGGTTTACGCAAGTTTAATCTATTTGAAAACCCATTTAGTCTAAATGTTGGAGATCTTATTAAGATACCAGTATTAGAAGAATTACAAGAAATGTACACGCAAGATAAAACATCGTTAAAGGAGCCAGAAACTGTAAGGAAGAATATTACATTAACATACGATAAAAATAGGAAGAATTTCTTAGACGCAAAAAAGAAAATACCTACAGAAAATACAGGAGAAACAACAATAAAGAAAAATAACGACGGTTCGTTCACATTAGCACGATAAATGAAATTTACATTAAATCAAATAAAATCTGCATTAAATAAGAAAGGTCACAAAATATTTACTCGCCCTTGGGAGTTGAATATAGTTGGTGTTCGATATAATATCTCTGATGTAAATAAGTTTAATGATTATATTTGTGTGTTTTTTGTAGACAAAAAAGGAAGAGAAACATATTTGGAATTTCCTGCAACAACAGAACCAGGATCTTATTGGTTAAAAAATGCAAATGATCCTGGAACAGCTATATTAGTTCCAGGTCAATATACAAATGCGTATCATATAAGAAAGCACCAAGGAAAATATGAAGCCGTATGTCAGCAAAAACCGGTTCGTGTGTATAGAGACAATAACAGAGATTTAATTTATGATTTAGATCCTTCAACAATTGATGTTGGGTTGTTTGGTATCAACATACATAGAAGTAATCCAAAAACAGCATCATATTTGGTAAATAAATGGAGTGCAGGTTGTCAGGTTTTTCAACGTGCATCTGATTTTGCAAAGTTTATGAAACTTGCAAAAGCACACAGAAGGCATCATTCTAATAATTTCACATATACGTTAATAGAAAAATTTGATATTGACGGAATTAAACCAGATCCAGATGAAGATGTGAACACCAGATTTCGTGATATAAATGGAATTCCGGAATACAAATCTAGAAAACCGGCACGACTACCAAAGAAAAAAAAAGTTAAACGGTATGGGGGCGGAAATAAAGATATTGTCGTAATCAATGAAAAAGAATTAAAACTTAATGATTTAAAAATACAAACATTAGGAGGTTCTGTATTTGAGGAACAATTCACTGGAGAACTTCTTCCTTACATTCTTTATAACAATTATACATTCAATTATAAGCAAATAGACACTTTTACGTTAAGTTACGAAAATAAAATTCCTAAACTGGTTTTTGGTATAGATGATATAAACGGAGAATTTAACGGTTTATTTCTTGCAAAAGAAACAGATGTTATAACACTGTATCTTAAATCTAATGCTGTAGAATACAAGTCCGTATATATGGAATTTTTTATAGATACACTAACCAAAAGTGATAATTATTATATTTTTGAGTGTACGATGAATGTTCCGGAATTATTCACTGAGGAATGTAAGTCATATGATAATGTTTCTAGTTTCGAAGTTTTTCAAAATGTTGCAAAGGAATTAAAACTTGGATTTAATTCAAATGTTACTTCAACAGACGATGCAATGAATTGGATTCAGGCATTCGACCCATATCTTGGATTTTTGAAAGATGTTGTATGGCACTCATACAAAGGAGAGAACACATTTATGGATTTCTATATTGATTTTTATTACCATTTAAATTATGTTGATTTAGATAATCAATTTGGAGATTATAAGCAGCAGGATAGTATAATTACACTCGTAGATGATCATATAAAATCTGAATACGACGAAGATGATAAAAAAGTTGGAAGTAAATTAATCTTAACAAATGCACATCTTTTTCATGGAACTAATAACTACATATATGATTATAATTCCATTAATACGACAGGGGAAATAAAGCAGACGAATGGATACGAAAGAAAGGTAAAGTTCTATGATAGTCAATTGCGAAGTATAGAAACTCACAATGTAAAACCGCACTACGAAACTCAAGACAATGAAAAAATAAGATCAGTAGATGATAAACATAAACTTGTCAAATACAAATGGGAAGGATTACAATTGACGGATGCAGAAACAAAAAATGTCCACGACAATTATTTGTTTTCGAAAGTGTATAGGAAGCAGAACATTGAAGAGATAAGTAAGATGAAGTTGCATGTTAAATTGGATAAAGCAAATTATCATTTATACAGATATCAATCTATTCCAATTGCATTGTACGAATATAACGAAGAAACGAAAAAGAAAATTGCACAGGCAAATGATGTAGATACTAATTTAAATTTTCCAATTGGAGTTCTTCTTGAACAATACTCTGGACATTATGTAATTGAAAATATTATCTATACATATGATAGTTCGGATAAATATATAAGACAAGAGTTGGTATTAATGAGAAGAGAGTGGAATCAAAATAAAGAAAAATAATGTTTAAGAAATATTCGGAAATAATACAAAGGTTTAGAAGTGTAGGAAGGTCTGCAGAAAATATGATGAAATTATACGATGAGCCAACTTATCTTGGTTTTAAATTATTGTTTCATTTCAATGATCCAGAATCTCCGCTGTTAAATCTTCAAAGCGATTATTCTGCATATAAATATCTTACGGAAAGAGGATACAATACACGTGCAAGTTTATTAAAAAATTTCGTAACGAAATTACAACAAACATCGAGAGAATCTGAGTGGTATTTTCAAAGTGCGAGTGGACTAGAATCAATAATAGGATTTGATTTCTATGAAAAGAAAGTAAACTCAACAGGGGAAATAGATGTAACTACATTGGAAGGATTGGATATGAGGGTTACGAATATGTTTGATAATTATTATCGTGCGTGTTTTGATACCAATACAAGAAAGGAAATTGTTCCAAAGAATCTGCGGTATTTCAAAATGTCTGTATATATATGCGATATTAGAGAGTTTTACGATGTACACATTGCATCTAACAATCAGGCAACAGAAATGGAAGTTGTTCCAGATGGAGTTAATAAATCGAGCCTTTTGTATGAATTAAATTTATGTGAGTTTGACAAATATAGTAGAAAAGGAATATTTTCAAGTGTAGATAACACGGAAGTGAAAATGGCAAGTACATCATTCAAGATACATCATTGGGGGGCAGTAAATGAATATCCGAATTATGTATTAGACACACAATTAAATCTAGAAGAAAAAAATCCAGATGTTTTTGCAGATTTAGAGAAAACGAAGACCCCAACATTAAAAGAAAAAATTCAAAAGCAGTTACATTTAGATAAAAATAGTTTAAACACATTAAAAGAAGATGTTTCTAATATCAATTCCCAGATTAGAAGTCAATTGGAAGAATTTGGAACTAAGTCTGTATTGAACGGAATTTATAGTGCGGAACAATTTGCAAGAGGAAAGATAAATAATGTTATTCTTGGTAATATATATGACGACGGACTAACGATTAGAAATGTTAGAGATGTACTTAACAGCGGGATATCAATAATTTAAGATGGAAGAATTTGTAAGAGATAATTTATTAGGAACGACTTGGTATGGAGAAGTTGTAGACAATGAAGACCCTACATTCAATGGAAGAATTCGAGTTAAGGTCTTTGGTAAATTTGATGATATTCCGGTTAATTCTATTCCTTGGGCAATTAGTGGAAACATTTCTGGATCTTCAAACGAAACAGGAGGTTCAACACACTCTGTACCAAAATTGAAAAGTATTGTTAGAGTAACATTTGAGAATGGAAATCTGTATACTCCTATCTATTACTCTAATCTTTATTATTCTGCAGAAGTAGTACAGGAAATAAAAAAATCTTATAAAAATTCTCACGTTTGGTGTTATGATACAGAGGCAAACCCAGGACCTATTAAAATATATTATACCGAACAGATGGGGTATATGATAGACTCTAATAAGACTACTATTAATATAAATGCAGATTCGGAGGTTATAGTAACACATAAAGATAATAAGAGTGTTGTAAATATAAAAGAGAACCAAGTACATATAATAGGAAAAAATATATCATTTGAAAGTAAAGATATTTCCGTTGGGTCAAAAGACAAATCTACAGAGCCAGCCGTATTAGGAGATAAAAATGCAAAGGCACTGCAAGAAATATCGACGGAATTATCCAAATTAACTGCAACACTAACAACATTTATGCAGGTACAATCAAAAGTAGCAAAAGCAGTTGTAACGACTAAACATTTAGAACCAGGATTTACAGCACCTATTCCTACACTACAATCTATAACTTCAAAAATCCAGAGTAAGATTATGGCATTGAGTATTCCACAAACTAAATCCAAAGTAGTAACATTAGACTAACGGCAAATGAAAGAGAAATTAAATACAGGAAGATTACAAAATTTATACAAAGAAAAGTATAAGAAATCTATTTACAAAGCAATCGATGCAATAGATAAAGTAGACACAAAGGATTTAAATAAGATGATGCACAATATGACAGAAATCTATTTAAATACATTTATGGAAGAGTTTATGAATGAATTTGTTGATATATTACAATCGTATGAAGATAAAATTACAAGTATAGAATCACGGATGACCACAACACCAAATAAGTAAACATATTTGAAACTCAATGTTTTAATAAATAAAATGAAAGATATGAAGAAAGAATGTCAATATTCTACCAAGATTGAAGAAGGATTAAAACAAGTACAACAAGGCGATGTTTTAGAAAAGTTACCAAATGAAACAGTAGATGAGTTTACGGATAGAGTATTAAAACAAGATAATTAAATATTTAATAAAGTAATATAAACCATGGCGAAGAAAACAACAAAGAAAGAGGAACCAAAAAAGGATAAAAAAGTTGCAACTCCAACAAAGGAGAATACAGTAAAGAAAGACGATAAAAAAGTTGAAACTCCGGTAAAGGAAGAAAAAGATACGGAAACTGTAAATGAAGATTTGCAAAAAGAAAAACCAAAAGAGATTCTAACAGAAGATAAACAAAAAGAAGAATCCAAGAAGGATGATACAGTTACAGAAGAAAAAGGCGAAGAGAAAAAAGAGGAATTAGACGCATTGAGTCAGTGGAACCAAGATTTTGGTTGCATTGCAAGGTAACATATTTTTCTTTCATAATTATTATTCATTGAAGACCAATTATTTATCGTTGGTCTTCTTTTTTCTATAATAAATAAAACAAATAGTTAAGTAATGAATACGAACCATTCAATCACAATTGAATTTAAGTCTAATTTAGATTTTCATTATGTATTGCAAGATTTCAAGGAGTTTAATTTATTAACAATATCTCCAACCGAAACAATAAACAATACACTCAATCAGTTATCCGATAATAAGTTCGTTATAACACTTAAATCGGATTCGTTGAATACATTATACCAATTGTATCTTAAAGTTGTTAAGAAGTTAGAAAAAACGTATTATATCAACGAAAATTGTAGATTTACAATAACTTTAACTGATTTAGATACCACGAACGAAAATGATAAGGAATTTGTCTGGAGCTACCATATATTACTTGGGCAAAAAAATAACAGTGTTTCTCCTCTGCCTTTTAAAGTGTATAATTTCACATCCGATGTATTGCAAAATACATTTAAATTGAGTGTTCCGTATAGATATCCGTTAGATGCAAGTAAGAGATATGCAGGAGAATTAAAATTTATAGTATGTCAAGGAGAAAAAATATTTGATCGAGATTTTGTATTGAATTATTTTAAGGAATTAAACAACTTACTGAAAGAAAAGACAGACATAACAAAAGAACAAGAAAGTATCTACCGTAAATATAAAAGGATACATGATAGTTTCAATAATATAGATTCTTTTAAATCAAGATTTAAGAATATTACTTTATCTTACGATTTAACGGTAGTAAAAATGGATCCTACATTTCAAATTCACAAAGACAGAATCGAAGAATTCTGTCTGCATTGTTTTCCTGTCAGAGGATACATAAATTTTAATTCTGCAACAAACAGAGTTGAAATGAAAAGAGGAACGATGGAACAAGGATTTCAGTTACTTAATAACGATCTTCTATATATGAATCTTAAAAAAGGATTGATTAGAACATCGTATTTGTATTTTTGCAATTGTGATAATTGCTTAATTGTTGAAACAGAATTAGCAAGAGGTACATACAAGAATTGTACTTTTGTTAATTGTATAATAGGAGAGAATACAAGGGTAGAGAATTGTCAATTTGAAAATTGTAAATTCGTGAATAACCAACCAGATCACACAAACGATATATTAAAATGACATTTGAAGATTTTATAATAGAAATAAACGACGAATTATCGCAAGATTGCCAGTTACCATTTAAACTACACAAAAAAAGTGTTGCAAGAATTGTAAAGTTAGCAAAAAAATGGTTTTACACTCATTATGAATATGCAGTAGAGGAACAATATGTTATGGTTCCGAAGAAGGCATTTCAAACAGAGGAATTCTTACGTACAAGGCACATTAAAATGGATAAGCCAATAATTCAAATTTACAGATGTCAGAAAGCAAATTCTCATTCTCTTGGCGATTTCAGTATTGATAGATTAAATGCACACAGATTATATACGGAGAATCAAGGACATATCGGAACAAAGGATTTAAGTTTAACTCATTTTGTTGCAAATCAAGTAATGTACGATTGGGTAAATAGATTATTTACACATGAAATATCTTATAATTATAATTTTTTAACACAGAATTTAACAATTGTCGGTGAAATACCAAACGATGATGTGATATTACAATGCGATGGTGCAATTCCAGATGAAGCATTATTTGAGGACGAATACTTTTTTAGATATTGTGTTGCATACGCTAAAAAGAACTTAGCAAGAATTTTAGGAACAATCAGAATGCCATTGGTTGGAAAGGCGGAAATAGATTTTGATAGTTTGCGTACAGAAGGAAGTGAAGAGTTGCAAGAAGTAAAAGAAGAAATAGAAAAGCAAGAAGGAGTAGATTTCTTCTTCGAGAAATAATAGTATGTTAGAAATTTGCTTAGACAATAAACATTTATTAACATCGGATCCATTAAAGAAAATCGTGGATCAAATACAGATGTTATTATTTACAAAACCAGGAGATGTGTTGGGAGAACCAGAATTTGGTGTTGATCTTCATTCTTATTTGTTTGAACTTCAATTTTCGGCTGCAGATATGCGCAAATACATACTATATCAAATAAATAAGTATATCCCATATTCGACAAAACATAACATTGATGTTCAGGTTAGATTGTTTTCCGAAGATCTAGAAAATGTTGCATTTGTTGATATAATTATTAATAATATCCCGATAATGGGTATTCACGTTAAATAACTATTTATGAATATATTAAACACATTCAAATATAAAATAGGAAATGGATTAAATGAAGTATATAAATACTTATCTGATGTATTTCGTTTGGATAATAATCAAGTTACTCCAGCATCACCTTTTATTCAGATAATTAATGTATTACATAACATTTCATTGAATATGATGTCGTATCTGGAAGATGTTGTAATTGAGTTTAATATATTAAAAGCGAAAAAAATACAATCCGTTCATGGTTTGTCTAGACTTGTCGGGCATGATCCGGCTCGTGCTGTTTGTGCAAAAGGAAAGATAGAAATAAAGATCAAACCAGAAAAAATAACAGAAATAATCGGGTCTTATCTTATCATGGAAGACGGTATGACAGTGACCGAAAAAAATAGTAAGTTGAAATATACCGTTCAATTAAATAAAGAGCGTATGATGTTCGACCCAGATAATTATTCTACCGTAGATCTTCAGATAGTGCAAGGAGAATACGATACGCAAACAGTAATTAGTTCTGGAGAAGAATTACAATCATTTAATATACAAGGAAAAAAAGACAAATTCATAGACCAGGAATATATCGGAGTGTATGTTAATGGATTTTTGTATGAAGTATACGAATCATTATACGATATGCCGTATAACCAACCAGGAGTACTTATTAAGACAGGGATAAGTGGAGGAATAGATATTTATTTTGGAAATAAAAATCATGGCAAAATTCCACCTCAAGGTTCTGAAATAGAAATAACATATTTAGAGCATAATGGAGTAGTCGGAAATGTATATGGAGCAGCAAATGAAATAGAATTCGAATGGGATGAAGACATATATGATGATCTTGGAAATGATGTTTCTGTTAATGAGTTTTTTGATGTTACATTAAAAGACGATATTATTTTTGGCGCAAACCCAGAAACAACTGCATATACCAAGTTAATGGCTCCATTAGTGAGTAGAACTAATATATTAGGAAATGAAACAAGCTATTTCTATTATTTAAATAGGATGAACATATTTTCTCATATTAATATCTTTACACTTACAGATGACGAATATTTAGACGATGACAATATAATTTATGCTTTACTAATACCAAAAGTAGAAAGAAAATTGGAAAAGAATGATTATTTTAGTCTACACACAGATTCATTCGTTTTGTCTGATAACGAAATAAAGAAAATTAAAGAAAAGGTAGTAAAAAGTGGAAAACAGATTCCAGGTACAGAATTACAGATAATTAAACCAAAATTACGTAAATATGTCGTAAATGTTGTTCTTAGAGTATTTGATGGTTACGATGAAACAACACTAAGAACAGAAGTAAAAGATAAACTATCTAAGTATTTTCTTGCAGTGAATAGAAGAGATAAAATTCCAAGATCTGACTTAGTTAGAATTATAGAAAAGGTTGATTTCGTGGATTCTGCATTTGTGGAATTTATAAGCGAAGATAATGAAGTTGCACTTAGAAAGGGATACTATTTTATAGAAACTTTTACAGGCAAAGGAATACAAAAGAAGAAAGTAAATGTACAAGAAAATACAGATCCAAGATTAGGAATAGATGAATTTGGTGATATTGTAATAAACAATGGGGAACTTCCAGTAATAAGAGGTAATTTCACGGATAGAAATAACAACTATTACACAGAATATTTTGAAACAGGAAAGACAGGTCCAATTAATATCTTTATAAATGAGGTAACAGATTTAACCGTACAAGCAGAAATATTAAACAATACAATAGATAGGCTATAATGAAAAGAAAAGAATTGTTTAAGTCTTACGAAAAAAGAAAAAACCAAGGATATAATTATAGATTTAATATTCTTAAAAATAGTTTATCCCCATATTTGTATAGTTTCAATCATATAAAGAAGTTTTTGAATAAATTGGAAGTTCCAGTAACTGAGATGTATGATTCAGTTAAGGTGGTTAAAAATTATTGTAATTTTACAGTAGATAAAGATGATATGAGAGTATGATTCAGACACTTGAATTTTTTGATAATAATGGAAACAATTTAAATTTTGAACTAAATAATGATGTTTGGTTTGGTATTGCATCTATACCTACTTCAAGTGTAGGATTACATGAAGTAATGAACATCTTCATTTATGATAAATTACACATAAATGGAAATTTGGTATATGCACATTTTCAACCGACAGATAATCTAGGTTATAAGTTTAGATTTCGATTTAAGAATAAAAATGAAATAAAGTTATACACATACAATCGTGAGCAAGAACAAGTATTGTATCCAGAATCATTAGAAACTCCAGTAAATCAAGAATTTTGTACGCTAGAAAATGAAATAAAGGTTGCAACAACGATAAGACATAATCCAATTAAAATTCCAATTACATTAATTGCAAGTAAAGAAGATGAGTTTGAAAATACACTTATCGTTGAACTTATAAATTTATCTGCAGATACAATTACTAAGATTGCAGAAATAAAAGTAATTGGAGAAAGTGAAGGGGAGGACGAAAGATTTAAATCATTATTACAAAATTTAGATCTTAATCCAGTTGGAGAAGAAGTTAAAGTGTTTGCAGATTCAGATCCAATTGAAAGTGGTACAGATTGGAGAATTTTAAATAAGAAAAAGAAAGAAGCATTACTTGAAAATAAATCATTAAAGAATTATAAATTTTCATATAAAGGTTTATTAAATGCAATTGCATATTATGGTTACACACTTGGAATTAAAGAGTATTGGAAAAATGTAAATAAAACATCAAAGAATTACGGAAAATATTCTTTGATAAAAGTGATAGATGAATTAACATCAGAAGTATCAGAATCATACATTAAAGAAGAGTTTAATAAACCGAACAAAGTTTATAGAAAAACAAAGTTTATTTCTTTGGTGTATGCAATTAATCGAATCGTAAAGAATAAGTTTGACGAACAGAATCTTCCAATAACAGAGGAAGTAAGTAAGTTTTCAATTGAGGAAACATTAGTGAAATTGTATTCTCTTAAAAAGATATTAAGTAAAAAATATCTTCCACTTGATGTAAAGATTGTAGATGTTATTGCAGAAGGAGACTATTTCGGAACAATGAATATGTCTGTTAATACATTAAATCATACGATATCTGAAGTAGAACTTGGTTTAGACATTGATATAGATGTTAATCCTGGAAAAATAGGATACATAACAGATTTAAGAAAGACATTATTTGATTTAAAAGGAATTAAAGAAGCAATTTCGTTAAGAAATAAAGTATTAAAAGAGTATCCAGATCAGGAATTAAAAGATTTTGAAGACGATGATAAATTTGATCTTTTCAAAGTTATGCAATGGATTAGAACTGGAGAAATTAACGATATGTTAAACTCTAACTTTGAAAAATTCAAAGAGACATTTGCATTTTATTTCATTACACCTAATACAAACATCAGCTTATATGATAGTAATGAAAATGTTCCGTGTGGGCATTTCACGGAATTAAAAATAAACTCATTTAAAGATTATACGATAGATGAGTTAAGAACAACATCTTTAAATGAGTTTGAACCTCATGTTACTCTTGATAATTTAAGATTTAGAGAAAATTATGAAATTGAATGGATTGTAGAATATAATGGTCCAACGTATAAATATAAGTATCAAACAATTGGGAAACCAAAAGAAAAAGAGAGTATAAAATTAATACTTCCATATATTGGAAAGTATAGTGTGTATGTAAATGTGTATAATTTAAATTCCCATAAAACGAATAAAATTTACACTGATTTAATTGAAGTAAAAGGATATAATTCCGATTTTATCGGAGTATATAGAAGTTATTTTAAAGATGTGAAATTAAATGATTTAAGTCATAAAACAATAAATCAGGTTTCTCAGACGATCGATACACCGTATGTAAGTCAAGTGAAATTAAAAGATTTACAATTAACATTTGATGCATTAAGACAGGAAAATTATGCAAACGAAAATAGATATAATTCTTTGGATAATTACACATTTGAAAATATGCCAAATGCAAGATTAAATCAATTGAAACATCTTACAATTGATTCTACTCGTTATACAAGAATGGCAAAATGGGTAAAACTTAAAGACCTTCCATATCGAATCGATAAATTCGGTTCATATACATTAAACGATTTATCGTTGGGTAAGGTGAAAAGTGATATCCCAACATCTTTTGTAATTTTTGCACTAAGTAATATTGAAGACGATGTAGAGAAAAATGCACAATATATAGAACAGATTGGAAACAATATCAGAATCACAAATAAATTAGGATCGAAAGAACTTAATTATGGAAAGGTTGGTAATACAGTTGCAGATGTAGAACAGTTTGTTGAAGTTTGCGATAGAACATTTCCAAATTATGAATTTAATATTTTATGGAAGTACACAGAAGATGGAAAAAGAAAAGGTTTAGATAGAATTGTGGTTACAGGAAAATATGTATCCGATGTTCTAGATTGTACGGTTGAATATTGGACATCTGTAATTGAAGATCAAAAATATAATAATAAAAACTTAGTAGGAATAACAAGCGGAGTTTCTTATACATTAGGAACAAAAATGAATAATATTGAGATTGTTAGTGATAGAAAAGATATTAAACAATATACTCAAATCACATTTAATACTAATAAAAGTAGAGTCCCAGGAAGAAGAAAACACAGATGGATTGTAAAGAATGAAGATTCAGGAACATCTTACACACTTGAATCCGATTATCTAACATACCTATTTAAAGAAAAAGGAGAACATTCAATTACAGTTGAATATATGGATAGTAATCTTAACAAATACTCCTACACTAAACCTGGAGTAATTAACGTAATATAAGAAGAAGATGACAACACCACTCATAAATAAAATCAAAACACAAGGAGGAACATTATACACATTTCAAAGTTCTACAAAGGATATTACAAAAACGTTTAATAATGCAAATATTAAATTTAATTTTTCCAAGTTTGCGTGTATTGATTTCCCAGATATAAAAACACCTTTTAATGGTAAAAATGATGTACAATTTGATACTATTGATGGTGCATTAGTAAAGGCAACAAATTTAACAGATAAAAATTTAACATTATCTGAGCATTTTCAGAATTATGTTCTTAATTTGGAATCTTCAATTTTAAATATGCCTGGTTATGATAATACCACATTACTTAATACGAGTGAAAGAATATTTTTTAAGTGGTTGAAGGAATTAGGGGCTATTCGGTTTCAAAAAGCAAAACCATTAGAAACATCAAGAACCAGATATATAGAAGAAGAAACAAAATTGGAGGGGTCGCAGTTATATGAATCTGTTGTTAAATACATTGGCGATCTTAACGTAACAAATAATGTAAACAAAGGGGGTGATACATATAGTCAAATCTTCGTTAATATACCATCAAGCAATGGAAAGACCCCAACAGTTTTGTTTAAGACAATGGAGGATAATAATTATTATCCAAGTATGAGATTAACTGGATCAAGTGAATATATTGTAGGTCGAGATAATTATGGAAGTCATCCAACCGGATTAACACTATCTGCATTTTATGATTATGAGAATGAAGTTACATATACAGGTGTTGGAGAAAATTGGTATGATAATGAATTAATTCCAAATACTTATTATACACAACCACATACATTTACCGATGAAACAAATACTGCGATTATAAAAAAGCGGTCGGATTATGGGAAAGTTGGTGCGGATGTAGAATATATCAGAACAAATTTAGATGGTATAATGATTGATTTTGATATATCTTCGTATACCGAAATTTCCGAAAACAGTGAAATAGGAACATTAAGTGAATTTAGTCAGTTAAGTCAATCCGAAGATTTTACATTTAATGCAATTTTAATTTATTACGATTTATATAATGTTAATGTTCCAGAAAAGGCAGCTACTAATCTATATGGTGTCTTGTTTTTGGATAATGTGGAGGACAATGGAAATGCAGGATCAAAGATCAAACCTTTTAAGAAATATAAATTTAATCCAGTTACTAAATTAAATGGAAACTCATATGGATTAAAATTAAATATTAAGTTTGATAGCTCAATTGAAAATACCGCAGTAAATACTGTTATAAATGATTATGAATCTTATTCGTTGAGTTTATATAACGATGCAATGAGTGAAATGAAATTAGCATCTAAAGAATTTCACGCTATTAAATTCAATCTTTTGTCTAAATTAGGAGAGATAGAAGATATGAAGAATATGATGTATAATTTTAATGATATTAAAAAAATCAAAAACCAATTAAATGAATTGCAGTCAAGTTTTGAAAATGCAAATATATTGGTTGGAAATATGCAATCTATTAATGACGCTATCAGTAATGTTGCATTGCGATTAGATAAAGTAATTAGAGGAGAAACAGTTGCAAAAGTGACATTAGATTTTGATTTACTTCGATTTGGTAACGGATTTAAAAGTAGTGTTTCGGATAATAGTAAAATGATAGTAGAGAATACAATTCAAAAGTATTCAGCGATAACACATACAAGTATAGATTACAGAAATGGTCAAAAAACAACAATTCCACTTAGACCGTACACAAACCTTTTTATCGAGAAATCAAATAAGATAACATTAACTGGTAACTGCGAATTGTATATTGATGATACTATCACGAATTGGAATACAGGACAGACATACGAATTAAGTTTCTTGTGTGATGTTCGAAATAATAATGGAACAGTAACAATTTATACAGATGCAGCTGGAAGGAACGGCAAAAAATATGGAATTAAAATTGGAATCTTAAATGATATATCTAAAAATTCCAAATATCAAATAGTGTGTTTAGATCAGTTCAAACATGTATTTATGATAGAGAAATTGTAAAAAGGAATAAATAAGTAAACATATATAAAACAGAACATAATGCTAAATATAATTAAGGTTGAAGGTACAACTTCAATTGCGGAGTTAGATACCATATTAAATACAAATTTTGATGAATTAAAACGAGTTTCGGAATCGTTTATTTCTATTTTTGATCCTACAACTGGAACACTTGATATCAGTCGTTTTCCAAATGGTGTATTATGGGGAAAGAAATTAGTTATTCCAGTTGGAAATGAAGGAGCAGAAATTGGAAATGTTAGAATTACCGATGAATCAATTTCTTTAGGATTGCTTAAATTTGATGCATTAATAGAAAAGCCAACAAGTGTAGAATATAAAGCGTTTTCTACAAATCAAACCGTTGCACAAAATAATCCTGTGCATATTTCTAACAGAGTGTCGACACTTGTATTAAATCCAAGGAATCAAAATTTAAGTGCAGAAATAAAGCAACCTAATGATGAAGCAATGCAAACATTGGATGTAGTGAATTTGTCGGAAGCTAATAAAGATTGTACATTACTCACAACTAATTTCTTAGACAATACGATTAGTCCAATTGTACTGAAATATAAAGGAAATATCAGGTTAAAGTATATTAATGATTCAAACACTTCGATAAGTGGTTGGGTTATAGTAGGTGGATACGGTTATACGATCGAATAAAAATCACAGTAAATGAATCACAGAGGAAGTTTATCCGAGTTTGTCAAAGAGTTGATTATTAAGGACAAGAATACGTCCGAGATATGGAATAAATTAATTGACGCATTAACAACTCATCAGCAAAACATAACGATGAGTCTGGAAAATCCAGACAACGGAAACATCGAAACAGTAACAATACCAGCATTTAAACATTTTGAAGATACATTAAAGGTATTGGAAAAAAATGTTGAAAAGTTAGCTGGAATGGAAAATGAGTCTGTTATTAGAACAAAGGATGGATCACTTCGAAATGTGATTATACAAACATTACTTCAAGAACCAAAATCTTTATCTACTATTTCAACACCAAAAACGTTTAATGTAAAGAACAACTGGTTTTTTGAGAATTTCTTAAATCCATTATTATACGTTACGTTTGATTATAGTGGAAAGTTAGATAAAAATATTAAAGAAGTTGAAGTAACGAAATTATTACTGCAATTAAACACTCCGCAAAAAATTAGTTGGTTTTCTGCATATAAAGGAAGTTCTAGTGTAGACTATACTAAGTTAATCAAAGAATTAAATACTTTAAATATAGAGTATATTCCAGACGTAGATAGAGTGCCGTTAGCAGTGCAAGAAAATACTTATAATGGATTTTTCACAGTATTAAATATTTACGACGACACGAAGACAATTGAAGTAGATGGAAAGCAGGAAACAATTTTAAGAAAAAAATATCAATTAGATACACTCAACTATAATTCTAAAAATTCGAATCTTTTATTAACTGAGACTCTAAAGATTGGCGATTCACTTGTGGTAAATACAAAAGGGAAATTAAGAACAAGATATAAGATTATTGAAATTGATAGAGCCACAAATACTGTTATTTTAGAATTACTTGAAGGATATGACCCAATCAAAGTTGGAAATCAGGCATTAAAATTGTATAGTCCGGAATTATTAAAAACAACAATCGAAGTACCGATTGGATTCAATAATTACACCGCATTGTTTATTCGTCCTATTGATTCGAAATCTAACATTGTAGCGGATTTTTATTCACCGGGTACACTATTTTATTCAAATGACCTTACTCTTAATTTAGGAGGAGAAAAAGAGGTTCGTCTAGAGGAATATTACAGAAGTGAAGTAACAGATTTTGGTCAATATCTTTTAGGAATTGCAAAAGATGCAACAGCGCCGTCAATATTTGGAGAAAAACCAACAGCACCAGTATTAGATAAAGATGATTTTAAGGTAGTTGTCATAAATAAGCACCAGACAAACAAGTCAATTGTTAATAAACTAAAACAACTGCATAACGAAAAGAACACGATTACAAGTGAAATCACAGAATTAACGAAAGTAATCGAGCAGTTAAGTGATAAGATAAATGTTCGTCGTTACAGTTCGGAGTTGGATAGAAATGCAGATGAACAGAAATTGCAGACTGCAAAGATTAACCGTGCAAATAAGAAAGAGACGTATAACTCACTTGTTGTAAATATTAACAACATTTCATCTCAGGAAAATATTAAGGTTAAGCCTAAGTATAGAATCCGAGGATTTTGGGATATTCCGACACCAAAATTCAATGATATTACAGGTACTCAGAATATTGTTCAATTTGTTTGTGAATACAGATATCTAAGTGCAGATGGAGAAGGAAATCCTAATGAACAAATTACATACAAGTCCAATAATGGTAATCAGAAGGTAGGATCGTTCAGTGAATGGAACGAGTTTAGAACCGAAATTAGAAAGAAAGAAAAAAACAAAATTACCGGACATTATGAATGGGTGAAAGAGACGACAGAAAATGCAGATGTAAATAACATTAACCAACTTGATATACCAATCAGAAGTGGCGAGAAAGTAGAAATACGTATAAAGTCTGTATCTGAAGCAGGTTTTCCAATAAATCCACTTATGTCTGATTGGAGTGATAGTGTTATTGTTGATTTCCCTATTGATTTGGTGCAAGACGAAATTCCGGAAAAGATTGTAAAACAGTCCGAAGCAGAAATAGTTTCTGTTAAAGTAGATGAAGAGTTACAAGCACTTGGAATTGTAAACCATTTATCCGATTCTTATTCAAGAAATGGAAGAAAAATGGTACACCGTGCAAAATCAATTGACTCTGGTTTTGTTAATGAAAATCAAGAACCGATAGACTTATTTGAAAAGATAAGACAACAAGACGAACTCATTGCAAAATTGAAAGAATCACTTGCAGGAAATATTGAAGATTATGAAATATACTTGGAAGATGAAGACAAGAATAAATTCAATATCAATGTAGGATCCGATAACCCAATATTTGCGGGTTACTATAAAGAAATAGTAGAGAAACAGACGGTTCCACTTGGATCAATTGTAACAAGAATTTATAAGTTAGTTATTAAGAATAATTCAAAATCTGATTTAGTATTAGATTCTCTCGATAAAGGATCTGCAAATGAAACTTCTAACATAACGACAGATAAAGGAATCGAGTATTTCTATGCAAAGGTTCCAATTGGATTGCAGAATTCTTCAATTCAGCATCATCAAACAAAAGGACAAATACTGTATAATCGATATACAGATATACAGAAAAACCATCTATATGATGGCACAACTGTATTAACGATGAACGCAAACGATGTTGTATCTAATGCTGACATTGCATCTGGTAGACAATTGGATACTAATAAGATTTACGTTCATGAGGATCATCCGAATGTAAGTGGAAAGAAGTATAATGGAACTGCAATCAAGTTACCAAAAAATCTAAACATAAATAACATTCAAAACGAGTATACAGGAAATACGAGAATAAGTTTTGAAGAGAATGATAGATATTTGATTGGACCACTCACAACGGGATCATTTTTGTATACGGTTGCAAATACAGAAAATAACGAGAATTTGCGTGTAAGTGGAGATACGATATTTTCAAAGAAAGTTGTGAAACCCGGGGAGGAATATAAAGTACCAATTTATTTCCAGTTTAGAATGACTGATTATTATGGCAATACAGATAATGCAGGAAACACAGGTTTTAGACTTTGGGGTAATATTGGAGGAAAGAAAGAATTTACTAATGTCTCTTATACTAAGAAATTAGGATTTGATTTTTATACAAAATATGGAACTCAACAAGGGTTTGATATTACATTTACTGCAAAATATACTTCAAGTGGAACTATCTTATCATCAAGAAAATCAAATGATATTGTAGATCCAATATACACGATTTAATAAATGAAATTTAGTAAGACAAAAGCACTAATTCGAACTAATGTAAAATTGACATCCAATGTTAAAATTACCGTTACTTCGAATGATCATATATATTTGAATTCAATCGAAAGTACTCAGTCCGTACTATCAGATTTTAAATATAAAAATGTAAAGGTTAGTCCAAATTCTAGATACGCATATGACTTATCTTCTTTTTGGAATAATGGAATATCAAATTCTGATTATATTTATAAGATCAAAGAAAATGATTTTAATTCTTTAAAAAACAATTTCAACGATCAGTACGATACTACTTATAACGCTGGATGTACACTTAATTTGAATTCGTATTATAGTGAAGAGTTTTCTTATTTTGCACCATTATGGGTAGAAGATAAAATTCCAGATCGTTTCATTATTCTCGAAGTTGATGAAGATAAAATCAAAACACCAAAGGATATAATCACATACGGAAGAATTGTTGCAAATTTTGATTTGACAAATAAAAGTAACATCGGAAAGTATTTATCAAATCATATAGATGATACATCGTTTCCGGATAATTCCGTATTTGTGGATTACAATGAAGACGATTATACGGAGTACAGAGGAGTATCAATAAAACAGGGTGGATTTGTTAGAGCGAAAGAACTATCAAAGAAAAGATATATAACGGATACACCACTTACATATTTCGAACACGAGGTTGTTAGTGGTTTTGAAAGAAACAATGTAGTTTGTGCAAATTTATTAAATCTAGAATTTAAGTTCGACACAGATTCTAATTCTGGAATAAAACGCTATGTTGGTTTTTATGTTGATGACGTGGACGATAAAGAAGTGTTTGTAAAATCGCATAAACCTAATGGTAAGAAATTTAATTATTACACAACAACAAATCCAATATATAACCTGGATTACTATAAAGCAAACGATTTTCTAAATTATGTAAAATGGGATGGTAATGTTGCAGTGAATAGAATGGATCTTGTGCAATCTAGTAATGAATTCGTGCTACAAAACATTACATTACCAAAGAAAAATACAACTCCATTATTTGATACTTTTCATAGTTATCCTGTACATAACAGAGGAATTCAGTATGTTGAAATTAAATTTAAGAAAAATGCAATCGATAATAACTACATTGCAGTCGGTTCTAAAGATGAGGATTATATAATATCTGCAACTGACACACTTCCAGAAGGAACTGCAAATGAGTTGTATTTTAGTACACAAGGATCAAATCTTGATTGTTGCATTGCATTTTCAAAAGCAGTGAAGAATATTGGGGATAAAAAATTAAGAACATTTATCAACGAAGATAGTGTTATTGTGTATGTTCATTCTCCGGTGTATGAAAAGAAATACAGTAGATTATCGCATAATTTAAAGATATACGACACTCATATTCAGTTTCCAAATGGTTTAAATTTTGTAACTCCATACAAAGATCTTTCAAGATGTGTAAGTGTTAAGATGCAGTACTTTCCAATCGTCTCCCATTATAAGGATAATATTTGTGTGTACGATGAGAATGGAGATAGAATTGGTATAAAAAATTTACATAAGTATTTTGAATATCCGACATATTCGCTATCTGGCGAAATAACAGGATATAAACAAATTGATGATTTTTTTGTTATTGAATTTGAACGACCAGTAACATACATCACCGATATTAATTTGTATGTTGATAAAGTATACACCGTAGGTCGTTTCTCTTTTTATGATGTTGAAGATTTAGACTTAAATTTGTTTGGAACAGATTATGGGGTAAATAGTTGGAATGAATTTTATGAAAAGCATTTTTATACTCCAACAAAAAGTACTGTAATTGATGCTATAAATAAGAAATTGAAAAAAATTGGTATAACAAAAAAATTAAAATTAAATTATATACACGCATTTGATAAATTAAAAGAGTGGTACGATGGAAATTTGTATACAAATCACCGTACTGATTTTTACAATTATGCAAATTTACTTAAAACAGAATTACAAGAACATTTATACGACTTATGCGGTTATATAATTGATATTCCAATTATTGTAAATAAAGAAGAAAATAAACTCATTATAGATTATAAGAAATTAAATTCTATATTATCGGATGACAAACAAGGAGTAGTCGAAAAAACAATTCGTTCGGAATATGATAGATTAAATGAAAACTATACAAAAGAGTATTCCATCGTATCTCGAATTAATCCTTATATCGTTAAATGGGTGAAAGATCATGATAATGTCAAAGGACTTCCGTATAGATTAAATACGAATCTAGCATTTGGGCAAACCAATTTTACTCCTTCGTTTTTTGAAAAAAATCCAACTCCGGAAAAATACACACACGAATGGTATTATTTAGGAGAGTATCCGGGTAAGAGCGGTCTTCCATTAAATGGTCCATTACAGGAATCTGAAATTAACGAAAGATACATAAATTCATTTTTTGAAACAAATTTTGATATAGACAGATATCTTAGTAACGAAACTGACTATTTCACTGAATATTTTACGGTAGAGAAAGTTCCGTATACACGAAATAACGAAATTAAATATGCTCATATTAACCCAGTAGAAAGATTCTCTTGGTTTAGAACTACAAATGATTTCGAATTTAGTGAAACATTTTTTAGAGGTGTTAAATTATACACCAAATCATTAAAATCAAGAAGTAAGATAAATCGAAATCTTTCAAATCTTGAATATGTATATAATAACAACTTTAAAGATTATAAGTTTTCAGTTATATTACAGCCTACATACCTTGAATACGAAATCAGTCATACAGATGAAAACGAGATTAAGACGATCGAAATCAAGAATGATGGGTATAAGGGAGAGAATATTACGTATACAGTATACAAGAATGAGAAGTATAAGAACATATTACTCTATATCACTGTAAAATTGCCTTATATTAGCAATTATAGCGACAGTAAAATGGTTTTGGACTATAATATGTTATACAACTCAAAATCTCTTGTTATACGCAATAAAAAGACAAACAAGTATGAGTACATTCCAACACCAATTTCTGGAGCAATAGATTTAAGCAGTCCAATATACGACAGAACATATAAAGGAATTACAAATATATTAGGAACATCAACACAATTATTATCGGATATAATTCCAGATAGTGACGGTAATTATACAGATAAAATCCTTATGGTGCAAATTCGTCCAGGACACCGTGCAGACAGAATTCGTTATGTAATTGATAAAATTAATACGATTACAGATAACAATGAAATAACGATAGACAGTATAGACCAACGTCATCCTCCAATTGTACTAAGTTCGGAATTCTATAAACGTATGGTTTTGTTTAAGGATAAAGGCGGAGAGAATTATTTGAAACGATTATTCGAGAAATTGTCGTTCGCTCATATATATGAAATGTTTTCTCAAGGGTTACCCGAAATGCAGTATGTAACCATTAAAGAGAGTGGAGAATTAATAAACGAAGACACTGATTTTGTTCTGGAATTGGAGCCACCTTCATATATTGATAAAAACAATAATCTGCAATCGGTTGAAGATAGTAATAAACCAAATTCACTTGTATTAAGTAACGATATAATTGGTTATTCGTTTAAAAAGAAAGATGATGCAACGATAACTCCAATGATGAGGTATAAAGGAGGATATAAACCAAAATTTACTTCTGTATTACAATTCAGTGATATGGGATTGAAAGAAAAAGATAAAAATATGCAATTGCAGTTTTCTTTTGGTGAAGAATTTGGTAAGGTTAAGGATTATTTTTACAATAGAGTATCGAAGCAGATTACAAAAAATGTACTTACAGTAAATACGAAAGATTATGATCCAAGATATCCACTTGTAAATGAAGTTACTATTGCAAAGAAAGATATAAATTGGTTTGATAGTAGGTGGAGTGATGAATTTCATATAGAAACATTTAATAAGAATATTCAATTGCCTATATCTGGATCATATTCTGTACAAGACAAACCGTATGTATTTGCAAGTGCGTATGAAACAACATACGATGAAATTGAATTCGACGATGTTACAGATTTCTGTACAATAAAGAAGAACGAAAAAGAAACACAAATTTACATAGATATAGATGCTATGTTTGTTGCACATTTCTTAGACAGCGTAAAAGCAGACATTAAAAAGATAAACGATTTACAACATATACCATTTGAAGATGAAGATGTGTATGTTAAGAAATACATTGAAAGTAATATTCAACCACGTTTCTTTTTAAACGAATTAGTATTTTATGTCAAGTCTTCTACGACGAAAGAAGATATTCCAGAAATTGCAGTTCCAGTACCTGGTTATGAGGTTAGAAAGGATATACAAATTAAGCCGGATTACACTACTCGGTTCAATAGAACGGTAATAAATAAATTAAGACTAACGAACAATTTTGAGTACTTTGCAATTAAAGTAAAGTTATCGAAACATAAGACAAAGGAAATATAGATTTATGGCAATTATAATCAAAGATTTAAAAGCAACAGATACTCTAGAGGCTATTATTCGAAAGACGAATTGGAACTTCGATCAAATTCAATCTCATGGTGGTGGTCCAATTGGTCCTTCAGGTGATGATGGTCCTCCTGGTAAAAGAGGTATTCCTGGAAAGAATGGGACGATGTGGTATGTCACGCATAATTTACTATATTTTCTTTCAACAGATTTAAGTGGAGTAAAACATAAAGATTTATTACTTCTTACAAAAAATAGTGAGTTAGAAGGGAATGATTATGTGTCTGGAGATATTTTTGAAATTCTTGTCCCAAGTGAAGATCGAGTAGAGTTAAGAAAAGTTGGGAATATCAAACCAGATTTAATTATCAGTGGTTCTCAAGGTAGTTCTGGAGTGTTCGATACAATGAGAGAAGGAACTACTCCAATATACCAATACAATACAGGGGAGACGGAAAGTGTACCAGTTCTTTTATCTACAATTGATACAAAACAGACAAACAATCTTTTAACACAATTAAAAGAGTTAATTCTTGGTACAACTGCAAACCAGTCTGCTTTGATAATGTATGGTAATGATGAAGGTGCGCAAGGTGGACGATTGTCGTTTTTGTACGGAACGATGAATGGAATAAATGTAGATAAAGTACAAGATGAAATAGAGAATGCACCTTATATTTCTGGAGCAATTTCACAAGGAGATTTGAGTCTTATTATTCGTTCGCATCATGACATACGCAATTTTATAAATGATTCTTTTACGGTCGAATCTGGAATTGATCAATTTCTTAAAATTGCAAGAATAGGAACAAATGTAGACACTACATTTAAACTGATAAACAATGGAAGCAAATTTAGGATTTTACCTAAATCAAGTGGTGCACCTGAATTAGTTAAAATAACACACGATGAGTTTTTAACGAATGTAAAAGACAAGTTTAAAGTCAAGACTAAGGATGCGCAATTCGTTATAGATTCTTTTGTTATAGATTCTACTTCTAAGCAAATTGCATCTTTTACCAATAATGAAATAAAATTAGATGCAAAAAGGGCAATTATCAAAGACGGAAACAATATTTTAGTGGAGTCAAATTCAGATGGGAGTAATTCTAAATTAACTATAAATGAAGATGTACATATAAATTCTAAAAGATATACAAAAATAGCAGCTGGAAATTTAGATGATAGACCTTCAGGTGAAGGTGGTATGATTCGATACTCTACTGTAAGAGATAAATTCGAGGGATATCATCAAAATAACGGAGGGTGGATAAATTTTGCAAACTCGACTGATTTATTAAGACAAGAGAACGAAATTGAAAGTTTAAGAGTAAATCTTATAAATATTAAAAATCTACTACAAGATCAAATCGATAATCTAAGAAATGTACAAGTTCCGAATATAGTGAATAGTATGTTATTCGATGGAGAAGCAAAATTTATTGCAGGAAAGAAAGTTACAAATAGTCAATTAGCAAGTACTGAAACATCTGCAGGTAGATGGTATGTTGCAGATGGAAGTAATGGTACGATTGATATGCGAGGAAGATTTGTTGTAGGTGGAGGAAACCAACAGGCAGGAGACTACACAAGTACATTTACTCATAGATATATGGGAGATTCAATGTATAAGTCGTTTGGTTATACAGGAGACGGTGGTCATGTGGCTAGACCAGTGGAAGGATATCATCTTCCACATACCAAAGATGTCATGATTTATGTAAATAGTTCCGGACATAAAGGAGATATACACGGAAATCCATTTACAGTGGAAGAAGGAAAGGGTCGTCCAGACATCACTGTTTTTAAGAAAAGTTTAGGAACTCCATTATCACAAAGAAATGATTTAGATATACTACCACCATACGTAGAAGGAACGTGGATACAATATATTGCAAAGTAAGTAAAGAATGAAGACGACATCTCAATTTTATAAAGTTAATGATAATATCTTATTAGAGTATATGTATAATTCAGTGAGTATTCCATTTTCGGAAAATACACTGGAATTATTGTATAATTCTAATTCTAACGAATATTATATTTACAGTAAAAAGACAGACACGACACAGAATCAAAACATATTGGATAATATGTGTGTTGTTACGAATTTAAAAGATGATGTGTATACTTACTTGAATCAAGATATTGTAACACCATATAATGATTTTAGCGATGAATTAACTACAACAGATCTTAATTTTAATAATCTAACTGTTAAATATGATACAATTCGATTGCATATTCAATCTGGGTTCGATTTTTCTTCTTACTCTGGATTTATGTTAAACGCATTTGTATCCAATGCGCAAGGAAACAGGATAAATCTAACTTCATTTTTATTTAACAAATGGGACGATTATTATAAGACACACGATGATGCCTTTGTTGTTGGTGAAATAATGTATAGTAATTACATAGATTTACTTGTTCCATCTACGAGTTGGTTATTCAGTGAAACAACAGCATTTACTGATGCAATAACACAAAATCATGGATTTAATACAAATACAGGAATAGGAATTATATTCAGTGAAGTTAGAAATAGAAACAAGATTACACTAGAAGTAGATTCCGCAGTATTTCAAGAATATGAAACACTAACATTTTACCATATTAGTCGGTTTTCTGTACCGTTAAAGGATTCTTATGAAAAACTAAGTGCAAGTATTACCGAGATAAATGATTACTTTGTATTGGAACCAAAATACGATGATAAGAACATTAGTAACTATATATCCAAATTAAGAACGGAAATAGACGGAGATTGGATATTATTGCACGATGTAACAGTATATGAAAATGTAGGGGATAGTAAGATTCCAAGTGCAAGTTACTCATTCATTCAAGAATCTAATTGGAGTGAACCCTATTTGTTTCGCCCTGTTATAAAGAATAATACGGCACAATCATTTGCATTACAATATAATCTTAGATTGTTTAACAGAAAGACAAATCAGCAGGTATTAAAGAAATCGCAACTTATTTGTACACAACCACACAGATATGGAAAGAAATTAACAAAAATAAATGTCGGCGAAGTTCCTGTTATTGATAAAATATACAATGTCACTCAGAGACCAAATATCGTATATGAAAGAAAAACACAAGGTAGTGTGGTGTATAAAGAAAAGTACATCAACACGTTTTTCTCAAACGATAACATCTATGTTTCTAATGGAACGAACGAAGACCCAGAAATAGAACTCTCAAATTTAAATTTAAAGAAACAAGGAGATGCAGTTATTGAAATAACAGATCTTGATACATATATTAAGTTCGTTGTATATGAAAGAAAAAATGATGGTGTTTCTGCACGTAATTTAAATGGTGTAGGACAATTAAATTTAGTCTTCATCAAAAACAACGGCGACACAATTAAGTTTAAAAATATATTAGATACTGAATTCGATGTTTCGAAAGGAGAGATAATGTTTAAAGTTTCGCAAGTCGATGGTGCAAAAATCAAAACATTTAAAAACCGAAATTTTTACATAACATCGACAACAGAAGCGGTCGAATCTACTATTTATAAAGGAACTTGGACATCTACAGAAGTAAAGAATCTTGAGGGAATTGCAGATCAAAATCGTACACTGCAAAAAGAAGTACAACGATTGAATAAATTAATCAATACACTCACATCAGAAATAAAGAATCAGAAAGATAAAAATGCAGAATTAACCAGTAGTTTAAATAAGTTAAAAGATAGGACTATTGAATTGACTGATGTTGTAGAAGAAAAGGATAGTAAAATACACGAGTTAAGTGCATTGGATCAAATGCAGGATCAAAAAATTGCATTGTTTCAAAAACAAATCAAGGAAAATGATTCTAAGATACATCAACAAACAGAAGCAATTAATAAACTTAAACATAAGGTTGTATCAATAAAGAATTTTAAATACAATCCACAGAAGCAAATAGAAGTCAGAAAGAATCATCATCGATTTAGAATAATGCGACCTGGAATTGCACACCAAGGAAGATTATGGAGGGAAGACGAGTTAGATGATAACTATTACAGATACGAAGAAAGATGATTATACCAGGAAGAAAAGATAAATGGGAGTTTCGATTCCCTAAAACATTTGTAGATCCGGAAGTAGAAGAAAAATTTGCTCCTTACTTTGCATCTAAACCCAATGTCATTAATACGGTAAGAGATTTTATTTCTCATTCAATTCAATCTATTACAATTCCAAGTATAAGTCAAGAACCTGCCGTACAACAATCTTTCGGTAGAGACACTGGATACAGATCGTCATTTAACGAAAATAATTTATTTCCTAAGGAAGTGACCGTAACATTTTTAATGTCAGAAGGGTTTCTTAATTACTTTATGATGTATGACGTCTTTTTTCGCAAGTATGATCACGATAACACAACGAAATACATTGATCCGATACAATTGTATATTTTGAATTCAAAGGGCGTTAGAATTGCTTATATTGAGTATCATCAAGTATTGTTTAAAGGATTAACAGAACTAGATCTAGATTACACAAAAGATGACGTTCAACCAATGACATTTACTGCAACATTTGCATTTAACAAAATACATTTTGAACTCATTCAACAAGATAATATATTTGGAGGGAATGTAGATACACTTAAATTAATGAATAAAGTGAATCCGGATATACAATTTGATGTTAGTACAAAAGACGATTATACGATTATAAATACACAAGAATCGACAACGGAGTTAAACACCAAGATAGATTCGCAGTTGTGGAATGTAAAAGTAGGATTTGAAATAGACGGTAGTGTTATTTCTTTGCCGTCTTTTGAAGAAATGAATAACACAATCGACTCAGAATTCGTTAGTGTATTAAGTGATTATGATGTTACGATTAAAAAAGATAGTACATACGGAAATATAATTTTGAAAACAAACAAAGAAATAAAATTAGTTTATACAATTAAAAGTTCTGTAGGTGGAACATATACAAAAGAATTAAATATAAAATAAAAATAATGGAACCATTTTCAAACGATTATACTTTGAACGAAGAAAGAATTAATGAACTGATTAACGAAAGTAACATAACGGTTCAGGATATTGAAAACTATATCGAAAATCCTACAAATGAAGGAATGCTTGGCTCTATAATCGGAGGTTTAACAGGATTTACACTTGGAAAAACAGTGGGTAAAGTGATTGCAAAAACATTAGGAATTAATAAAGGAGTATTATATGATTTATTAACTTCTAAATTGGTTGGAGCTGCATTAGGTGCAGCATTAGGAAAATCAATGTAATATATCAGATGAAGTATAGGAAACCACCATAATTACATGGTGGTTTCTTTTTTTTTTAGTAGATCTTATATTCACTCATAATTAACCATATACAAAATGCATCGTTTACATCTTCAAATGGTTTTTTAACTGATAATTTTTTTGTATCCATTAAATCGTGTTTGTGTGCAAAAAGAAATTGAGTATATCTATTTTCAAATTTATTGTCTAATATCGCTTGGTAAATATGAGATTTTTTAAAACTTCCACTTGCTACACCATCTAAATTTCTATACATCCATTTTGTTTGTTTTTTATTTGTATATGTTTTTTCGTATGTCGTTGACCCCATATACTTTTTGATTTCCGTAGGTGTAAATATCTTTATATTTTCTTTTCCGTAGTATGTCATAAGAGAATGACGTACAAGTGTTCCAAGTGCAATGAGTTCGTTATAGGATCTCGATTTAGAATTAAAACTATATCCTTCGATTCCTATTTTTGTATTTAATTTATCTGGGTAATTTAATATGATCGTCTGTACTATTTTTCTTGCTGTATTTTCTATCTGTGTTAATTTCTCTATCTCGTCTTCCTCTGTTATTTTATCAGTATGTATATATTTAATAACACTACTTCCAATTTCGTGCCATTTTGTTAGATTTCCTTTTTTTGTTTTTCCTCCGGTAGTTACATTTACAATAAAGTCTTTTGATACAATTCCTGTTGAATTTAGTGATAAGTCTATACCTATATAATTCATTCTTTTATTTGTTAAAATGCATTTTTTTTAACTGTTTATTTTGTAGTTTCATTTTAATCTTGTATTTTTGTACTCAATTAAAATTATAGTTAATAAAAGCACCATAATACTATGGCGCGAAGTATGTAAACAAATTTATTAGAAATGAGTAATGTAACAGACATTTTCAGTATGAATGACGAACAAATGGTCATTCAGGAAGCTAGCAGAACAAAAACTGTCTATTCGCCTTCTTATAAGGATGGATCCGATGGAACATATTCTGCAAAATTAAGATTTTTACCGAATCCAAACGATCCATTGAAAAAATCATGGATTAAAAAAACCACATATTGGGTGAATGATTCTGTATCTGGTTTGAAGCAGTATGTTGATAGTTATCAAAGTATTGGAGAAAAGTGTCCAATTGTAACTAAGTATTATCAACTGAAAGATTTAGCTGAAGACGGAGATTATGAAGCTGAACAAGCAATGAAAAAAATCTCTTATTCTAAACCGTATTTTTCGTATGTACTTATTGTAGAGGACAAACAAAAGCCAGAGTTAGAGGGTAAAGTAATGATTTATCGTTACAATAATGCTATCAAACAATTAATTGATCAGCAAAATAACCCAGACGAAGACGACGATTTCGATGCAAACAACGCATTTAATCCAATGAGGTCTCGTGATTTTAGGTTGAAAATTTCAAAGAAAGGCGAGTTTCCAGATTATAAGGATTGCAAATTTGTTGGAAAAATTAGTCCAATTACATTCGATGGAGAAAGTGTTAAAAAGTCTAAAGATGCACGTGAAGCTTTAATGGAAGCAATTACTGAGTGCGACGATCTTGAAAATTACGAGTTTAAAGAGTGGACGGAAGATTTAGAGGAAAAGGTAAATCAGTGGTTAAATGGGTTGTATGGAGATGAAAACCTGGACGATGATGATCCATTTGAGGAAGAAGAAAAACCAAAAAAGAAGCCAAAGAAAAAACCGGCAAAAAAGAAAGTTGAAGTAGAAGATGACGATAAGGACGATGACGATAAGGACGAT
>PDWJ01001143.1_pt1 | contig 38112 bp, 30 predicted proteins | sample 1430881 | NCBI WGS metagenome assembly PDWJ01 (sample SAMN01162460, study PRJNA174530) | Oral metagenome, whole genome shotgun sequencing project. | biome: Marine environment; feature: Marine mammal; material: Swab sample of the gingival sulcus; isolation source: swab sample of gingival sulcus...
CCCATAATGCTGACGAATTCGCCCTGCTTTATCGCCAAATTGATATCTTTTAAAACTTCAACTGTCACTTTACCCATTTGAAAATGCTTATAGAGTGACTTGACTTCAATTGCATTCATAGCTTCTCCTACTCGTATTTAATGGCGTTGACGATGTTCATTTTGGCGACGTTTATAGCCGGCAGTGCACTGGACAGCGCCGAAATGAATACGCCCGCCAATACGCCGGATAACAATATCGACGGTTGATAGCCCATTTGAAATGGCACGTTGAGCAATTTAAAAAACTGGTTGACTTCAAAGATTAATAGCATGGCGCCGACTATTCCGGAAGCGCCACCAATCACGCCGGACATCGCTGCCTCTAAGACGAGCATGGCGAAAGTCTGCTTGCGCGACATGCCGACCGACTTCATCACCGCCAAACTGCGCTGGCGCGACAGCAAACTGACGATAAAGTTATTCAATATGCCAAATGTGCCAATTAACATGGCGACGATTGAAAAACCCTTGAAGACGTTGATGATAACGGCATTTGATTCCCTGTTCAGCTCGATAATTTCTTCGATTGTCATAACGCTGACCTCGTCCCTGCGCTTGGCGAAGATATCGCGTATCGCTTCTGCCGTCAGGTTGGGATCGCTCGATTTAACCATCATTTCGTCGTATTCTGTAAAGCCGGCATCTTTTGCCAGATAAAACTCATTGGCGATGGCAATGCTACCATTTGCTACGACTGCATTGATAAAGCCGACTACTGTGTAATCGTAGACTTTGTCCTCTGCCATTTCGAGCGGAATTGTATCGCCTATTTCAACGCCCAGCTGCCGCTTTAAAGTCGTACTGATGATAATCGAACGCGTCAAGCCGATGTTTTGTTCGGCAACTGTTTTATCGCCGACGAATTCGAAGTCGAGATAGTCAAAGAATTCCATGCCGTCAGCTGACACAATTCTAATAATGCTATTATTGGTACCGACGACTTTTGTGCTAAACTTGGCGAAATTGGGATAAACGCCCTGTACACCCGGTACACTTTTTACTTTATTGATTACATTTTTATCGATATTATTCATTCTGACGCGGATGTCAAATTTGGCGTCGTTCAGAGCATTGGACAATTCGGCAGTAACCGTCGCACTGAGTATATTGATCAGCAATATGCCGGCGATGCCGATGGTGAGCAGCGAAATATTGTCGATGACGCTCTTGTTGCCGTTGATGTTTTTAACGCTGAGCCGTCCGATATTGCCGAACAACAGCCCGCCGATTAACGCCAGCGGTTTAATGCAGAGCGCCGTAATCGACGGCACCAGTAAAATCATCGATGCACAGAGCAGTATGGTCGCCAACAAATTAAACAGTATGTTGCCGTTTACGGCGGAAATATTCGGAATTGCCAGAGCGACGACCAAGAAGACGACGCCGCTGAGCGTCTTTTGCAGCGAGCGGTCTTTAAAGGACTCGGTAAAGCCCAAGACGATATCGCGCACCGATAAATTTGACACTTTAAGAATCGGTACAATTGAGCTAAATATCGACAACAGTATGCCAAATAGAATAGAAATCAGATAATAACTGATATTGACATTCGCCAAGTTCTCGACTGTCATCATGCCCATTTGCTTGGCGATAAATTGAGCGATTACACCCAGTATTAAATTGCCGAGTAAGATGCCCAGCACGCCACCGACCAGACCGTAGATAAAGCTTTCTGCCAATAAGATGGCATCGACCGTATGCTTGGTCGCACCAATTGAGCGGAATGTCCCGAGCACCGGCAGTTTTTCGGTAGTGATGACCTTAAACGCAGTAAATATGATAAAGACCGCCGTCGCCAAGACCAATAACAACATAAAGATAAACGGCACGATAATATTGTTTAACATGCCCTCTATTTGCGACCAGGGGATTGGTTCATCGACTCTAAAGCGCGGGTAGACAGTGCGCAATTCCGCCATGGCAGTTTCGACGTCGACGCCGTCTTTACTCTTTAACAATAGATAAAAATAGCGGTCTTGCGTATTGTATATCTTGCGCAAAAAACCGGATGGAACGACGGCGTTTATGCCCTCTTCGGAGTATTCCAACGCCTTGGCATTGGCGCCGATACCGGCAATTTTGAGCTTGTGTTTGACGCCGTCAAAGTAGAGTTCGATGTATTGCCCCATCTGCCAGCCGTATTTTTCGGCTGCTGAATCGGAAATGTAAACGGACTTGCCCGCAAAGGGCTCGTCGAGCTTATCGGTTAAGGCGACGACACCCAATGTCGCAATGTCGGCTTCGCGATAGCCGCGCACCGTAAAATTAACGCCCTTTTCATTGGGATCTGGCTTGTAAACCGCCATCGATTGCATTGAGCCAATCTGATAGTCGAACAAGTCGGCGGCTTCGCCGAGATCGCGCAGCCTGACCAATGTCGTGTTGTTTTTGGGGTCGCCGCTGACCATCACGTTCGCCGTACCCATGTATTTTTTGACGACTTCGACGATGGCATTTTTGGTGACATCGCGCAGCGCAAAAGATGAAATCGACAACGCCACCGACAGCGTAATGGACAACAAGATAAGGAAAGTTCTGAACTTGTGCTCCCATATGCTCTTCAACGTGTATTTAATGATTATTGTCATAAAAACTCCTCTTCAATAGGTCAATTAAACCACATCAGAGCCATGCTTGCAACTACCTTAATGAAATTTTAAGGAATCAAAAAGGGGGCATTCAACTATTAGCGAATTGCACCCCTTATATAAACACGCCTAAAGCGTTATGGACTAAAAACCGAGATTTGTCGATTGCGCTGCGCTTCACTCGAAATGACAAGGCACACGAAATTTCTCGACTCGAAATGACAGCTCTTGACCAAACAATTACAATAAAATTACTTAAATAAATCTTTTACTTTGTCGAAAAAGCCCTTTTGTTGACTGTGTACTTCGTGCCCCATTGCGGCGCCGAATTCTTTAATCATTTTCTTTTGTGCGGCGTTTAAGTCGGTTGGCACTTCGACGGTCACTTTAATGTACTGATCGCCGCGACCGTAGCCATTTAAGACCGGTACACCTTTATTTTTTAATCTAAACACCGTGCCGGTTTGAGTACCTTCTTTAATCGTGTACTTGACCTTGCCGTCGAGCGTCGGCACGATTAATTCGTCGCCCAGCGCCGCCTGCGCAAAGGTGATTGGCATTTCGCAAATGATGTCGTTGCCCTCGCGTCTAAACAGCTCGTGCGGTCTGACGCGCAGTACCACGTAGACATCGCCGCGCGGTCCGCCGTTGGCGCCGAGGTTGCCCTCGTTTTGCAAGGTGATGACCTGACCGTCGTCGACGCCGGCGGGAACCGTCACTTTCATATGGCGTTTCTTTTTGACGATGCCGTGACCCTTACAGACGTGACAGTCTTTATCGTGCGTTTTGCCCTTGCCGTGACAGGCGTCACAGGGGCGCGTCGTAATCTGTTCGCCAAATAGCGAACGCTGCCTAAACTTGAGCACGCCGTCGCCATTACACTTTGCACAAGTATGGGTCTGCGTACCCGGTTCAGCGCCGCTGCCATCACAAGTCTGGCAGGATTCGGTACGCAGATAATCGACTTGTTTTTCGGTGCCGAACACTGCCTCTTCAAAGCTTAAATCGAGCTGTATTTTGCTGTTCTGACCTTTTTTGGGACGATTCGTCGCCTGCCCGCCAAAGCCGCTAAAGCCGCCAGAAAAGCCACCGCCGCCACCAAATATTTCACTAAAGATATCTTCAAAGCCGCCAAAACCGGAGTACTGGCCACCACCGCCACCGCCAAAGCTGGGATCGACGCCGGCATGACCAAACTGATCGTACATTTGACGTTTTTTGGGGTCAGACAGTACTTCGTAGGCCTCGTTGACTTCTTTAAATTTTGCCTCAGCGTTCTTGTCATCCGGATTGCGGTCGGGATGATATTTCATTGCAAGTTTTCTATAGGCTTTTTTTAGCGCCGCTTCGTCGGCGCCCTTTTCTACACCTAACACCTCATAGAAATCTCTCTTGCTCACATTCGCCACCTTTCATTGCCGATTATGCCGGCGTTCTTCACTTTATAGATATTTTAGTATTGTAATCAGAAATCGGTCAGTCGTCAAGTGCCAAACACCTGACGCGTTCAATCTCGAAGCGCTCGCGTGCCGCTGACTAAAAATGTCAGGGCACGCACAGCGACACGAATTAAATATTTTGAGCTGTTTGAGACTATTCGTCGTCTTCGACGACTTCGTAATCGGCGTCGACCGCGTTGTCTACGCCACCGCTCGGCTGCGCATCAGCTTGACCGGCTTGTGCGGCAGCCTGCTGCTCAGCTTGCGCTTTAGCGTACACTTTTTGCGCAATCGGTTGGAACGCTTCAGTCAACGACTTTTTAGCGTCTTCCATTGCCGTTAAGTCGTTTGTTTCAATTGCCTTTTTAAGCGCCTCTTTCTTTTCGTTGACGAGGTTTTTCTCTTCTTCAGTCGCCTGGTCGCCCAACTCGTCGAGCGATTTTTCTATTTCGTAAACGAGTGACTCAGATTCGTTTTTAACTTCGATTACTTTCTTGCGCTTTTCGTCTTCTTCTCTGAACTTTTCACCTTCGGCTACTTTGGCTTTGATTTCTTCTTCAGATAAGTTTGTAGAAGCAGTAATTGTAATGTGTTGTTTTTTGCCAGTACCCTTGTCTAGCGCGCTGACGTTGACGATGCCGTTGGCGTCGATGTCAAAGGTAACTTCGATTTGCGGCATACCGCGTCTTGCCGGCGGAATACCGTCTAATTGGAAGCGTCCCAAAGTAATGTTGTCAGATGCCATTGAGCGCTCGCCCTGTAAGACGTGTACGTCTACCGCAGTCTGGTTGTCGGCAGCTGTCGAGAACGTCTGGCTCTTCTTCGTCGGAATCGTCGTATTGCGCTCGATTAGCTTTGTGAATACGCCGCCGAGCGTCTCGATGCCGAGCGAAAGCGGCGTGACGTCGAGCAATAAAACGTCTTTGACTTCACCCGTCAATACGCCGGCTTGAATTGCCGCGCCGACTGCAACGCACTCGTCCGGGTTAATGCCCTTGTGCGGATCTTTGCCGGTAATGCTCTTGACGGCTTCTTGTACCGCCGGGATACGCGTTGAACCGCCGACCAAGATAATTTGATCCAAGTCGTTTGCCGTTAAACCGGCGTCGGAGAGCGCCTTTTTAATCGGGTCGATTGTCATTTTGACGAGGTCGTCTGTCAAGCTTTCGAATTTCGCTCTAGTGACGTCGATATTTAAGTGTAACGGACCCTCTGCAGTAGCCGTGATAAACGGCAAGTTTACATTTGTCGTATTCATTGAAGACAATTCTTTTTTGGCTTTTTCAGCTGCTTCTTTTAAGCGCTGTAAGCTCATTTTGTCGCTTCTGAGGTCGACGCCGTGCTCGTTTTTAAAGCTATCTGCCAAGAAGTCGATTAATTTTTTGTCGAAGTCGTCGCCGCCCAAGTGGTTGTTGCCGTTTGTGGCGAGTACTTCGAATACGCCGTCGCCGATTTCTAAGATCGAAACGTCAAAGGTACCACCGCCCAAGTCGTAAACCATGATTTTTTGCTGGTGGTCAGTCTTGTCGAGACCATATGATAAGGCAGCTGCCGTCGGCTCGTTGATGATGCGCTTAACCTCGAGACCGGCGATGCGACCGGCGTCTTTAGTCGCCTGGCGCTGTGCGTCGGTAAAGTAAGCCGGAACTGTAATAACTGCCGCTTCGACTTTTTCGCCCAAGTAGCTTTCGGCGTCAGATTTTAATTTGCCGAGAATCATTGCCGAAATATCTTGCGGCGTATAGTTTGCGCCGTCGATTTCCACTTTGTAGTCCATGCCCATTTCGCGCTTAATCGAAATAATCGTTCTGTCCGGATTGGTAATTGCCTGACGCTTAGCCGTTTCACCGACTAAGCGCTCGCCATTTTTGGCAAATGCGACGATTGACGGCGTCGTTCTGTTACCTTCTGCGTTTGGGATGACGACCGGTTCGCCGCCCTCTAAAACTGACACACATGAATTTGTTGTACCCAAGTCAATACCTATAATTTTACTCATAATATCCTCCCTATTTCGATACTTTGACCATTGATGGTCTAATCACTTTCTCGTTTAATCTATATCCCTTTTGTAAAACACCGGTCACCGTGTCGCTGTCGTACTGATCGCTTTCTTCCGTTAATACGGCGTGGTGTGCATTGTGATCAAACGGTTGCCCCTCCGCTTCAATCTCTTTTAATCCGGCATTTGTCAGCACATTCATCAGGCTGCTGAATATCATTTCAACGCCTTCGACAAACTTTTCTTTGGGGCTTTCCTCGACATGTGCCAACGCCCGTTCAATATTGTCTATTACCGGCAACAATTCCAACATCAGTTTTTCGTTGCCCAACCGATAAATATCGGCTTTTTCCTTTTCGACGCGCTTTTTATAATTTGCAAAATCTGCCGACAAGCGCATAAAGCGTACATTTAGTGCTTCTTCTTCGGGGTCGGGCGCCGCCTTTTCATCGGACGCGGTATCCACCGTTTCTTGATTGGCAGCTTCTTTTTCTACCCTCTCGTCAGATTGCGCTTTCTCGCCCTTATTGTCCGCCTTCTGCTCCACTTCTTCAGACTTTTTCTTTGTCATTGTAACCTCCTAAAGATTAATTCCTGAAAAAATATTTGATAAAACATCTGAAATGTACTGTACCATCGGTATGACGTAGTCGTAATTCATTCTAGTCGGTCCGATGACGCCAATGCGCCCATCGTTTTTGCCGTTAAATTTATAAGGTGATGCCACCAGCGACAGCTCCGTCAAGGCTTCGATGTCATTCTCATGACCAATTTTTACCATTAAGTCATCTGTCGCTGCGCTCATCGCCTGATAGAGTAAGTGTTTATCTTTCATCATCTCCAAGAATTTTTCCGCCCTGGTGACGTTGCCAAACTCGGGAAACTTGAAAATGTTGTTGACGCCGTCGACGTAGACTTCATAGTCCTCGATGTCTTTTAAAGACGCCTTTAAAATCGGTATCAAGTAATCGATGATGTTTTCATAACACTGCAGCTCGTCTTTAATTGAAAATATTTGTTTGACATTGATGCGTTCGATTTCGACGCCCTCAAACTTTTTGAGCATGCAATCGGCAATGTTGTCTAATACCGACTGATTGAGTTCCTTGATGCCGAGGTGAATGTTTTTGATTACGCCCGTATCGGAAACCAGAATCATTAGCACCTTGTTTTCGTTGACCTTGATCAGCTTCATGTTTTTCAGCTTGCTCTTTTTAAAGAGCGGTAAACTGATGATGGTCGGCAGCCCCGTCAAGTCGGACAGTATTCGCACCGCGTGTAAAATGACGTCTTCTACTTCTATCACATTAGAGGCGAGTAGCGACCTGATCATCTGCTTGTCGCGGCTGTTCATTTCGCCCTGCGACGCCAATAGGTCGACGTAAAGGCGATAGCCCAAATCAGAGGGAATGCGACCCGCCGACGTGTGCGGCTGCAATAGATAACCGAGTTCTTCAAGATCTGCCATTTCGTTGCGAATCGTCGCCGAACTAACCGAGATGGTTGGCTTTTTAGAAATGGCGCGCGACCCAACCGGTTGCGCCGTGTGAATGTAATCGTCGATAATGACTTTTAGTATTCTTAGTTTTCTATCACCTAATTGCACGATTCACCTCACTTTTCGCCTGTTATTAGCACTCTTTTTAATCGAGTGCTAATAACGCTGTAATCAATATACTATGCATCGCCCGCCTTGTCAATAGCTGAACGATAAATTTATAATTTGTTCATAGTTAATTCCCTATAGGAGCAATTAAAAAACTCCTCCTATTGTAACAACAGAAGGAGCTTCTATGAGGTACGGCTCTAAACTAATACGTAATGGTTTCCAAATCGTCAATGTCAAAAGTGAGTTCGTCGAGCTTGAACAGTTCGTTGTCATCTATATCTGAAAGCACCAAATTTTTAATCGTGATGCTCTGACAACTCGAAGCGTCGAGCCCTGCAAAGGGAATCGCCTCCATCAGCACATCGGCGTCATAGAAGACGCCACCACAATTGGTTTCTTCAAATTCGCCATTGCCCTTGACGACCAACTCGTACTCCAAAACAACCGGTATCTTGCCATCGTGACCAAAGAAAACGTACAGTTCGGCATCGCCCTCTCGATTGGTTATTATTCTGTCGGAGCCAACTTTCATTAATAATTCGCCGGCATTATAGTCTATTGAAATATTTTTGCCGCCAAAATCGAATTTCTGTTCATAATCCGGATTGTCGGGATTCTCGACCGTCACATATTCCTGATATTGTTTGTCGATGCCATCGGCGTAATAATACGCTTCGACAAAGTACAGCGAATGTAAATAATCGATACTCGCCATCTTTAAATTGTCACCACTGACCATCTTGTAATATACGGGATTGCTCTCTCCCGGCTTGACCACTTCGTCGACCTGCCAAGCGTAGAAGCCCATGCCATTGACGTATACTTGTTCAAAACCCATACTGATGTCTTTGTCCAACTTATTGACGACTTTAAACTCGGCGTAAAGCCCGAAATCATCGGGTTCGTAATACGCCTTCTGAAAGGTTATCTCGACGTCGTCATTAGCAAAGATTACAGCCTCTTGTTCAATCGTCCCCTCAACTGTAAAAGTCGAGTCTTCAATCTCGTCTTTGACTACATCGACAACTTCATCTACCGCTTTGCAACCCGTAAACGCAAAGGCTAACAAAGCGCCTAAAAACAAACACAGTAACTTTCTCATATTGCCTCCTTTTCGCGCGCAGGCAAATGCACTATCGATGTGTTTACCCTTGGATGAATTGACGCTGCGACACATTAATCAAACTTTAATTTGCCAAGTTCTTTGCCAAATAAATCGCCTAAGGTGTTACCGCCCGCTGAAGCGTCACTTTCTTCTTCAATCTGCTCTTCGATTTCAAAGAAATAGTCGAGTTCTACCCTGCGGCGGCGCTTGTCGATGGCGACTACCACGACATTGTGATCGGCGCCCTCGTCGATGACTTCCTGCGGCACTTGCTTTTTAAAGAGCGAACCCTGTACGCCTTCTATTAGTTCATAAAAATAGAAGTTTTGGTTTTGTCCCTCTGGTTTTAATTCAAAGACATCGCCGACTTCTAAATTGGCGTCGATATCTTGCCACGGATCTTGCTTAGTTTCTTTATAACTCAAAATGAGTTGATCTTTTTCTTTGTTGAGCTCTCTGATAATTAAATTTAAGGTCGCGCCCTTTTCGATGATGTCTTGCGGCTTGACACTGCGACTGTAGCTGACTTCTGAATTCGGAATAAAGCCGCGCACGCCCTCGACGTCGACGACTACACCGCCCCTATTAAATGCCTTTTGTACGCCCTCGACCTTATCGCCAACGCCGTGTGCTGCATAAAACTTGTCTCTGCTCTCTTGTCTAATCTTTTCGGCAATCGGCATTCTCGTAAAGACGTAACCGCGATTGTCGCTCTTTTCGATTGCCAACAACGTCTTTTCGCCAAGATGCGCTTCCGGATCTTCTAAATAGTTGTGTTGATAAAGCGAAAACGGCAAGTAACCCTGTATGCCGTATACGTCTACGCGATAACCGCCCTTGGCGATTGACTTTAAGGTCGCCTCGACATAGGTGCCCTTTTCTTCCGCTTCTTTCAGAACCGCTTCGCCGTATTGACGCTGCGCCTTTTTCTCCGACAATATAACTTGTCCGTCCTTATTAAAGCCGATGACGACGAGCTGTACTTTGTCGTCCTTTTGATACTCGGTCGCCGCTTTGACCAGTTCGTCATCGTAGATGACGCCGTCTTGCGCATAGTTGATATCGGCGATTACGTGGTCTTCACCGGTTTGAATCACACAGCCCTCAACTAGTTCACCACGCTTTAAATTTTGCGTAGACGCATCAATTTGATCCATAAAATCTTGCATTGTTTCCACTGTTAACCTCCACTGTACTCCGCTCTATTTCGTCCTTTCAAAATAGAGACCTTTAAACATTTTTTCTATATCACTGAAGCCTGCGTGCAACGCACCGGCTACCTCACGTATTTCATCTTGGGCGTGTGATTCTTTGCGCAGCGTAATAAAATGCGCCATCGCAAAGGCGTTGCCAAAAAATTCCATGCGCCGCATATTGCAATTGATGACGGCGTATGGCGCGAGCGCCTTCAGCCCGCTGTCGTAAATCGCCTCGTAGACGTCAATCGACTTTTTGTAAACGTCTTCAATGACACTGCGCAGTTCGGCGACCAAGCCGTCTTGGTCTGCCTCGTTGAGCTCCGGCGGCAACAGCATGCCATAGCGCACGTCGGGCATTTTAGTGCGCAGGTCAAAGGCGCGATGGCGCAGCGCTTGGTGATGCGCCGCTTCCGACATCAGTATGTCGACGCGCTTGCCGATTGCCCTAAACTCGTTGGGCAGTTCGTCAAAGCGATTCATTAACGACAAATCGCCCGCCCTTTCAATTAAGCTGACATCGCCCTCTATATCAGGCGACACATTGACGACCGGATGATCGTATACTTTATAGGGATCGGCAACTGCTTCGCGTTCAAAATACGCCTTTACAAAGCTCTTTTGATAAGGCGTGGCGTCGACGTGGCGCACCATGCCGACCGACACTTTTTCCGCCTCGGCTTTCATTTGCTCGGCGACGTCGACGATTTCGGCGTTCAGCCCCTCGTAGGCAAACAATTCGGAGAGCGCATTGCAAAACGCCCTCAAATTGGATTGCATGCCCATGTTTGCCAGCGTCGAGAGCGGCAAGACGTTGCGCGCGTTCTCAAATGCCTTTATTTTAATGTCATTTGCTTTCATCTCCGGATAGCGCTTTTTAAAGAGCGCCTCAAACTGCGCATCGATTTTTTGATAGACCGCAAAAGCGTAGTCGCAAAATTCTGTATACCGCGCTTTAAGCTGCGGATAAGCGTCGAATTCAGACGGCGTGTAATAGGTCTTGGGCGGGTTGTAGCGCAAGCTGTACTCGATATAGCTCATGTACTTATTCGCCTGTACCGTCTCGATGATTTCGGTAAACCAACGCGATTTGTTTTCGATGCACATTTGCAGGGTGTCGAGTTCTTTGATAGACGAGTGCCCGTAGTTGACGCCCCACTTTTCCATAAAGCCATTGGCGACGACGACAGACTGTTTAAATAAATCGTAGTAATTCTCTTTTGGCAAATTGAGCATATCGCCCTCGACCATTTGAATGAGGTCTTCGCGAAAGCCCTCTTTTTGCCGCGACACTTTACTCATTAACATGGCGCCCAGTACGCCGGGAACCAGCGGAATAAAGACGTCTTTATCTTGATTTGTCATTAAATTTTCGTATGCCATAGCGCCTCCAAATCTGAATGTTTATTCTACTTATTAGTTTACAGCAATACCGAACCAGAAACAAGGGTAAAATAAGGGGGCTGCAATCGAATTAATCGAATAGCCCCCTAAATGCACTGTGCTAATCTAAATATTGAACCCGCACACTATAATTTGTTGACCGCTACCGCCAGATTTTGCAGACCGCGTTGCAACATTTTGCGGGAGCAGCCCAGATTTAAACGCATAAAACCATTGCCATTTTCACCAAACCAATAGCCGCTGTCTAATGCCAGTTTAGCGCCGTTTACAAACAAGTCGTCGAGCGCTTCGGGCGACAAGCCGAGCGCGCGGCAGTCGAGCCACATCAAATAGGTCGCATGCATGTCAAACGGTACAATTTGCGGCATGTTTTGCGAAATGAATTGGCGAGCAAAATCGATGTTGCCCTTTAAGTAGTCGAGCATTTGATCGACGTAGTCGGCGCCCTTTTGATAGACGACCTGCGTCACTTCGCGGCTGAACACGTTAGACCGATTTAAGTCCAGCAGCGCTACTTCTTTGCGATATAATTGAATTTTAGCGGGATCTTTAATAATGCAATACGCGCTGTGTAGGCCCGCCATGTTAAACGTCTTGCTCGGCGCCGCGCAAACGATGACAGCGGGGTCATTTAAACCCGCCAACGAGTGGTGCTTATGCGGCTTGTAAACCAAATCAAAGTGTATTTCGTCGGATATTAACAGCACGTCGTTGTCCTTGCAAATTTTGACGACGCGTTCGAGTTCCTGAGGCGTCCACACTCTGCCGACCGGATTGTGCGGACTACATAAAAACATCATGCTGCACTTGGGACTCTTGGCGCGCGCTGCGAGGTCGTCAAAATCCATTTCGTAATGCTTATCGACCATTTTGAGGGCGTTGTCGCTGACGACGCGCCCGTGGTTTTCGATTGTATTTTTAAACGGGTAGTAGACCGGGCTTTGAATGATGATTTCATCGCCCGGCTCAGTGAATAAACGCACCATCATCATAAGCAGAAAGACGACGCCGGGACCATAGCCAATTTGGTCAGCTGTAACCGTCGCACCGTGCCTTTCTTTGAGCCAGCCGGCAATTGCCTCGTAATACTCGGGCATTCGCTTGGTATAGCCAAAAATGCCGTGATCGGCACGCTGCTTTATGTGGTCAATCATAAATTGCGGTGCGCGAAATTCCATGTCAGCTACCCAAAAGGGCATCAAGTCGGCGCGGCCAAAATTTTTGTCGAGTTCCTCGTACTTAACCGAACTGGTATGGCGGCGATCGACTTCTTCATCAAATCTATACATTTTTATAACCTTCCTTTATCATTTACTCTACTGACGCTAAAAACTTATTTAACCAATCTTTACCCTCGACTCTGCGCGTAACCATCATGGCGGCAACGGCATCGCCCGTCGCATTGACCATGGTCGCAATTGCATCGGTCAACATGCCAATCGTGACGATAATTGGAATGACATCCGGATTAAAACCGTAAAAGCCGACAATGATTAGCGAACCCATCATGCCGCCGCCCGGAATACCACTCATGACGACGCCGCTCATGACCGAAATGGCAATCGCCGTCGCCCAAACGCTAAGCCCGACAAATTTCATATTGAAAATGCCAAATAAAAAGGCAATCTTCATCAACGTCGTCAGGGCGGTGCCGTCCATGTGAATCGTCGCCCCCAGCGGCAAGACAATGCTCGAAATGTCTTCCGGAACGCCCATCTTCTGCGTGCCCTCTAAATTAGTCGGCAATGTCGCAATAGAACTCTGCGTTGCCAACGACGTGACGACGGCGGGCAAAATATTGGCATAAAATATTTTAATGCCCTCTTTACCGCCCGCATAATAGGCGTAAAGCGTAAAGCAAGTCAGAAAATAGACAATACATATCGGGAAAAACATCAAAACTGCTCTGGCATATGCATTGACTAAATCTGCGCCATATGTGCCGACCAAGGCTGCAAAATAAGCGCCCAAACCAATTGGCGCATATAGCATAATTAAATTAATAATCTTCATCATCGCTTCGGCACAAATGTCCAATACATTGACGACTGGATTTTCCGTCATGTTTTTGTCTTTAGAGACTAAGGTAATGCAATAGCCAAACGCCATCGAGAATATAATCAACGGCAACATCGCATTCCTCGACAATATCAAGTTGAAATCGCTAACCGTTAACGCCTTGACGACCTGTTCCATCATGTTCATTTGCTCTGAGGCATCGTGTTCGCCCATTTCAATGGTCACGCCCTCAGCCGGCGGCACGATGGTCACCACCACAATAATAAACACCGAAGCAATCAACCCGGTTATCAAGAATATCGCAACAGAATTCTTTAGAATCTTGCCGAGCCGGTTCATGTTTGTCATCTTTGCTATCGAACTGGATAAACTAAAAAAGACCAATGGCACAACTGCCGTGAACATTAGGTTGAGAAATATTTGACCAAACGGCTTAAAGACCACCGCATCCGGTCCCATAACTGCGCCGACAATACAACCGATGATTATGCCTATTAGCAGCAAAATCATCGACTTGTAACTCTTAAAAACTGATTTTTTAGTAATAGGTGCTGACATATTGCCTCCTTTTCTTTAACCCAGTAAACTCTAACTTTTGTTTACATCTATATTAAGAAGCAAATATCATTCCATTTATATTAATCCCGGAATATTCAATTTCCCTATTTTAGTGGTATTATCGAGCGATTTAATGCGCCTACACCAAATTCAATTGGCTTTATGGGTTTATCAAAGCCCGTTGCGCCATTTATTTTACCCCATTTAAAATTGATTCAACCAGACGAATGCCCGCTTTAGAAATCGTACTGCCGCGCCGCCCGGCGTGTACTTCAACGAGCGACTTAGACTTTAACGCGCTCATAATCGCACGTATATCGTATTCGCTTAAAAATAGATTCGCTTGAAACGCCCGCTGCGAAATACTGCGCCTGCCCAAGCGCACCCCGTCTTTAAAACAACTATACAACAGTTTTAAAACAAATGCCTCTTCGCGGTTCAAAACGCTTTCCAAGGCGCCTTCGTCGATATCAAAACTGTCCCTTTGTTTAGCTGTCATGTACTGAGGCAAGTCGTCTATTGTAATCACTTGCTTGCCGAGATTTTCCAGATACTCAATACAATTGCACAATTCGCGCACATTGCCGTCCCAATCGTATTGCTCTAAAAACGACATCGTTTCCTTGGAGAAACTAAACGCATAGGCGCGCTTTGCCATAATCGCCGCCAGTAAAACCGGCACGTCGCTCGACCGCTCTTTTAAGGATGGCATGTGAATTGGCAGAACGTTTAATCTATAGAAGAGATCGCGTCTAAAATTGCCCTTTGCCACCTCATTTAATAAATCCTTGTTGGTCGACGCAATAATTCTAAAATCTACTTTAATAACTTCGTTGCCGCCAACCCGCATCACTTCTTTTTCCTGAATTACCCTCAACAGCTTGACCTGCAAATCGAGTGGCATATCACCTATTTCATCTAAAAAAAGCGTGCCGTTGTGCGCCAATTCCAATATGCCCATCTTGCCGCCGCGCGCCGCGCCAGTAAACGCCCCGGACTCATAGCCAAACAATTCGCTCTCTAATAGATTAGAAGAAAGCGCCGCGCAATTCAGCGCGATAAACTGTCTATTTTTGAGCGGCGAGGCATTGTGAATCGCCTGCGCCGTCAGCTCTTTGCCGGTGCCACTCTGACCCGTTATCAACACCGCCGACTTGGAATTCGCCATCCGCACAATTAGTTTTCTAACTTCTTCAATTTGATAACTCTGACCGACGATGTCATCAATTGTGTACTTGGCAATATGACCTTTTTGAGCGAGTTGCATTCTCAGTTTATTTTGTTTGTTTTCTTCCGATGTAAAACTCTCCAGAATCATATACACAACGCTGTCGTCGGCGATTACATCAGATTCTTGAAGCCCGTTTATCGGCACGATAGACACCGTCAAAAGCCTGCCGCCAACGCTAATTAGTTGATGTAAAATTGGCTTTTTGGCATCCAAAAAACGCCTTATATCGCCGTCCGAGAAAAACACATTGCCCTTTTGACCAATTATATTTTTTTGGCTCGACAACATGTCTCGCGCCACGCTGTTGCAATTGTCAATAATGCCATTTTGCGTCAGCGTCATAACGCCCTTGTCCATAATCGATAACAATGTCTTAAAACGTCTATTGAGGTGTTCCGACTTGCTAATTAAGAATTCGACCGGGCTGTTGAGCGACATCAAAGCGTCAAAATAATTTATAACGCTCGATTTAGTCAAGGCGTTTTCAATGTCCATCGCCACAGAGATTGCCAATATTGTATTCTTGTCCAACAGACGATGCCCTAAGTCAATTATCTTTTCCACTTGAGGCGGCACCAATACGGACTCGCCAGTCGTAATTGCCACATTCAAATCGGGAACGGCATCGACATTGGGATAGACCGGAATTAAATCGATACCGGTCAACCCCAGTTGTTGCAATGTCGCAATCGTCTCAATGCACATTTCAAAGCTCAAATTAACCAACATCGCGCTGGGCGGCAATTGATTTTGCTTTAACAAGGCGTAGCCGGCTTTAGAAATTGTCAATTTGGCAATGATAATGGTAATGTGCTTTGGAATTTTATCCTTTATTATTTCGTATTGTGACAGCGTACTAATTAACAAAACGTCGACATCGCAAATCAAGTTGATTTCATTTAACTCAAATGCATAGGTCACGATGGTAAACGCGTCGCCCAACGCCATTCTAATCTGCCTAATGTATTCAATGCCGACATTCTTGCTAAAAGTAACGATGCCCAAACGTTTTTGCACAGTATATCTCCTCTGCGATTTATCGCCAATAGACGCACTATTTTGCGACTATCTTCTCTTTCCCACCCATATACGGCTGCAATGGCTTTGGTATGTTCACTGAACCGTCGGCGTTGAGATTGTTTTCCAAAAAGGCAATCAACATGCGCGGCGGTGCGACGACTGTGTTGTTAAGTGTATGGGCGAATACTTTTTTGTTGTCTTCTGTTCTAAAGCGAATGCCAAGGCGCCTCGCCTGCGCGTCACTTAAATTTGAACAACTGCCCACTTCAAAGTACTTTTGTTGCCGCGGCGACCACGCCTCGACGTCGATGCTCTTGACTTTTAAGTCGGCTAAATCGCCCGAGCAACACTCTAGTTTACGCACCGGAATGTCGAGCGTTCTAAAGAATTCGACCGTCGCGTTGAGCATCACGTCAAACCACTTAAAGCTGTCTTCTGGCTTACAGACGACGATCATCTCTTGTTTTTCAAATTGGTGAATGCGGTAGACGCCGCGCTCTTCTATGCCGTGCGCTCCCTTTTCTTTTCTAAAACAGGGCGAATAACTGGTCAGCGCCTGCGGCAGTTCTGCTTCATCCATCAGCGTATCGATAAATTTGCCTATCATGGAGTGCTCACTGGTGCCGATTAGGTAGAGGTCTTCACCCTCAATTTTATACATCATGCCGTCCATTTCGGCAAAGCTCATCACGCCCGAAACGACCTCAGAACGAATCATAAAGGGCGGAATATAGTATTCAAAACCCTTGTCGATCATAAAGTCGCGCGCATAGCTGAGCACGGCAGAATGCAGTCTGGCAACGTCGCCTTTAAGATAGTAAAAGCCGTTGCCGCTGGTCTTGCGGGCGCTGTCTAAATCGACGCCGGCAAGGCGCTCCATGATTTCAATGTGATAAGGCACTTCAAAATCGGGCACGCGCGGCTCGCCAATTCTCTCCACTTCGACGTTTTCACTGTCGTCTTTGCCGAGCGGCACGCTGTCGTCGATGATATTGGGAATGCGCATCATTTTATCTTTTAATTCCGCAGCTAAATTGATCTCGGCTTCTTCCAAAGCTGCCAGTTCCTCCGCCATTCTGACGACGTCGGCCTTGACCTGCTCCGCCTCTGCGCGCTTGCCCGCCTTCATCAACGCACCGATTTCCTTGCTTTTACTATTTCTAAAAGCGCGCAAATCACCAGCTTTTGTCGTCGCCGCGCGCAGCTGTTCGTCCAAGGCGATAACCTCGTCGACCAGTGGCAATTTCTCGTCTTGAAATTTTTTCTTTAAGTTTTCTCTGACGACATCCGGATTGAATCTGACAAATTTAATATCTAACATACTTACCTCCTATCGCATCCAGAACGCGCGCAGCGATGAAAAAAACTGCGCTAACGCACGGAATATCTGGATTAAAACAAAAAAACCACCCCCTAAAGGGACGGTTCTGACCGCGTTGCCACCCAATTTGACCGATTGTAATCAGTCCTCTTGTATATGCTGTAAAGGGCATACCCTTCGGCTTTCGCCAATTGCTCGCAAAGTAGAAACAAAACGCCCGCTATCGGTTTACAGCGCACACCGACTCTCTAAAAACAAGACGAATTGCCGTCTTTGGTCACCGCAAAGTAACCCCAGAATATTCACACCACTACCCGAAATTCACATCAACCTTTGGAATATCTGCGCTCTAAAAATTTTCACCGTACACTCATTCGGTACGCCTTAAATTTTTATAACGCAGCTACCCTCAAATCTTATAGCACTTTTCACGCACTGGCGTGAATACTCTGGGGTAATTACTATCATTATACAGCATTTTAATAAGAATGCAAGAAAAAACATCGAAAGTAACGGGCGCCGTCTTAAAGGGCTTTATTCAAGTCCTCAGGTTGTAGACAAATTCGCAATTTCTTCAAACACAAACGTTGAATTAAATAAATAGGAGTGCGGCACGATTAATTGATTGCGCTTTATTGAAAATGGCACATCATTTAATTCAAAGATTTCTTTTACCGCATTGAGGTCTTTTACAGCAAAGTAAACGGCGGCGATATAGGGGTCTGTATCGACATTTATTTCAGGGAATTCTTCTGCGAGCGCCGCCTTTGAAATAAAGCTAACCCGCGATTGGTTTTTAAATTTACAAACGTATTGATTGCCAATTTTTTTAAAGCTTTCCAAAAAATCACTTTCATACTGTCTAACTGCATCTGCAACACTTTCCGCCACAACCAAGACGTTAGAAAGCATCAACGCGCCGTTGGGATGATCGAGCAAATCGTCTTGCCGCGTAATTTCAGGCGTTAAATGTTCTGTTCCCGATACATTTATGGGATAATCCAATGGATTGGGGTAGACCATAATAGAAAACCTGGCGTCTTGTTTACCCTTAGTTTGCGACGTAAAAACGCGCCTGAACACCATCGGTCCAAATGGTTTTTTGCCTTCTTTTTTAAGCCTTTCCGCCTCGCCTTTTGCACTCGTTAATTCCAGCGTATACTTTACTAGTCTTTCGCCTCTTTCTCTTAACATTTTCTTATATCCGCCAGTTATCAAAAATTTATTGTATATCGAAATCATCTCAAAATAACCGCCATTTTTAAAGTTTGCAACGAGCGAACCAGTGCCGCCTTTAAGAAAGAAACCGCCTATTTTTACACCTTGGCGCCCTAGCGGATACAATTGAAACCCCATTTTTTCAAACTTTGAGAAATTTTCTTGGTTGACATGACAAATAACCGCGGCATTATCGAGTCCTTTAATGTATTTAGACATGTTTCCTCCTCCTAGTGATAGGTCAATCAAACAATTCGACATCTGTGGCATTTTAGCGCTGCGCCATTTACAAGTTAAACAACAGTTTTTTCCAGCCGGCGAAATAAAAAACTTCCATCTTGCGCCAATAGTGCAAGCCCTTATCTCTCGGAATATCGTGTTCGATAATAAAAACTAAACTTTTAATTGCAACTTCAGTCAAAATTTGTACGAGCATATCATCCGGATCATAGTATAAAGCCTGTGCCTTTCTCATATTGTTTAGATAGCTTTCTGTACTCTCTTTTTCTAATTCTACAAGGCGATCAAAAAAATATTGATATTTTGTGCCTTCGCTCTTTAAGGCAATCAGCTTAAAGGCTTCGATGTTGTCGTAAATATAATTTATCCAAGTATCTTCTCGATTGGGTTCTTTATTGTTGGCATAATCGACTTGACTGGCGATATCTTGACTTAAAGCTTGTTCTTGCAGCGCCTTTATATTCTGGTACAACCGTTCAGCCGGCTCCTTGACCAGCCCTGTAAAAAGGTCTTCTTTATTTTCAAAATAGCAATACAATGCGCCCTTGCTCAGCCCTGAATGCTTTGCAATTGTTCTCAGCGAAGCACTCTGATAGCCGTGCTTTAAAAATTCTATTTTGGCGGATTCTAATATTTTACTTTTAACCGATTCCTTTTTTATTTGCACGTCACACACTCCAAAAAAGCCAACAAAGACTGTAAAAGTCTGCCATTATCGTTGCAAAAACATTAACGCAAGACTATAATAAATACCACTGGTATTTATTATAGTCTAATTGATAACTTTTGTCAATGCGAACGGCTTACACTTGTGCGTCACATATTCTAAATATTCAAAGCCGTTAAAATCTTAAAGTCAAATTTAAAGGCGAGATGTCTCCACTTCGATCGACATGACAAAAGCGCAGGCAGTAGAGATGATATAAATTAAAAATGCCATTGCTCACCCGCATGCAAGTGAACAATGGCATGTAAATCAAAATATATGCACCCAGATTAAAATTCTGCCAAACCCTTGGTGCGCGGATAGGGCTGTGCGTCGCGGATATTGGTCATGCCCGTCACGTACATGAGATACCTGTCAAAGCCCAGTCCAAATCCGGAGTGGTAGACGCCGCCGTATTTTCTGGTGTCGAGATACCAGTCGTAATCGGCTGCGTTGAGTCCCTTTTCGTCCATCATTTTGAGTAGTACGTCATAGCGTTCTTCCCTTTGTGAACCGCCGATCAACTCGCCGACGCCCGGCACCAACATATCACAGGCGGCGACGGTTTTACCGTCGTCGTTGAGGCGCATGTAAAACGCCTTGATGTCTTTCGGGTAGTCTGTTACAAAGATCGGCTGCTTGTATTCCTCTTCCGTCAAATAGCGCTCGTGTTCGGTCTGTAGGTCGACGCCCCACTCGACCGGATACTCGAAGTCTTTGTCGGCAGCCAATAGGCGCTCGACCGCCTCTGTATAGGTGACGCGCTTAAAGTCGGACTGGACTAGTTTTTCCAGTCTTTCAATGAGACCCTTTTGAATGCGCTTGTCGAAGAATTCCAACTCGGGGCGCGCCTTTTCCAACAAATAATTCGTCAAGTACTTAACCATTTCTTCCATTAAGTCCATGTCGTCGCTCAAGTCGGCAAATGCCATTTCCGGTTCAATCATCCAGAACTCGGCAGCGTGGCGCGCCGTATTTGAATTTTCCGCCCTAAATGTCGGTCCAAAGGTATAGACGTTTTTAAAGGCGAGCGCAAATGGCTCTACCGCCAGCTGTCCGCTGACCGTCAAGTTGGTCTCTTTGTTAAAAAAGTCTTTTGAAAAGTCAATTTCGCCGTTTTCGGTTGGCAAGTCCATCATGTCGAGCGTCGTCACTCTAAACATTTCGCCGGCGCCCTCGCAGTCGCTGCCGGTGATAATCGGCGTGTGGACGTAGACGAATTCGCGCTCGCTAAAGAATTGATGAATCGCCTGCGCCGCCAACGAGCGCACTTTAAACATCGCCGAAAAAGTATTGGAACGCGGACGCAAGTGGGCGATAGTTCTCAGGTATTCAAATGTGTGGCGCTTTTTTTGCAGCGGATAGTCGCCGTCTGACGGCGCCAATAGCGATACCTCTGTCGCCTTGACTTCAAACGCCTGCTTGGCGTCGGGCGTCAAAACGAGTTGCCCTTTGACCTGTAGCCCCGATGCAATGCCATATTTTGTAATCGCCTCAAAATTTTCTAAATCGGCTTCATAGACGACCTGAATGTTGTGAAAATAGCTGCCGTCGTTTAATTCGATAAAGCCAAATTTCTTTGAGCCGCGGTTTGTTCTGACCCAGCCCTGTAAGACGACTGCTTGGTCGGCAAAGCGATCGGGTTGTAAATAAATGTCTTTAATGCGCGTTATTTCCATAATTTCCTCCTCAATAAAAAAACCTCATCCCGCTGGGACGAAGTTGTCGTGGTACCACCCAAATTTAGCGCTTTACAACTGACTGCAAAACACTTGCTCTCATTGATAACGCACGGCGTGCGCCTAAGCCTACTCACATCGCTTTCGGTTAGGATCTCCGGACTGTTCTTCACTACGGCGCTTCACTTTGGCTCACACCACCCCAAAGTCGCTAAATTCCACGTGCCGAAGTTACTCGTTCCCTCATCGATAACGTTTATACCACAGTATAAGCGAGAATACCTTAAATGTCAAACGAAATCCGCCGATAATTATTTTGGCAACGCTTTTTTAGTCGCGATTGCCTATTTTACGATGAAATAGCGAGATCTCTCCATTTTGCTACGCTACAGTCGAGATGACAAGACCATTGCTGTCATTTCGAATGAAAGCGAATCTATAATCGAGAAATCTCAAATTTATTTGGAGTGAAACATGTTAAAACTGACGCTCAAACAATATGCCGATATCGCCTTTGCTCTAGTTGCCGCACTTGGATTCGGCACTGCTTTAATTGGCTATATCGGTCGCAAAAACCAGTGCATTTACAACGAAACCGGTTTGTTATACGGTTTTGTACCGGTGCTTTTAATGATCAGCCGAATTATGTTGCCGGCACTATCTATTTTTCACTTGATTGCCCTCGTCGAAATCTTGTATTTTTTCGTCGCGGTCATTTATTGCGCTTTCAACTTTGGCTTTAACATAAAGCGCCTCGCGCCCTTAATCATTCTGCTCGTCGTCATTGGTTTTATAGCCAGCTTGATGTCGCCAGCACTCAACGACACGATCAACCAATTGGACAGACAACTTATCTATTACGTTCACGCGGCAATATCGATTGCCTTAGTGCTCTTTGCGGTGCTCGTAAAATCTTATAACAAAATGATTTTAACATTGCTTTTAAATGCAATTTCGTCGTTTTTTATGTGTTTTTCGCTGACCCCATTCGGCATTGAATCGTACCTGCTCTTGCACGCGACTTTCTACCTGAGCTGGATTAATTTGGAATGGCGTGAAACCGAACGCATTATCAACGCAAAGCTCGCCGACGCCCAAAAAATCGAAAAGCACTTTCACGATACGGTTAGAAGGCAGGTCAAGCAAAGGCTTTACTATATGGAATTGGCAAAGTCGCGCATGGCAAAAGTCGCCAACACCGATAGCTTAACCGGCGCGCTCAATAAAAAAGCATTGCTCGACAGCATGGAAAAACTGATTCTAGACCGCAGAACGCCGGTGTTTTCGATATTGATGTTCGACATTGATTCATTTAAGACAATCAACGATACAATGGGGCATATTTCAGGTGATAATTGCCTGCGCGATATGTCGATTATCGCCAATCAGAGCATTCGTGGCGACGACCAGCTGGGACGTTACGGCGGCGATGAATTTATCATTTTGCTGCCCCGCGCAGAAGCCGATACTGCAATGCTAGTCGCGGAGAGATTCCGCAAAAAAGTAGAAAAAACCGTCGATCCCCACTTTACTGTTTCAATAGGTATCGCCAGTTATCCAAAGGATGGAACGACAGCCAAAGAACTAATTGCGCACGCCGACGCCGGATTATACCTTTCCAAAGAATACGGTAAAAACCAAACTTCGTACAAAGAAACTGATTAGCGTTCTTCACCAACTGTGTTTTCGATGATTAAAATGCAGACGTCGTCCATGTGCTTTTCCGATGAGACTTTTGAAATTATGTCGTTTTTTATTAAAGACAACAATTTTTTGCCGGTAGTGTGGGCGTTTGAGTCAAACAGCTCAATTAAGCGCGATTCGTAGTTGCCGTCATCAGTGCCGACGTCTAACAGCCCGTCTGTATAGAGCACAATTTTATCGCCCGGTGCAAGCTTGACAAACTCCTCGTTATAAGACAGCGAGCGATTAATGCCTATAATTGGATTAATGTGATGTCCAAATGTCTGAATGGCGTCATTCAGCATCCAGGGGAAGGGGTGCCCCGCCCTGACAAATGTAAACTTGTGTTGCTTCATATCGAGCACGCCGTAGAAAGCAGTCATAAAGAAATCGTCCGTCATGTCCATCAGCTGTCTGTTCAGCTTATCCATTAATTTTTTGGGCGAAACCAGTATCTCCGAATAAGTCGCCAACAACGCCTTGACCATCGTCGTAATAAGCGCTGCGGCAGAGCCGTGCCCGACGACGTCACACATAAATATGCCCACCTTATCTTCGTCGAGTTCAAATATATCAAACATATCTCCGCCGATGGCTTCGAGCGGAAAGTACAAAAAGTCGATATTATAGTTTTCGAATTTTACGGGTTTTTTGGGAATGATACTCTTTTGTACCGCACGCGCCAAAGCCAAATCTTGCTTAAACTTTTCATTTAACTTGTGAATCACCATATTCTGCTCAAATAGCTCGGCGCGCTGTTTTTCTAAGTCCGTGATGTCGTCGATCATCAACAGGGCAAATTTTTCGTTCTCTATCGACAACGGCTTACAACTGTAGCGATAATATTTGCTAATCGGATTCTGTACATCTTCGCGTTGCCGCACCAACATTTTTTCCGCCGTTGTAATGTCGTTTTCAATTGCGTTGCGAATCGCCGCCATTAGCTCGCACTCTACACAATAAGGGGTCTTGTTAAAGCAAACGACTTCTACTTCGGCGTTGACACAACCGACAACTTGGTCGCAAATGCGATCGCCCGCCATCTCAATTGGCATGCCAACGTTGCTCGTAAAATGATTGTTGAGCGAGCGCAAATGGTAAGATTTATCGATGACGAAAACACCGATATTGAGGTGATCGATAACAATACTTGTCAACTCTGATGAATTTATTACGGTGTTTATATCGCGCATTTGCCCCTCCATACGTGCTATTCGCTGTTATTTATATCGGTCAGATATTATTATAACACAGATATGTCACAATATAAACTGAGATTCTCAACACGACAAAAAAGCTCCGTTTAACGTACTAAACGGAGACTTTACAATGCTTAAAATGGAATTATCGTCCGACGAATCCGGTCTTTCGATAAACTTTGCCCAATGTCTTATAGGCTATTTTGCGGGCGCGCTCTGCGCCATTGCGGTAGACTGTCTGTAGATAGTCTTTGTCGTCCAACAAGCGCAAATACTCTTCGCGAATTGGCGTCAGTTTATCGACGACGACTTCGGCCGTAGCCATTTTTAAATCGCCATAGCCCTTGCCGGCGAAGCAATCGACGACAGAATCGACTGACTCGCCGCTCATCGCGCTATAAATCGTCAACAAGTTCTTAACGCCCGGTTGGTCGTCGGCAATTTGAATGACGCCGACCGAATCCGTTACGGCGCGCTTGAACTTTCTGACGATGGCATCGGGTTCATCGGTAATGTAGACGGTCGCGTTGATGTTTTCATCGGATTTTGACATTTTAGCCGTCGGCTCTTGCAAGCTCATAATGCGCGCACCAACCTTTGGATTATAGGCTTCGGGGACGACAAATGTCTCAGAATAGCGATTGTTAAAGCGCGTTGCGATATCGCGGGCGATTTCCAAATGCTGTTTTTGATCGTCGCCGACCGGTACTAAATCCGCCTGATAGAGCAATATATCTGCCGCCATCAAAACCGGATAGGTGTACAGACCGGCGTTGAGGTTGTCGGCGCTCTTTGCCGATTTATCTTTAAACTGCGTCATGCGATTGAGTTCACCCATGTAGGTCATGCAGTTTAACACCCAAGCCAGTTCGGCGTGTGCCGAAACGTGCGACTGAATAAACAGCGTATTCTGTTCCGGATCGAGTCCACAGGCAATGTACTGCGCAATGCTCTGCAGCGTCAATTTTCTGAGCTGCGCCGGCTCTTGGCGCACTGTGATGGCGTGCAAATCGGCGACAAAGTAAAAGGCATCGTAATCCGTACTCAATTTTACCCAGTTGTCGAGCGCTCCAATATAGTTGCCCAACGTCAATCTACCGGAGGACGTAATGCCACTTAAAATGCGTTTTTTCTCACTCATAATTACCTCCTAACCCCGCTTATTGTAAATAAAAAAGGCTCCCTCTCCATGAGACGAAAGCCAATCCGCGGTACCACTCAAATTAATGCAGCTTCTAAAAGAGCCGCATTCTCTCAATGGCGTTAACGCCGCCCTACGGCAGGTGCTACTGTAGACCAAAATTTCACACCCGCTCTCATGTGCCCATTCAACAACGCTTGCCATTGGTTTGCAGCGACCACCAACTCTCTGCGAGACGCCCGTTATCTACTCTTCACAATCATCGATTTGTTTTCTTTATTATATAGTTGCAGTGCAATTCTGTCAAATAATAAATACAACGAAAGACTAGTCGTTATAAACAATTTTCAACTACTCTCTACACTCTACTTCTTTGCGTATGCAAACCAATAAACGCCAGCCACAAAGACGCAACCGCCGATGATATTGCCCAAGGTGACCGGCAACAAATTATTGATTACAAATGCCGACCAGTTGAGATGCGCAAGTTTTTCTGTCGTCACGCCAATTTGGGCGGCAGCTTCGGCATAAGCCGGATTTGACTTTGCCAAAATGCCGGCGGGTATATAGTACATATTGGCGACACTGTGTTCAAAGCCCGACGTGATAAACAGCCAAATCGGGAAGAAAATCGCCAATATTTTGCCGGCGATATCCTTGGCGCCGTATGCCATCCAGACCGCCAAACAGACTAGCCAGTTACACATAATGCCCAAGATAAACGCCTTGGAAAAACTGAGTCCGACTTTGTAAGCAGCTATCTTTATCGTCATCGCGCCCAATAAATTGGCGCTGACGCCAAACTGCCCGGAATGCACCATCAGGTAGGCGATAAAAACCGAACCTAAAAAGTTGCCGATGTATACAAAAAACCAATTCTTTAGCATTGCGGCGGGCGTCGTCTTGCCTTCAAAGACGCTCAATACAATTAACGTGTTACCGGTAAACAGTTCGCCACCGGCGATGAGTACGAGCATTAAGCCGGTTCCAAAAATGGTGCCCGCCAACGCCTTGCCCAAGCCATAGGTCGTCGGACTCGCCCACAAGTTATAGGCCGCCATATTTGAGCCCTCGGCGGCAAAGGCGATAAATGCGCCTGCCAAAAATCCCAATACAATCATTTTAGCTGCCGACAGTTTACTCTTTTTAATACCGGTCTCGACCGTTGCGGCAGTTATCTCTTGCGGTGATAAATAATTTGTCATAATTTCTCCAATATTCTTTTATAAAACAAGCCCACTACTCAGACTGTTGAAAATGTTCAAGTTCGAGGCGCAAGCAAAATGGCGGGTCGCAGCGTATAAAGACATACGTGAGAATCGACATTTTGTGAAGCAACAAAGAAATTGGGGATTTTCAGCTGTCTGAGACAGTTTTTGACAGCTTATACCATTAAACCCGATAAAACAAGCTTTTTTTGAAAGTTTTTTGAAAATTAAAAATTTTTTCTAGCCTTTTCACATAATTTCCAGACAATACGTAACTGTTTATACTGACGAATTTATTTAACCCAAATAGATTCTGCTTTGACGTCGCTCAAATTATCGTTTAAAATGATAATAGTCTACGCTATCTCTTACAAAGCATTTGTTTGAAAGGTGGTGATCGTATCGGCATTTCTGTTAAGCAAACACTAGAGTTAGATTTTTTCAAAAATTATAAAGTGCTTGCCGGTCACGGCGGTCTAAACAATCAAATCCAAGGCGTCGCTATATTTGACGCCCCGGACGGTTATCTTTGGACAAAACACGATGAATTTGTCATCTCGTCGGGATATGTCTTTAAAGCCAACCCAAATTTATTTGAGACTTTTACCCGCTCCGAAGAATTCACAAGAATAGCTTGTTTGGGAATTAAAATTGGTAGATATATCGACGAAGTACCACAAAGTGTATTGAATGCTTTCAACGATGCCAACATTCCGCTACTCATTGTCGACCCCAAGCATTCTTGGATGGAAGTTAACAACGCCCTGCTCGTTGCAGTAATGAATAAAAATATTGAGCGCTTTCATCTCGGTCAACTGCGCTCTAGTCACATTTCTAATTACTCTTACCAAACCAGAAAGACAAAAAAAATTTTAAGCGCGTTGGAAGACGAATTGAGCTACCCAGCGATGCTCTATGACATCAATGCCAAAAAGACTTATTTCAGTTCCGATCAATTTAGAGCCTTATCCAAAGATTTACAGTTAGATGATTTTTGGCAGCCTTCATTTGACTTTAGCAAAGAAACGCTATGCAATACGCTAAAAATGGTTCGCTATCGCCGCTTTATCGAAGATTACCACAAGCCCTACAGTTGGATTACCGTCCCAATCACTGTCGATAACAGCGTATACGCCTACTTTGTCGTGTTGGAAGCGCATAAAATTATCGACCACTTTGACCAATTTGCACTAAGAACCGGCTTTTTGTTGATACAGGAAATATTTGAACAGCAACTCATGGCGCAAATCATGCGGGGCACCGCCTTTACTAAATTCATTAAAGAGATTACGTCGCAACAATTGACCGACAAATCGCGCATTAGTGACTACGCCTATTCACTAAACCTCAACGTCAATGACGACTTTTACACTGTCGTCATGGCACAGCGCGATGAATCGATTTGCTTCTCGGGCTATCGCGATTACATCAACAACAGCATAAAGAGCCTCTTTTCTCCACGAGATTGTCGTTTCGCACTACTGGACGACGCTCATTGTTTACTGCTATTTAGAAAAAAGCCCAACATCGATAGTACGACCGCTATTGCAGAAAAACTCCGCGCGCTTAAGAAGACATTGGAAGCTCCGCGCTATGGCTTTATTGTGACGTTCGGCTTTGCCGACATCGCCAGCTCTCTATACGATTTGAGCAAGAGCTATCAACGCGCCGTGCGAACGCTTGAATTCGGCAAGATTATCTATCCTAATAAATACCTCTGGTCGTACTGCGAACTCGGTCCCTTTGCCTGGTTTTCAATGCCAAAAGAGGAATGTGATTTAATGCTTAAAGACTTTGCCGACTTAATTAAAGACGAATCGCAAAAGACCAAACTAGAAACTTTTAAAACCTACTTAGACTGTAATATGAATTACAGCTTAACTGCAAAGACCTGCTATATGCACATTAATACCGTACGCAGTCACATTACAAAGATTGTCAAACAGACCAATATCGACTTAAACAATCCAATCGAACGAATGAAGACAGAAGTCCTGCTTCACCTATTGCTAAACCCAAATCAATCGGATTGGACTAAATAAAATCAAAGCGATGTAAAAATTTTATAATAAAGCGCCAAAAAAGGAAAAATTACTATATTTATTCACCGGTAGCTATAAATAATGAAAACCTGTTATATTGTTTAACGGGTTTTTTGTGATACTATTTTTGTGAAGGCATCGTTATATTTTTCTAAGGAGGGTCGCATGAAAGAAACTTTGATCGTCGCCAATAGTTCAATGATGTGGCTATTGTCAATTGTTATTATTTCGACAGTTGTCGTACAGACCATCATCTTCTACAAAATGGCGAAAAAACAGGCTGAAGAGAGTCAACTGCTAGAAAAAGAACAAATAAAAAAGGCTTTAAAAATCGGCGTCATCGGTACGATGGGACCGGCAGTTGCGGTATTTGCAATCGCCGTGGCGCTTATCGCGCAGGTTGGCGGACCCTTGACGCTGGCGCGCGTCGGCGTTATCGGCTCTGCCGCATTTGAATTCATCGCCGCACAAATTGGCAGTGCGGGAACAGTCGGAACTGAACAGTTTGGCAACGAAATGTTAGCTGCCGCGTCATGGGTTATGACGCTAGGCGGTGCCGGTTGGCTTATTATGACGTTTTTTGCAACCAAACACATCAGCAGTTTTCAAGAGACGTTAAAGAAAACCAACCCGCTTACCATTGCTTATATGGCGAGCTTTGCCCCCTTCGTAATATTTGCTACACTCAGCTACAAAGAAGTGACCAAAGGTATGAAAAAGGGATCTTACGCACAGCTCGCCGCACTCATCGCCGGCGCTATTGTCGTCGTCGTCATCAATAAAATCGTCGAAAGAGACGCTTCAAAAAAATGGCTAAAAGAGTGGGCTATGGGATTCGCCGTCATCGCAGCCATGATCGTCGGCACATTAGTGAGTTAAGGAGGCAAACATGAATAACTTTGAAAAATTTCACAAACGCATACACTTTTGGGGGCGCATAACAGTAGGAATTGCATTTTTGCTCAGTTTATCAATACCAATCTACTTAACTTTCGTACGCGGCTACGTGCCAAAATTTTCCGATATCATAACCGGTATGATTTCAATTACCGGATTCGTCGGTATCGTTTGGATTGTCGAACCAATTTCATATTTTCCAGTTTTGGGACCAGCCGGCACCTATATGTCTTTCTTGTCGGGTAATATCGGCAATATGCGCTTACCGGTTATTGCCGCAACGCAAGACGCCCTCGATTTGGAAGCCGGATCGGATAAATCTGAACTGGCCGGTATATTTGCGCTGGCGGCATCAATTATAACAAATTTATTTATACTGGCAATTGTGATGGTTGCCGGACAAGTCATTGTCAACGCTCTACCTCCCGACTTGCTAGCCTCTTTTAACTACGCTTTACCGGGTATTCTCGGCGCCATGCTGGTGATGCTTGGATCAAAGATTAAAAGAATGAAAATCGTTTCGCTACTGATTTTAGCTGCTATAATCCTAGCTTTTATCAAGTTTTCACCAAACTTTTTACCGGCAAATGTCGTCAAGCTAATTTCAATAGGCGATGTCGGCATCGTCGCAGTTTTCGGAATTATATTCGCCTTAATTAGCGCCAACAAGGACAAAGCTAATGCTTAGGAGGTCACTATGGATGTATTAAAATTAAGCAAAGCACTTGAACCTTACATGATTGATGTGCGCAGAACGCTGCACCAAAACCCCGAACTGAGCTGTCAGGAATTTGAAACGCAGGCATTTATCATTAAAGAACTGGAAACCATTGGCATACCCTATCAAAAATTGGGAACAACCTCTACAATTGCCACAATCAAGGGCGGACAGCCCGGCAAATGCGTCGCCCTGCGCGCCGATATTGACGCCCTGCCGATTATCGAACAATCCGGCGCGCTCTACGCCTCAAAGAAACACGGCGTTATGCACGCCTGTGGACACGATGGACACACTGCCATGCTGCTCGCCGCCGCAAAGATGCTAAACGACATGAAGGGCGACTTAAAGGGCGAAGTCAAACTCTTCTTCCAAGAAGGCGAAGAGACCTTTGAAGGCGCTAAAAAAATAATTGCCGACGACGGCATGGCGGGAATTGACGCCATATTCGGAATGCATGGCATGCCGATCGATGTCGGATTTTACGACATTCACGCCGGTTATAAAATGGCAGGTTGCGACACAATTTACGTGACTTTCGAGGGAGTCTCCGGTCACGGCTCGCAACCGCATTTGGCAAAAGACACCATCCATCCGGCGTGCGTCTTTGTGACAGAACTGCAGCGCATCGTCACCAAAATGGTCAATCCACTGGAACCGATCGTGTTATCCGTCGGCAAATTCCAAGGTGGCACGAAGGCAAATATCGTTGCCAACTTGACAAAGATAGATATTTCGATGCGCTATTTTGACAACGCCGTCCGCGATACCGTTCACGACGCCATTAAAAAACACGCCGAAGCCATTGCGCTGGCCTATGGCATTACAGTCGACGTCGATATTGAAGACAGCGCCTGTAGTCTATACAACGATGAAGAAATCAGCACAGTAGCTCAAAACGCGGCAATTAAAATATTCGGCGAAGGCAAAAATATCGAAATGCCAAGGTTGATGGGTTCTGAAGATATGGCAATATACTTCAAGCACGCCAAGGGTGCGTACGCCTTACTCGGCTACGTCAACGTCGAAAAAGATACGATTTATTTTCCGCATCACGATAAATTCAATATCGATGAGGACTATTTAAAATACGGCGCGGCACTGCACGTCCAATTTGCTTTAGACTTTTTGAACGGCTAATAAATATCTCTTCTTTCACTGACCAAGTGACTCGACAAAGCGTCGGGTCACTTGGTTTTTGCTCGTCTTATAAAAGGTAACAAATATCCTTGCTTTAGACTAACAAATACTCTATAGATTCATTTTTTAAATACTATTGACAGGTAATCCTTATTGTGTTATTGTACTAGTGCATTAATACAATAACACAATAAGGAGGTTAAATGTCTTATAAGTTTGATTACGATAAACCCATTTATTTGCAGCTTGTCGAATTGTTTTTAATTAAGATTTACACCGGCGAATGGCAAGTCGACCAAAAAATCCCCAGCGTTAGAGAGCTGGGCAGCACTTACGGCGTCAATCCAAACACCGTACAAAAGGCGCTCGCCATGCTGGAGGAACAGGCAGTGCTGCGCTCTGAGCGAACAGCTGGTAGATTTGTCTGCGACAATGCCGAATTGTTTGACGACATGAAAAAACAGTACATCGAAAAACTGTCTGTTGACTATTTAAGTGAAGTCGGCAAAGTCGTGGGTGACTTCGCCGAAATCGTCAAAATCTTAGAAAGGAATTGGAAAAATAATGCTAAAAATTAATTCACTCAACAAGAGTTATGGTTCGAAACTCGTACTCGACAATATTAATTTAGAACTTCGCGCCAACAGCATCGTCGGCTTATTGGGTCCAAACGGTTCCGGCAAGACGACGCTGATCAAAATCATCGCCGGTCTAATCCAAGACTATACTGGCGAAATTTACATCGACGGCGAAGCGCTGAACTACACTAGCAAGGCAAAAATATCTTATTTGCCAGAGCAACAAACGCTAAACGAATGGTGGAAAATTGGCACGGCGCTAAAATTTTACAGCGACTTTTTCGATAATTTCGATGTCGAAAAATTTAAAAACATGATTGCAATGTTTAAGCTCGACGAAACTATGAAGGTCAAGCAGCTGTCTAAAGGTATGAAAGAAAAACTCAATTTGGCGTTGGCGCTTTCCAAGCAAGCCGACATCTACCTGCTCGACGAGCCGCTCGGCGGCGTCGATCCGGCAGCGCGCAGCGTGATTTTAGAAAACATCATTCAAAACTACAATCAAAATTCACTGCTAATACTGTCGACCCACTTAATTACCGATATCGAGCCGGTACTGGATAGAGCCGTCTTTTTAAAAGATAAAAAGATTTTGCTCAACGAAGACACTGACGCATTGCGCAGCGCGCACGGCATGAGTGTCGACGCATTTTTTAGACAGACTTATAGAGAGGTGTAATATGTTCTTAAAATTGTTAAAATGGGACTTAAAGAGTCAACGCAAAATGTTTATACTGTTCATATTATATGCGCTGAGCATCGTCAATATCGGCATCACAAAAATCATTGGCGTCGACTGGCTATTCGGCATTGCAATGGCGCTTCACACCGTGTTAGCGGTACTGTTATTTGCCATTCCGCTGATATTATTGGCAATAAATTACAATGCCGATCTCTACGGCAAAAACTCCTACACTATGCATCAGCTGGCAGTTAAGACATCGACGATACTGAATGCCAAACTGCTATCCGGAGCCATCTATATGCTGTTGGCGGTCGTCGTCTTTATCTGCGGCACGCTGTTAACTATTACAATTAACGGCGGCTACACCACCACCGCCGATGTCGTTGCGGTATTTTTAGAAACGCTCCGCAAATTTACCGAGTTGCCCAACTATATCGAAAATGTCAACGCCTTTAGTTTTTGGTTGGCAATAATCCTGTTTGGCGTCTTCACGCTGTTTTCAATGCAGATATTCTATGCTTTCATAATCAGCTTCGGCAATTGCAAATTGTTAAGGCGGTTTGGCAAAATCGGCATTCTGATTTCATTTTTAGCGGTTTATTTGGGCTCTCAAGTGATGACGTTTATAACGACGCTCTACATTCCGTTGTCAGTCGTCGTTGAAAGAGTTACTTTTACAACTGTAAAATTGTCGCTCTCGGCGAGACCTTTTACCAGCTTAATCGACAACCATCAATTCGACTTTGTAAGTGCAATTCCGCTCGGTTCTATACTAATCTCGGCGCTGCTCAGCGTGCTCGGCTATCTTTATGTCGTGCATGCGCTCGACAACAAAAAGAGCATAGGCTAAGCGCAAAGCGCGCACGCTGTAAATCGACACTTTGACCCCTGCACTAAACCGGTGCGGGGGTTTTTAGCGTTTTGCGTTTGCAAAATCGTGCCTGGCACCGGGAAAAGCACGTTGTGCTTTTCAATGAAATCCAGCTGCGCTGGGTGAAATGGCGCTATGCGCCGTGAAATATCGCGCATATGTGCGATGTGAGAGTGTCAACAAAGTCGATACTCTCCAGACTGTAGAAAATGTTCTAGTTCGAGGCGCAAACAAATTAGCGGGTCGCAGCGTATAAAAACATACGTAAGAGTCGATAATTTGTGCAGCAACAAAGAAATTGGGCATTTGTCTACAGTCTGATATCGCGCTGATGCGCGATGTGAAATATACCTGCGACATATGAAAACATAATCAAAGTCAAAGACGAGATGTCTCGGCAATGCTCGACATGACAAAATGCCTACAAAATCGTGCCTGGCACCGAGAAAAGCACGTTGTGCTTTTCAATGAAATCCAGCTGCGCTGGGTGAAATGGCGCTATGCGCCGTGAAATATCGCGCTGGTGCGCGATGTGAAATGTCTGAAGTCAAACCCGAGATTTCTCGGCAATGCGCTGGGTGACGGATGGGATGTCCAAATAACAAAACACCTTACGAAAGTGAGCCTGGCACCAAGAAAAACGCAGGGCGTTTTCAGTAAAATTTGTCTACGGCAAATAAAACAGATAAGCACAAATGTTAAACCAAATTACCCATTAGCCAATCCAGTACATTTATTTTTCTAATGCCCTCAAAATCCATCTCAGGATCTTCATCGAGCGTCAAAATAAATTTAGGATAATGATCCGCTATTTTTTGTAATGGTCTGAGTTCTCTCTGCAGCGTTGCATCATCTCTGACCGTAGCGGCAACTTGAAAATAAAGTATCCCCTTTGGTTGCATTGCCACGAAATCAACTTCAACGCTATCGACCTTGCCGATATAGACATCGTATCCCCTTCTAATTAATTCTAGGTAGACGACATTTTCAAGTATATGACCGACATCCATACCGCGCGTTCCCAACAACATATACCTTAATCCACTATCGACCACATAATACTTTTCAAGCGTTTTAAGGTATTGCTTACCCTTTACATTATAGCGTTTAGCCCGATAGACAACAAAACTATCAATTAGCGCAACGAGATATTTTTCAACAGTTTTAACGTCTATTTTCCGACCATTTGAACACAGCGTATCGGCAATTTTCTTCGTCGAAAGCTGATTTCCGACATTGTCAAAGACAAACCTAACAACGCTTTCTAGCATCATACCATCACCGATTTTATTGCGTCTTATAATATCTTTAACGACAATGGTATTGTATATGCCGTCGAGATACATGCGCAATTCGTTTGGCTGATCACGCAACTGCAAGGCATACGGAAACGCGCTTTCTGTGATGTAATCACTATATTTTCGCGCCAGATTATCAGCACCGCCAGTCGCCTCGACATATTCTTTAAAGGAGAGCGGCAACATATTAATTTCTACATACCTACCAGAAATCAATGTAGCCAGTTCAGACGACAGTATATAAGCATTTGAGCCGGTCAGATATATGTCTACATAATCTCTTATATATAAGCTGTCGACAACTCTGGAAAACTGTTCACATTGCTGTATTTCATCGAGAAAAATATATGTCATCTTGTTTTTTAAGAGTCTAGCCTTAATGTAGCTGTGTAGTTTTTGTGGATTACGCAATTCATAGCAATCAAAATCTTCCAGATTTAAAGATACAATCTGTTCTTCCGACACGCCATTTTGTCTTAAATAGTCTTGATAAATTGCCATCAGCGTCGACTTGCCTGAGCGCCTTACACCCGTTATAATTTTAATCAATTGTTTATCTTTAAAGGCAATTAGTTTGTTGAGGTATTCAGTTCTTTTGATTTTATATTCCATCACAACCTCCTAACAATACTGTATCTCATTCATATTATAATTAATTCACTATTATATTATCCAAAAAAATAGATATTTTCAATACTTTTTGGAATATTTTCCGAAAAGTATTGAAAATATCTTGGTTTTTTAAATAAATTCAGTGTTAATATAAAAAAACATGACTGATAATGTCAAGTTTATTTTGATATACTCTATTTGAAAATATTTTATCAGCAAAGGAGTTGATACTATGAAACACGAATGGCGCAAGGCGGAAAAGACTCTTTACCTACCCAAAGCTAAGCCGCAACTAATCGATGTGCCCGAGCAAACTTTTATAGTAATAAGTGGCAAGGGCAATCCAAACAGCAAATACTTTTCAGACTGCATCGGCGCACTGTACGGCCTGGCGTATACCACAAAAATGGCGCTAAAAAAAATGGCTGCTCCCCCTGTAGGTTACGTCGATTGGACAGTTTACCCACTGGAGGGGATTTGGGATATTGCAGATTGTGCAAAGCCAAATCAAGGTGGCAAAATAAACAAAGACGATTTAGTATTCGACTTAATGATTCGCCAACCCGATTTCATCACCGAGGCGCTATTTGAAGAGATGCGCGAGCTGACAAAAGTCAAAAAGTCGAGTCCGCTATTGAATGACGTAAAGCTTAAAAAGCTAACAGATGGCAAGTGCGTGCAAATGCTGCACGTCGGCAGCTACGACGACGAACCGGCTAGCTTTGCCGTAATGGAAGCGTTCACCAAAGAAAAATCGCGGGTCAGAAAGTCGAAAGCGCACCGCGAAATATATTTATCCGATTTTAGAAAAGTGGAACCGGCAAAATTAAAAACGGTATTGCGCTTTCAAGTAAGTGATTAATCCATCTTATCGCGATATTCTGCCAAGTAATAATCGTAGAGCTGCTGATACTTCGGAATGTCCTCATAAAATTTATCGGACAGCTGATAGTGCCCGCGCTTGACGCGCTCAAACCAACCGTCGTAATTGCGCTGCAATATGTTTGTAGCACTGTCCAGACCGGTTTGTCGCTTGATTTCAGCGGCTTTCATCACGCCGTTGACTTTTAAAAAAGCGGCGACTGCAATCGACTGTTCGCGAAAGGCTGTGACAATTTTAGCCTTGACCATGCCGCCGCTATTCAGGTCATAGCGGCGCGAGTGAAATTCTTCTAACAAGCCTGCGTCCGCCGCTTCGCCGACCAGCTTAATATTAGACGCGATTTCAATTGTCACGCCGGATGGACGCTTGCCAATTATCATAATCCCTATTCCCAACGCCCGCATCAACTTGACGATATCGCGCTTGCGTTTGGTGCGCCCGTTAAAGGCGTAATCCGGAATGGCGATAAAGACGTTGCGGCACACTTCCAATCTATCTAAGGCTTGAAAGACCAGTTTTAGATTAAACGATAATTTCAGTTCTACGATTAGGGTGACATCGCCGGCGACTGCCATCACGTCTGAAGCCTTGACTTCGGACTTAACAGCATAGCCTTCGGCCTCTAAATAGTCTTTAACAATTGGATAGAGTTCGCTTTCATAGTTAAATTTCATAATTCCCTCTTATAGAAAAAGAATGGTTTTTTACACCATTCTTTTATTGTGCTTGATATCTAATTGAGTTACTAAGCTTGACTCATGCTCTTGATTGCAGTTATGATAATAAACCACAAGTAGGCGACAAAGCCGTTGATCAGCAAACTAACTAAGTTAAAGGGGCGCAATGCACCGAGCACGCTAAGCACCGTTAAAGCCATCAAGACGTAAGGTAAGCCCAACCCCGGAATTTGATTGTTCGCCAACTTTTTCGGAAAATCACCGGCGTACCAAAATGTTAAAAACGAGCCAACGAGGGCAAGGAGCATAACGACAACGCCTATAACCGCAAAAAATAAGCCCCCGGCAACTGCTGCGCCACCACCTGCACCAGCACCAGACAAACCAATGCCGCCCAACACACTACCTGCCAGTAAAACCGGTACGGCAATGATAAGCGTCAGCACAATGGCGATAATTGCAAAAATCTTCAAAAATTTAGCTGCCACGAGCGCTTTTGTTTTTTGCCCTTCTACGTCATCTGGTGCAACACTTTGAAATAATAAGTTGAATTGATCCATAATTTGTTCCTTTCTATTTAACAAAAAATTTATCTTATACTGCTACCATATATAATAACAAAATCGGCAATAAAAATCTAGCCTTAAACCCAGATTATTCACGCCAGTGCGTGAAAATCGCTATAAAATTTGTAAATAGGTGCTTCCTAAAAATTTGAGGCGTACCGGATGAGTGTACGGTGAAAATGACGTCCTCTACTGGACCGTAGGCGTGTATCCTCTTGTCTTTGAGCATCAACACTTTGTCGCAAAACATCGCAGCTAGGTTTAAGTCGTGTATCGTCATCACGCCGGAAATGCCCTTTTCTTTTATTAGCCCCTTAATAATCCTCAAAATCTCTAACTGGTGCTTCATATCGAGATTGCTGGTCGGTTCGTCCAATAAAATGACTTTTGGCTCTTGCACAATTGCTCTGGCGACAAACACCCGCTGCCTTTCGCCGCCGCTCAAACTGTTAATCTGATTAAATGCAAAGGTCTCTAAATCGAGCTCAGCTAAAACCGCAAAGACCTTATCTTTATCTTTTTTAGTGAGTTTAAAATT
>PDWJ01001247.1_pt1 | contig 38022 bp, 28 predicted proteins | sample 1430881 | NCBI WGS metagenome assembly PDWJ01 (sample SAMN01162460, study PRJNA174530) | Oral metagenome, whole genome shotgun sequencing project. | biome: Marine environment; feature: Marine mammal; material: Swab sample of the gingival sulcus; isolation source: swab sample of gingival sulcus...
TCGTCGGTTGCGTGCGACCAGCAGGCGCCCTCCTCGCTCCTACGCTGTGATGCCGCATCCGCCGCGCAGCTCGGTCCGGTAAGCTGATCAGCGCTCTAGCGTCGCAGCCCGCGGCGCTATACAGTCCGCGCATGCCCATCGTATTGGTGATCGACGACAACGAGACCATCCGCTTCGGCCTCCGGCAGGTGATCAAGAAGATGGGGCACACGGTCTATATGGCCTCCTCCGGTGCCCAGGGCCTCGAGCAGCTGAAAAAACACGAGCCCGACTTCGTGATCACCGACCTCAAGATGGAGGGTATCGACGGCGTCGAGGTGCTCCGCGCGGTTCGGGAACACGATCCCGACTGTCCGACGATGATCATCACCGCCTTCGGCACGGTGGAGACCGCCGTCGAGGCGATGAAGCTCGGCGCCTTCGATTTCCTGCAAAAGCCCTTCACCCCGGAGGTGGTGCGGCTGAAGGTCGAGCGGGCGCTCGAGCTGCGCGCCGAACGGAGAGCGCGCAGCCGCCTCGAGTCGGAGAACGAGTACCTCAAGCGCGAAGAGGAGCAGCGCTTCGGCGACATCGTCGGCGGCGCGCCGAGGATGCAGCCCGTGTTTCGCGTGATCGAGAGGGTCGCCCCCACCGAGTCGTCGGTCTTCGTCCATGGTGAGAGCGGCACAGGAAAAGAGCTCGTCGCGCGAGCGATTCACAACCGCAGCAAGCGCGCGAGCGGCCCCTTCATCAAGGTCAACTGCGGAGCGCTGACCGACTCGCTGCTCGAGAGCGAGCTCTTCGGTCATGAGAAGGGCGCCTTCACTGGCGCGATCAAGCGACGCATCGGCCGCTTCGAGCTCGCCGACGGCGGCACCCTCTTTCTCGATGAGGTCGGGGACGTCTCCGCGGCGATGCAGCTCAAGCTCCTGCGCGTGCTCCAGGAGCGCGAGCTCGAGCGCGTCGGCGGCGAGCGCACGATCTCGGTCGACGTGCGCGTGATCGCCGCGACCAACAAGGACATGAACGAGGAGGTGCAGAGCGGCCGCTTCCGCGAGGATCTCTACTATCGGCTCCACGTCGTGCCGATCGAGATCCCGCCGCTGCGAGAGCGCCGGGAGGACATCTCAGTGCTCGCCGCGCACTTCATCGACAAGCTCGCCCCCCGGACCAACCCGGCGGTGAAGGCCCTCGACGACGACGCCCTCGGTCGGCTGATGGCCTACGGCTGGCCGGGCAACGTACGAGAGCTCGAGAACGCCATCGAGCAGTCGCTGGTCTTCGCCGACGGCGAGACCATCGGCGTCGAGGCGCTGCCCGAGTACCTCGCCGGGCGGCCGGACAGCGAGAGCCTCGCCCTGCCCAGCAAGCAGATGTCGCTACCCGAGATCCTCGAGGATCTCGAGCATCAGCTGATCCTCAAGGCCTATAAGGAGGCCGAGAGGGTCAAGACCGAGACCGCCCGCAAGCTCGGGATCAAGACCAGCGCGCTCTACTACAAGCTGGAGAAGTACGGCATCACCTAGAGCGCCTCCCGTCGCAGGGTATGGCGCCGCCGGCCGCTCGCGATAGAAGGTCACAGTCCCGCCAAGGCCTTCGACATGAGCCGACATGCAGAAACCGAGACGTGAAGCGTCCAAACCCTCAGATTCCTGAGGAGGGCTGCTCGTGAAGGGCTCGAGCTCCCGCCAAAGCCACCGAGATCCCGAGCGTTTTGATCACCTCGGGGAGCCAGCTTGTGGCATAGGGCTTGCTTTGACAAGGTCGCGACGCACGAGTCGATGAGACAAACCCCTATGAACCGCCTGCTGACCCATACCCTGCTCCCCGCGCTGCTCGCCATCTCGATGGCGGCGCCAGCGCACGCGCAGAGTCTGGCGCAGCGTGCCAGCAACGCCGAGCGACGGCTGCAGCTCTTTTCGGCTCACCGTGGTCGCCTCGAGCGGCAGCTCGACGAGCAGAGCAAGCGCATCGCGCGGCTGAAGAAGCAACCCAGCAGCGTCGGCCGCGACCTGCAGCTCAAGGCCGCCCTGCGCGCCTCGCAGCAGCTCGCCAACCGGCTGACCAAGCTGCAGCAGCGGCTGCGCAAGATGACCGACGCCCTTCGGACAATCTACCTCCAGGCGCTCTCACAGGCCGGAGACGGGGCGAGCAAGAGGCGGTGGCGAGGCAAGCTGCAGGCGCTGCGCAAGCAAGCGCCCCGTGGCCGCTCGCGGCTGGTCACTGGCGCCAAGGCCAACCCGCTCGACAGCGCCGAGGATCTCGAAGAGAAGGCCGATCTGCTGAAAGACTCAGAGCGCAAGGTCCGGCGTCGCCTAGCCAAGCTCTCGCGACGGGTCAAGCGCCTCGAGCGGCAGTCCAAGCTGCGCCGCCACGGCCGCGCGGCCACCGACTCCCCCTTCATCGAGCAAGCGACCCGTCGCATGGCCGGCACCCGCTGGGGGACGGCCGCAGCCAAGCAGGTGGCCCCGAGGGTCGACGAAGGGCCCAAGGTCATTGGCGCGGCCCCGCCGCCCAGCGATCGCTTCAACGGCAACAACGGCGGGCAGAGCGGCAAGACCGTGGGGCTTGGGGACAGCGACAGCGGCGGCAGGCCGACCTCACCGGGCACAAGCGCCCCGGGCTCGCCAAGTACGCCGGTCTCCCCTTCAACGCTCGACCGCGGCCTCGATCCAGCCACGCTGCAGGCGCTCAAGGCCGCCCGCACGGGCAGCCCGAGATCGCGGCTGGCAGCGCTGAAGCGTGCCAAGGCGAGCCTCGCCCGGCTGGCCCAGCGGCTAAGAACCCGCGCTGCGGCGCTCCGCGCGCAAGCCAAGGCGCGCAAGCCTTCCCGCAAGAAGTAGTCTCATCCGGGTCGGGGCACCTACTCTACCTCTACTCCGAATCCTCTACTCCGAATCCTCTACTCCGAATCCTCTACTCCGAATCCTCTACTCCGAATCCTCTACTCCGAATCCTCTACTCCGAATCCGAAGTGCAGCAGCAGCCGCGAACGGTTCTCGATGTCGATGTTCACCGAGGCCTGCTGAACCTGCTCCGAGAAGAGCGCATCGTCGAAGCTCGAGAGCTGGATCACCAGCCGCGCTGTCATGAAAACGCCGAGGACCAGCGGCGCGGTGAACTGCATGCCGATCGCGTGGCGGGTGTAGCTCTCGCCAACGCTATTCGAGCGATTGATCTCCAAGGTGTAAAACAGCCTCGCGGCGGCGCCGCCGAGGTAGTCCAGCGCGAAGCTCGCTTGGTGGTTCAGATCTCGGCGGCCGAAGTCGCCGAGCTCGACGCAGTCGAAGGCGTCACGGTCGGCGCATGGGGCCGCCACCGCCCCGAGGCCGCCAAAGAAGCGCGCCGTGGCGACGTAGCGCGCGACCAAGCCCCAGTCGGTGATGGCGTCGCCACGACCCACACGAAAACCCTGCCACAGCTGCACCCCGAGACGGAAGCCGTGATGAGAGAAGGCTCGGTCGCGCTTGAACTCCAGGCCCGTGTAGCCGACGCTTAGGGTGCCGCGGGTCGCTCCCCGCCCGATCAAGAGCGAGGTGCTCACGCGACCGCTACGGAAGTCTCGCGGGGGCGGACAGGGCGCCCGGAGCCCACCGCAGTCCAGCGCCTCGACGGGCTGCCGGAGAAACACGTCGTAGTACTGTCCTTCGAGCCGCCAGCCCACGACCGCGCCGAAGACGGTCCACGCCAAGGAGCCATGGCCGACGAGCTCGTCAGAGAGGCGCCCATCATCGGTGAGGTGCAGCTTCCCCCCGCCCCCGAGCGCGGCGACTAGCCGATGGCTGCCGCGGGTCCAGACCAGATCAGAGCTGGTGACCAATCGAAAGAGCGGCGCCGCCGTCTGCGACGCGCCATCGTAGCTGTCTTGGTCCTCGTCGGTGACCCGTGCTGGGTTGGTGTCGAGCTCCGGCCCCAGCTCGACTCGGACGGTCCAGCGAGCCTTCGCCGCTACATCTAGGCTGACACCGAGCGCCAGACCGAAGGCGACCACCGCGAGCAGACTGGATGAGCGAGACCCCGTCACAGCGCCATAGTACGGCGCACAGCAGGCGCAACGCCAGCGACAGCGATGGACCTCGGCCCGCTGGGCGAGATATGCTCGCCTCATGTCAGGCACGGGGCCAAACCGCAGCGAGCGGGAACTGCTCGGGGCGGTGCTCAAACGGGAACCAGGGGCCTGGGACGAGTTCTACGAGCGCTACGAGCGGCTGATCATCGCTTGTGTGCGCAAGGTCCTCCTCCGCTACGGCGTGCCCTGCCTCGCCGAAGACCTTGAAGACCTGCTCAACACCGTCTGCCTCGAGCTGCTGCGCAGAGACTTCAAGAAGCTGCGCGCCTACGATCCCGAGCGCGGCTTCAAGCTCTCGAGCTGGGTCGGGCTGATCGCCACCAACGCGGCGCACGACAGCCTGCGCCGCCGTGGCCCCGCGATGCGCTCCCTGGACGACGCTCCGTCGAACTACCCCGACGCCTCCGATCCCGCGCCTTCGCCCTCGGATCTCGCGCTGCTCCGGGAGCGCCAAGACCTGCTCAACGAGGCCGCGGCGCACCTCTCGCCGGGTGAGCAGGCGTTTCTGCACCACTACTATCGAGAGGGCATGGAGCCGGCACAGATCGCCGAAACACTCGGAATCAGTATCAACACCGTCTACAGCCGCAAGAACAAGGTGCGGGCGAACCTCTCGAAGATCGTCGATCGGCTGCGCCGAGAGGAGCTGCGGTGAGCGCCATGCCCACACCCTCCCCCTCATTCAATCGTCATCAGATGTCGAACGAGCTTCGCTCAATCGGCAACAACCATCAGCTTCGAGGAAGAAAGGAAACAGTCGAGCGTATCAACCCAAAGAGCGGCTACGGCAATCCAAATGAACACAACACCTCGGGGCTCGCGCGACGAGCTCGACAGCATCATTGCGAGACACGTCCGGGCGCAGCGGCGCATCGCGGTCTCCCGACCGGTGCCCGCCCCCAAAGAGGGCGAGCCCACCGACGACGAGCTGCTAAAGCTCATCGAAGGAAACCTCTCTGCGGCCGAGCGACGCGAGCTCGAAGGGCGCCTCGAACAACACCCCTACAGCAGAGAAAGGCGAGAGATCCTTCAGGAGGCTCTCGCTGACGCGGACGATGGAAGCGAACCGGAGCGAGGCGATTCGTTGGCGCGGCTGGTCTTTGCGATCCGCCGCGGCGCCGACCAGGTGTTGAGCTTCGTCCGGGGCACCGATCAGCCGCTGGCGCTCACCCCAGCGACGGTGGCGACCCGAAGCGGCGGAGCGCGAAGCAGCCACGGACAGAGCAATGACACCCACGGCTGCGATGAAGAGGGCAGCTGCGATGAAGAGGGCAGCTGCGATGAAGAGGGCAGCTGCGATGAAGAGGGCAGCTGCGATGAAGAGGGCAAGGGCGGCAACGCTCTCTACCGCTTCTCCAAGCGCTTTGGCGACTGTGAGGCGCTGATCCACGTCGAGCGCCTCCCCGGCCGCGGTGTCGACCTCCGCGTCGAGCTCTCCGCCGATGGCAGCCCCCTGACCGACGCTCGCGCCTCCCTGCGCCGCCAAGGACGCCTCATCAACTCCATACGCATCAGGGGAGGTCAGGCCGACTTCGTCGACCTCGAGCCCAGCGAGAGCTACGAGGTGGAGATCAAACGCGAAGGTGAGTTCGTCGGTGAGCTCTGCTTCTCATTCCTCTCGATCTAGGAACACCCCCACAAATCCCTCCCGTCGCTGGGCACAGCACTGCCGCTTTCTAGAGCGCTGATCAGCTTACCGGACCGAGCTGCGCGAAGGATGCGGAATCACGGCGTAGGAGCGAGGAGGGCGCCTGCTGGTAGCAAGCACTAGATCTCAGAACGTTCGCCGTACCACCCCTATGGCTCATGTCTACGAAATTGGCTCGGCACCTCAGCACCCGGCTCGGTCGCGAAGGTGCAGGGGTGCTCCTAAGAAACCTAGGTGTTCGACTTGTATTGGATTTTAGCCTCAGAACGATCCGACGAGAACGAGTCAAGCATTTGCGGAGTACCTGCCATTTTCGACCAGCTTGACGTTTCTTTTGACAAAGGCGAGAGCATACCCGCCAAGCCGCCAACCATCGACATTTCCCTTAACACCTCGCGAAAGCCCACCATCACAGACAACATAGTCGTCTCCCCTCGGCTAGGATTGCTCATTAATAGCAAAGTTGTATCCGTGTTAGAAGACCAAAAAATCAAGAGCATTCAGTATTTCAGAGCAAGAATAGTCAAGCCCTCATCAACCACAGTCATCGAAGACTATCATCTTGCCAACATAGCCAAAAAAACAACCCTGCATTAATCGATCTAAATCCAAGCACGTCTTCTACGAAGATGGCGAAATAGAATTCATCGACAGTCTGGCCTTAGACACCCATATCAACAAGAACTGCAGACACATATTTAGGTTATTAGAATTTCTCACCTTGATCGCAATAAGAAAAGAATTAAGACTTGCCATATACAGAGCAAGAATAACCGGCTTTCGAATTTACGAACCAGAACAGTTTTAATTATAGACGGTATTCAGCAGTCTGCTGTCGGACCGACAGCGCAACCTACGACTGGCTCTATCGGGGTGCTTGCTACGAGACTAATCCGTCGTCCGCCTGCTCCAGCGGGTCTCGAAGCTCCCACCGAATCGGATCTGCGCGCCGACGAGGCGCGTGCTCTCTAGCGAGCCGCGGAGCACCAGCTCGCCTAAGCCTGGCACGCTGACGCTCCAGCTCGCCCAGCCGGGTCCTGGGCCCAGCGGGACACGAAACGGCTCGTGCGCCGCGAGCCAGCGGTTGGCCAGGCCGAGGAAATCGTCGAAACAGCTCGAGAGCGGCGACGCGCTCGTCCCCTCGCCACAGCTCGACGCGACCGGAGCCGGGCCGATGCTCAGCGTCAGCTGCTGGCGGCTCGGCGCGAGATCGAGGCGAGCTGGCAGCGCCGCGTGGAGATCGACGGCGGGCGGCAAGCGCACGTCGCCTATGGGACGCAAGCTCAGGCGCAGCGGTCCGATGATCAGGCGAGCGTCGCCGTGGCCCGGCATCACCATCGGCGCAGCTCGCAAGCGTGTGCGCGTGACCTCGAAGGCCACCAGCCGCGCGAGCCGCGGGTCGATGCCATGCCGAGCCTGGCGCGCGCCGCTGGCGCCTATCGCGTCGAGGGCCCCAGACGCCCAATAGGCCGAGAGCGCCGCGTTGACCGCGTCGAGGTGCAACGTCACCGACACGCCCTGCGGCGGATCCAGGCCCCCTCGCCCAAATGGTCTGTAGGTGGCCCCTCCTACTCTGTAGGCAACGGGCCTTCCACCCGCCCCACTGCGTTTCAGCGCCGCCGCTGGCAACGCCCGCCCCGAGGGGGTCAGAACCCGCAGGTCGAGGGTCAACGCCAGGCTGCGCCGGGCCTGGCAGCGCAGCGCGCGCGGCCGCATCTCGATCTTCAGCGTTGGCTCGAGCGCCGCGACCACCAACCTGTGTGAGAGCAGCTCGGCGAGCAAGCGCTCGGCCTGGGGCAGGAGCTTGTCCACTGCCGCCTCGACGCGCTTGGGCACTGTCTTTTCGAGGATCTTCACCCCGACCCCCGCGCGCAGCGCGCGCCACCAGGAGCCGCCAGCCCCCTTGACGATCGTCGTCTCGAGGCCCTCGCGGCGCAGCGCGATGCGGTTGTCTGTCGCTGTCAGCCCGACATGGGCGTTGGAGCCGAGCTCGAGCCGCTCGCCGGAGAGCTCGAAGGCCACCTTCACCGCGAGACGTAGCCCGCCGTCGACGATCGCGATATGCACCGAGACCTCATCGAGGGCGCCGAGCAAGAGCCGCACGACCGCGCGCTCGATCCACGAGCGCTTGGTCAGCTCGCGACGCAGCAGCGCCTCGGCGGCCGCCGACAGCGCGCTGGCGACGTCGCCTTCGCCCGGCCCGTCGAGCACCGCCTGCGCGATCGTCAACGTCGCGACGGCGGGCAACCAGCCGCTCGGGTCCTGCGTCGCTCCGGGTACGAGATACCCGTGGCCGAGGATCCGTGGCCGCCGCCCGAGGTAGCGCACGCTCCAACGCGCGATGTGGCGCCCGGGCTCGCCAGGGAGCACGCCCTGAGGCTGCGCCTGCCGCCGCCCATCCACCGCCAGCCGGACCCGCTTGGAGGGCACGAGCAGGCGTGCGCGCCGCTCGAGCAACACCACCGACAGCTCGTCGACGCCCCCCGCCGACGCGCGCTTCAGCAGGGCCCCGTAGAGCCCGGCGGCGCCCAGCGTGAGCAGCACGGCGATCAGCGTGCGACGACCCGACATCCCTAGAGCATAGCGGATACCATCGGCCCCAAAAAGAAAGGCCCGCCCTGCGCGAAGCAGAGCGGGCCGCGAGTAGCTCTGTTTTGCTACGGCGAGGAGCGCAGGGCTACATCATGCCGCCCATGCCGCCCATGCCGCCCATGCCGCCCATGCCGCCAGCGGCAGCGGCTGCGGCAGCGCCAGCGTCCTTGTCTTCCGGCTTGTCGGCGATCAGGCACTCGGTGGTGATCAGCAGGCCAGCGACGCTCGCTGCGTTCTGCAGCGCGGTGCGGACGACCTTGGCCGGATCGATCACGCCGGCCTTCACCATGTCACCGTACTCCTCGGTGGCAGCGTTGAAGCCGTAGTTATCCTTCCCATCCTTGATCTTCTGCACGACGATGGAGCCCTCGATGCCAGCGTTCTCGGCGATGGCGCGGGCCGGCATCTCGATCGCGCGGGAGACGATGTCCAGACCGGACTTCAGCACGTCATCGACGGCGAGCTTCGAGAGCGCCTTCTGGCAGCGCAGCAGGGCGACGCCGCCGCCAGGCACGATGCCCTCTTCGACGGCCGCGCGGGTGGCGTACATCGCGTCCTCGACGCGCGCCTTCTTCTCCTTCATCTCGGTCTCGGTGGCTGCACCGACCTTGATCACGGCGACGCCGCCGACCAGCTTGGCCAGCCGCTCTTGCAGCTTCTCGCGATCGTAGTCCGAGGAGGTGTCGTCGATCTGACGGCGGATCTGCTCGACGCGCCCCTGGATGTCCTTCTTCGAGCCGGCGCCGTCGACGATGGTCGTGTTGTCCTTGTCGATGCGCACGCTCTTGGCCTTGCCGAGATCCTTGATGGTGACGTTCTCGAGCTTGAGGCCGAGGTCCTCGGTGATGGCCTGGCCACCGGTGAGGATCGCGATGTCCTTGAGCATCTCCTTACGGCGATCACCGAAGCCCGGCGCCTTGACGGCGGCGACGTTCAGCGTGCCACGGAGCTTGTTGACGACCAGCGTCGCCAGCGCCTCGCCCTCGATATCCTCGGCGACGATCAGCAGCGGGCGACCGCCCTTGGCGACCTGCTCGAGCAGGGGGAGGAGATCCTTCATGTTCGAGATCTTCTTCTCGTGGATCAGGATCAGCGCGTCCTCGAGCACGACCTCCATCCGTTCGGAGTCGGTCACGAAATACGGCGAGAGGTAGCCACGGTCGAACTGCATGCCCTCGACAACCTCGAGGGTGGTCTCCATCGACTTGGCCTCTTCGACGGTGATGACGCCCTCTTTGCCGACCTTCTCCATCGCCTCGGCGATGATGTTGCCGATCAGGCTCTCGCCGTTGGCGGAGATGGTGCCGACCTGCGCGATGTCGCCCTTGCCCTTGGTGGGCTTGGACATCTTCTGCAGCTGGGTGATCACGTTGGCGACGGCGTTGTCGATGCCGCGCTTGAGATCCATCGGGTTGTGGCCGGCGGCCACGAGCTTGAGGCCCTCGCGGAACATCGCCTGCGCGAGCACGGTGGCCGTCGTCGTGCCGTCACCGGCGACGTCGGAGGTCTTGGAGGCGACCTCTTTGACCATCTGCGCGCCCATGTTCTCGAACTTGTTCTCGAGCTCGATCTCCTTGGCGACGGTGACGCCGTCCTTGGTGACCGTGGGGGAACCCCAGGACTTTTCGATCACGACGTTGCGGCCCCGTGGCCCGAGGGTCACGCGCACGGCGTCGGCGAGAAGGTTGACTCCGTTGAGGACGGAGCTGCGAGCGGACTCGTTGAAGCTAATCTGCTTGGCGCCCATGGATCCCTCTCCTTATTTCTCGACCACGCCGAGGATCTCGTCCTCGCGCAGAATCAGGTGCTCGGTACCCTCGATCTTGATCTCGGTGCCGGAGTACTTGCCGAACAGGATGCGATCGCCCGCTTTGACGTCGAGCTTGCGCACATCACCGTTGTCCATGATCTTGCCGTTACCCACGGCGACGATCTTGCCCTCGATGGGCTTCTCTTTGGCCGAATCCGGAATGATGATGCCACCTTTGGTGGTCTCCTCTTCCGCCAGGCGTTTGACCAACACACGATCGTGCAGCGGTCGGACTTTCATTGACTCCTCCTACATGTCCCGCCATTCGTCTTCGCGACGGCGTGACGGTTATGAACAAAAACTCAACAGCTGGTGTTCGTTAGCACTCGATCTTGGTGAGTGCTAACAGCGCACAGACCGTAGATCCTCCACAGGCCGTGTCAAGGTGGGCCGGCAGAAAAAATGTCACCGCCCAGAATGCGCCTAACTATCTGTAAGGATTAGGCTTAATGTCGCCCACTTTGGACTCCGTGCCATCGGCGCGGCGCTTTTTTTGGAGCTTCAGGGTGAGCCTCGCCTGCTTCGGATCGAGGATGATCTCTCGGGTGAGGCTGTGGTAGCCCCGCGCGGCTATGCGGAGCCGCACCTTCGCCCCAGCTGCGCCACGGAGAACCGGCGTGTCTAGCACCTTCCCGTCGACGGTGATGGACGCTCCTCGAGGAGAGACCTTCAACGCGACGGAGACGACCGCGGCCTTGGCGTTGGCCTTTCGGTGGACCGCGTCTCGCCCTTTGGCCGCGTCTCGCCCTTTGGCCGCGTCTCGCCCCTTGGCCGCGTCTCGCCCCTTGGCCGCGTCTCGCCCCTTGGCCACGTGGTCTGCCGAGGCCAGGTCGCGTAGGGCGCTGGCGTCGGCCTCGAGGATCGGGCTGGCCGCCGCGTCCACCGGCGTCACCACAGCCGCGGGCTTGTCGGGCTGCTTGACCACGACACGGTAGGCCACATAGGCCAGGCCGGCCCCGATCAGCGCTAAGCCGACCAGCAGCGCGGGCCAGCTGCCGCGCCTGCCCGCTGGCGCGCCGGCCGCCTGGGCGGTGCTGATCGAAGCGTAGCCGCCCGAGAACGCGTCAGAGCTGGGGAGCGCGTCAAGCATCGCCTGAGCGCTCTCGAAGCGGTTGTCGCGCTTCTTCTCTAGCGCCTTGAGCACCACGGCCTCGAGCTCCGCAGGGATCTGCAGGTCCGGTCGGCGGCGACGCGGGGGCTCCGGCGCGTCCTGCACATGCTTCATCATCAGCTCGAGCGCCGTCTCCCCATCGAAGGGCAGATCGCCGGTGAGCATCTCGTAGAGGATCACCCCCATCGCATAGATGTCGACCCGATGGTCGAGGTCCGAGTGGGCGTGGGCTTGCTCTGGCGCGATGTACTGTGGCGTCCCCATCACCATCCCGGTGGAGGTCAGAGACCGCTTGTCGCCCCTCTCCTCGCCCGGCGACCGGACCTTGCTGATGCCAAAGTCGAGCAGCTTGACGAACTCCGCGTCATCACGTCTCGTCAAGAAGACGTTCTCGGCCTTGAGATCGCGGTGAATGATCTCGCGCTGATGGGCGGCCCGGAGGCCACGCAGGATCTGCCGCGCGATGGCAACCGCGCGCCCGGGCGCCATCGCGCCGTCTTGTCGCAGCGCCTTGCGCAGATCCCGCCCCTCGAGCAGCTCCATCACGAGGTAGGCGTCGTCATCGTCGGTGAAGCCGTAGTCGGTGACATCGACGATATGTGGATCGCCGATCGCCGCAGCGGCGATCGCCTCACGGTGAAAACGCTCGAGGGCGGCGCGGCTCGTGGCCAGCTCCTCTTTCAGCACCTTGATCGCGACGGTCTTCTTGAGCAGCTCGTGGCGTGCCTCGTAGACCTCGCTCATCCCGCCCTTGCCGAGCAGGCGGACGATCGTATAACGCTGAGCGATGGTCCGCCCGGTCAGCTCCCCGCGGCGACTGGTGACCCGGCGGCGGCGCGAGACGCCCTCGCCCAAGGTCACGCCGGTGGCGACAAGGGTCTCGCTCTCGCCGACATCGTCAGGCAGCTGCGGCCCGGTCGGCGCGATGACGCCTCTTGACGCCGACGACCCCTGCGTAGGCGTGTCAACCTGCGTCTTCTCCTTGGCCTTCTCCTCCTCGTCATGAGCGAGCGTGCTCAGCGGCTTCACCGCGGCCATGGTGTCGCTCTTCATGCCCCTCTGCAGCGGGAGCTTCATCCCGCGTTGCTGAGGGGGCTTGCTGCAGCGTCGCGGAGAGTCGTCAGAGCCGGCCATGTCTAGAGGTGGATGTTCACCGCGCCCCAGAGCGTCGCGATGGGAAAGGGGCCGTCGATGTGAAACGTATCGATCAGCGTCTTCGTCTTGTCTTTGGGGTCTGGGATCTCCCGAGAGTCGAGCAGCGCGCCATGCATCAGCCCAGCGCGCAGACCGATGCCCAGCGAGAGCCAGCTCACGGCCATCACCTCAATACCACCACCGATGCTCCAGATCACGCCACCGGTCTCCGTCGCCGTCGACGCGACCTTGCCCTCAGGCTGCTTCACGACGCGGTCGAGGTAGAGCCCGACGCCCGCCGTGGTGTAGAAGTGAAAGCGTCCGAAGGGGAAGGTCCAGCCGCCCTCGAGTTGCCCCTGCATGAAGGAGTTCCGCAGATCGGTACCGGCGAGCTTCTCCACGGCAGAGGGGTTGATCGGCAGATACTGGTAGTGAGCGCCAATGCGCCATCTGCCGATCGTCGCGGTAGCTTGCAAGCCGGGGCCACCGACGGCGCCAAGCTCCCCGGCCACGGCGAAGCCGCCGAAGACCGCCACGTGGAGGTGCAGCCCTGAAAACTGCAGCAGGCGCGGATCGCGACACTTGGGACAGCGTGGGATCGGCGGGCAGGTCTTGCAGGGCTTGGGCTTGATCGGCTTCTTCTTGAGCACGAGGTGCACCGTGCGCTCGCCTCCAACGCCAACATCGACGTGCTTGGCGGCGAGGAGGTGACCCTCCTTGCGAAAGAGCAGCACGTGGCCGCCAGCGGGCACCTCGACGACCATGGGGGTGGTCTTGCGCTCGGGCTGACCACGACCATCGACGGTGATGCTCGCCCCCGGAGGCTGACTGCTGACGAAGATCTTGCCGGGGAAGCGAGCGAGCCGCGCGATGCGCGCTTGGAGGTCTTGCCGTGTCGACGTGTTCTTCGTCGCCGCGAGGGCCTCGCGATAGAAGCGGAGGGCGCGCCGCGGCTTGCCGAGGTTTTCATGAGAGCGCGCGATGTTGAAGAGCGTCGACGGATGTGGCGCGAGGCCATGGGCCTGCGCGAACGCCTTGATCGCCTCGTCGAAGCGGCCGCTGTTATAGAGCACCTGGCCGCGCTTGAAGAGCCTGCCCGCCTTGGCTATCTGCTCTTTGCTCGGGCCCGCCTTCGCGACCTTCCCGTTCTTCGGCCGGTTCTTCGGCCGGTTCTTCGGCCGGTTCTTCGCCCCGTTTTTCGCCCCGTTCTTCGCTCGCTTGGGCGTGGCGAACGTCGATGAGGGCACACCGAGCGCGCACGCCAAGAGCATCACTGAGAGCAGTCGCAGCACGTGGCGAGCATAGGTGGCGAACCGCGAAAGGGTCAAGATACCAGCGATCCTAGCGGGTTGAAAAGGGAGCCCCGATCCTTCACAGTCCGCCCAGAGAAGAGAGCCCAGAGAGGAGAACAAACGATGGGCAAGGTCAGCACCAAGCCACCGAGCGGCACCCGCGACTTCCTGCCAGCCGACGTCGCTCGCCGGCGCTACGTCGTGGGCGTGATCGAGGATGTCTACCAGCGCTATGGTTTCGTGCCGCTGGAGACCCCGGCCTTCGAGAACCTCAGCACCCTGCTCGGCAAATACGGCGACGAAGGCGACCAGCTGCTCTATCGGCTGCTCCACCGCCGTGACGCCCTGACGCGCGCCCTCGACGCCGAGGAGGTCACCGAGCGCAACCTCGCCGACCAGGGGCTGCGCTATGACCTCACCGTGCCCCTGGCGCGGGTGGTCGCGCAGTACCGGGACCTGCCGCGCTTCTTCAAGCGTTACCAGATCCAGCCTGTCTGGCGCGCCGATCGCCCGGGACGCGGCCGCTTCCGCGAGTTCTACCAATGCGACGTCGACATGATCGGCACCGAGAGCCCGATCGCCGAGGCTGAGGTCCTCGCCGCGATCGCGGAGGTGCTGACTACGCTGGGCTTTGCCGACTTCACGCTGCACCTCAACCACCGGGGGCTTCTCCGCGGGCTGATCCAGAGCGCGGGCGTCCCCCTCGAGCTCGAGTCCACCGCGCTCGTGGCCGTCGACAAGCTAGACAAGATCGGCGCCGAGGGCGTGACCAAGGAGCTCGCCGAGCGTGGCGTCGAGGCCGAAGCCGGCACCAAGCTGCTGGCGCTCCTCGCCCGCGGTGAAGACGAGAGCGACGACGCCGTCGACGCGCGCCTGGCCGAGCAGCTCGAGAGCGACGAGGGACAGGCCGCGCTGAGAGCGCTGAGCGAGCTGCGGGGTCTCTTGAGCAACACCCCGGCAGGCCAGCATCTGCGGCTGAGCCCCGAGCTCGCCCGTGGGCTGAGCTACTACACGGGCCCGATCTTCGAGATCACCGTCTCCGACCTCGCCGGTAGCCTTGGCGGCGGCGGCCGCTACGACGAGCTGATCGGGATGTTCGGCAAGCAGCCGATCCCGGCGGTCGGTGGCTCCATCGGCCTTGAGCGGATCCTGCTCCTGATGAAAGAGCGCGAGATGTACCCCGACCTGGCGACGGGGCCGGAGGTGCTCTTATGCTGGATGAGAGTCGATCCAAAAGACGTCCTCAGCGTGGCCCACCGCCTGCGCGCCCAGGGCTTGCGCGTCGAGACCTATCCGGTGTCGGCCAAGCTCGGCAAGCAGCTCCAATACGCCGATAGCGCCGGCGTCAAGGCCCCCGTCGCCGCGATCCTCGGCGAGACCGAGCTCGCCGACGACCAGCTGACCCTCAAGCACCTCGAGAGCGGCGAGCAACAAAAGGTCGCCATCGCCGGCGCCGCCGAGCAGGTCGCCCGCTGGCGCTAGCAGACACCCACGCCCGCCTGCCGGTGGACACCACCATGCACGATGAAGATCTGGCCGCACGACCTCAGCGGCGATAGCTCAGCGCCCGACGGCACCACAAGAGCCAAAGCCCAATCCGGCTCGCTGCCTTCGAGCCTGTTGTGGGTGGGTCCTGTGCCTCGGGAAGGAGCGAGATGAGGAGGGGGTAGGCGCTACGGAACGTGCGTGAGAGCGAAGCGGATACCGCTGACGTAGTCGATGTTGTCGTTGGGGTTCGGACAGCTCAACACCCACTTGTAGCCCCAATCGAAGTGCTGCTCCTTGATCTCGAAGGTGCAGCGCCCGATGGTCTCGAAGGGCGGGGCGCAAGCCCACGGGCCGTCGGCGTCGAAGAGGCTCACGCAATGGGTGCCGAGCAGCTGGTTGACCGTGTAGGTGCCGAGATCGAACTTCCACGCCGGCTTGAAGGTGTTGTTCTCCTTGCCTGTGCACTTGTCGACCGCCGAGCTGCAGTTTGTCTTGTTCAACGAGATGCCGAGGTAAGGATCGGGAGCGGCGTCGCCGATGGTGTCCCAGCTCTTGCCGGCCTTCTCGATGATAATGGCCTTGGTCGCCTCGAGCTTGAACTTCGCGGTCGTATCGAGCTCGCAGCTCCCTGCGCTGGTGTCGCAGTTCTGATAGCCCTTACATGCCGTGCAGCTTGCACCGTCTTTGCCGCAGTGGGCGTCGTCTGGCGTGCTGTCGCAGGTCAGCGTTCCGCTAGACGAGTAATAGCAACCGGTGCAGCAGCTCCCGGAGATGCACTTACCGGTCTTGCCACCGTCGGTGCACGTATCGAGGTTCTGCTTGCCCGCGCAGGGCCCGGTCGACGTCGGCGTCTCGCATTTGTAGTTCTTGCACACTTTGCTCGAGGCGGTGCAGTCGACGCAGGTTTCACCACCGATGCCGCAGCTATCGTCGAAGACGTTGATGAACTTCCAACAGGCCGAGACGCTCGAGTCCCAGCAGCCGGTGCAGCACGCGCCATCCCAGCACTTGCCGGGCTTGCCGTTGTCGGTGCAGGACGTGGTGCCGCCGGTCTTGCCAGTGCAATCGGTTCCGGTCGGCGTGTCCTTCACGCAGGTTCGCGTGCTGTCGCATTTCCACTTATAGCCTTGGTAGTCCGTGGGGCAGACATGGCATTGTGAGCCGGCCGACCCGCAGGCCGTATCCGCGTTGCCGGGGAGGCAGTTGGTGCCGTCGCAGCAGCCGGTGCAGCTGTTGCTCTGGCAGGTGCCGCCGCAGCCGTCCGAGGCGCCCTGGCATTTGCCGCTACAGCTCGGCGTGCAGCTGCTACCGCAGCTGCCGCTAGCGCAGCTCGAGCCCTGTGCGGCGCAGTTGGCGCAGGCAGCGCCGCCCTTCCCGCAGGCGTTGTCGGCGGTGCCAAGCTCACAGACGAAGCCCACGCAGCAGCCGGGGCAGCTGCTGCTCTTGCAGGTGCCGCCACACTCGTCAGCTGCGCCAGCGCATTTGCCCGCGCAGTTCGGCGTACATGAGGAGCAGGTCTTGTCGGGGCCGCATTTGCTGCCGACGGACTTGGTGCAGTCGGAGCATTGGGCCCCGTCCTTGCCACAGGCGGCGTCGGTCACGCCCGGGGTGCATTGCTCGCCGATGCAGCAGCCGCGGCAGTCGTTGACCTGGCATTTTCCGCCGCAGCCGTCGTCGGCGCCGGCGCATTTGCCCGTGCAGTTCGGCGTGCAGGAGGCGAGACAGGTGCGGTTGGCCGCGCTGCAGACGCCACCGCTGGCCGCGCAGTCGACGCAGGCGCCGCCGCCGCTGCCGCAGGCGTCGTTGCCCACACCGGAGCGACACTGGTTGTTCTTGCAGCAGCCGTTGGGGCAGTTGGTCGAGCTGCAGCCGGTGCTCTCCGGCACGCATTTCTTAGCCTGGCAGAGCAACCCCGTGTCACAGCTCAGACATTGCGCGCCCCCCGAACCGCAGGCGCTCTTCTGGTCGCCGGCGACGCATTGCGTGCCCAAACAGCAGCCATTGCAGTTGGCTGGGCTGCACGTCGTGGGAGGCAGATCCCCGCCTCCGTCGTACTTGCGAACGACACCGCCATCGGAACATGCCACCACGAGCACCGCTGCTGCCGAGAGCAGCGCAGGGATCGCCAAACGCCTCATCTGATCTCCCTTCACGAACGCGGAGCCATCTGGCCGCCGCGAGCCAACCTAGGAACACCCAGAAAAATGCCTCCCGTCGCCGGGCACAGCAACGCCGGCCGCTTTCTAGGCCTCAGAGAGCTCGCCGTACCACCCGTCTGGCTCATGTCTTCGGCTACGAAATCGGCTCGGCAGCTCAGCACCCGGCTCGGTCCCAAATGGGTGCTCCTAGAACTCACCAAAGCAGAGCCAGACTACACCGAGCGCCTCGGGCTGCCAATGACACAGATCACCCTCACTCGCGCTACGCCGACGAGAATCGTGAACGATTGCACAAAGAAAAGAAAGAAGAAGGCTCGGCGGCTGGATCGGGAGCCAGGCCTCAGGTGTCTTTCTGCTCGGCGGAGACTCCGTCGTCGGCCTCGGGATCGACGTGGTCTGTGCGCGAAAAGACGACGAAGGCCATCGCCGGCCGCTTGGAAGAGTCTCGCATCGCAAACTGCATACCGTCGAAGACCCAGCCCTCGGCGACCCACTCGTTGATGATCCCCTCGAGGTCTTCGTCGGTGACGGTCTGTGTTTCGACGACCTTATAGCGGGTCACTCGCATGCTCTCTCCATCAACCACGCTGGCGAGCCAGGGTTCGGGCGGCCTCGATGCCATGGAAGGTGACGATCGCCTCGGCGCCGGCGCGCTTGATCGCGAGCAGGTTCTCCAGCATCGCGCGCTCGCCGTCGACCCAGCCCTTCTCGGCGGCGGCCTTGAGCGACTGGTACTCGCCGCTGCCGGAGAAGCCTACGATCGGCAGGTGGGTCAGCTCGCGCAGCCGGTAGATGACGTCGAGGTAGGCCAGCGCGGGCTTGACGCCAACCATATCAGCGCCCTCCGCGATGTCGAGCTCGACCTCGCGGAGCGCGTCGTGGACGTTGGCCGGGTCGACCTGATAGGCCGCGCGATCGACGTCGTCGGGCCCGTCGACGGCCGGGTTCGAGACCTGCGCGTAGCTCGAGCGGTAGCGCACTGAGCAAGCCATCACCCCGACGCCGTCGAAGTCCTCCTCGTCGAGGGTCTCGCGGATGAAGCCGACCTGCCCGTCCATCGAGGCCGAGGGCGAGACGAAGTCCACACCGCAGCGGGCGTGCGTCACGGCCATCTCGGCGAGAAGCTCGAGGGTCGCGTCGTTGTCAACCTCGGCGCCATCGAGCACCTTGCCGGCCTTGCCCCTGGCCTTGCGCAGCACGCCGCCGTGCCCGTGGGAGGTGTAGGCGCTGACGCCGACGTCGCTGATCATCACCAGCTTGGCGTCGACCTCGCGGATCCGCCGCAGCGCCCGGCAGACGACGTTGTCAACCCGTACAGCGTCGCGCGCCAGCTCGTCGCGCTTACGCGGGATACCGTAAAGCAGCACCGCCCCTACGCCGAGGGCAGAGAGCTCCTCCACCGGCTCTCTCAGCTGATCGACCGAGTAGCGAAAGACCCCGGGCAGCCAGCGGCTCTCTTCGCGCACGCCCTCGCCGTCTGTGACATAGAGCGGGCAGATGATGTCCTGCGGACCGAGGTGCGTCTCGGCGAGCATCCGACGCAGGCCGGGCTTGTGGCGGCTGCGGCGGCTGCGGTACTCGGGGAAGGGCATCGGCGTCTCCTTCAGCGTTGGCTCGCGAGGTGTTGTTCGAGCGTATCGAGCAGCGCCGGCAAGGTATGGGGGGTGGCGACCACGTCGACACGCAAACCGACCTCCAGCGCCACGTCGGCGGTCACCGGGCCGATCGCAGCGACGACGACGGACGCCAGCAGCGTCTCGGCCTCGTCGCCGAGGATCCGCTGCAGGTTGTGTGCGGTGGAGCCGCTGGTGAGCAGCAGCGCGTCGACCCGCCCGGCGCGCAGCTCGGCCACGCCGCGCTGCCAGGCTGAAGGGGACGGCAGGACGTTGTCGTAGACCACGATATGCTCGACCATCGCGCCCCGATCGCGCAACCCGGCGACGAGGACCGCCCGCATCTTCCGCGCCCCAGGGAGCAGCACCGAGACTCCGTTGAGGTCCTTCGGTAGCGTCTCGAGAAGCCCCTCGGCGCGATACTCGGCGGCGGTCAAGGGTGGGGAAAAACCCAGAGCGATCACGGCATCGGCGGTGGCGGGCCCGACCACCGCGACCTGCCATGCGTGGGCAGCGTCGGCGAGCTCAGGGCGCGTCTCGAGCAGGCGGGCCAGCGCCTTCACCGCGTTGGTGCTGGTGAGCAGCAGCCAGCCTCTGCCCTTTCTTGTGACAGGCTGGGTTTCCAGCGCGCGGGTCAACGCCGAGAGATCGTCGCGTGGCGCGATCTCGATCGTGGGCATCCGCAGCGGCTCGGCCCCCCGTCGCAGAAGCTCTGTATAGGTCGCCTCCGCCTGGGCAACCGCGCGCGTCACGGCCACGACCTTGCCGTCCAAGGGGCTCATCGCAGCTCTCCATTGTTGATGACTCTGTTGATGACTCGCGCAGCCACACGAGGGCTGGCTCTTCTGGTGTCTCGCCTGGGATCCACGAGGAAGCAGCGACGACGGCCACAACTGCAGCCTGTCCCCTGCTCGTGCCTCGCGCAGGTTGTGGCCGAGACGATCGGGGCTATAGTAACGTCGTGCCACGCTCTCGAACTCACGCGCATCATCTCTCGCTGCTCATCCTGCTCTCGCTGCTCGTGATGGTGCCAGCCTGTAAGCACGGCAACAAGAGCAAGCGCGACGATCCGGCCACGGGGACCGCCGCTGCGAAGACGAGCGAGGAAAAAAGGCTCGGTCGCCCGGGCAAAGGCGTCGTGACCTTCCACCCCACCGGCAAGACCTTGAGGGTGCAGGTCGAGGTGGTACGCACCGCCGACGGCCTGGCTCGCGGGCTGATGTACCGCAAGCAGCTTCCCCAGCTCGCGGGGATGCTCTTCATCTTCCCCACCACCACGATCCAGACGTTCTGGATGAAAAACACCTACATCCCGCTGGACATGATCTTCGTCGACGACGCGACGATGAAGGTCGTCGGCGTCGTCGAAAACGCCGAGCCGATGACCACGATCCAGCGCTCGGTCGACACCGAGTCACGCTACGTCGTCGAGGTCAACGCGGGCTTCGCCAAGCGCCACGGGATCAAGGTCGGCACACCGATGCGCTATGAGGAGCTCGACAAGGGCACACGGTAGGCGGTCTGGAGGCGAGGCGGTCTGGAGGCGAGGCGGTCTGGAGGCGAGGCGGTCTGGAGGCGAGGCGGTTTAGCCTATGGCCTTGCTGGCCTTGGTCGCCTTCTTCGCCTGGGTCGGGCTGTCGGCGGCCTCTTCGCTCGCCAGCGCCTTCGCCTCCGACGTGGCCTTGCCGCGCCTCGGGCCCTTTTTGCGGCGACGCACGGCGACGCTCTGCTTGATCGATGGCTTGAGCTTCTGGTCGTTGGGGATGAAGCGCACCTCGGTCTTGATCTCGAATGAGAGCGTCGTCAGCAGCCGCTGCAGCTCGTCGGTGAGGTTCAAGCTCTCCAGAAAGCCCCTCAGCTCTGCTGCAACGATGCGGAAGAGCTCGTCTTTGGTGCCCTGAGCCTGCGAGATCAGGTAGGTCGCGACGTCTTTGGGCAACGAAAACTCGTTGGCCAGCCGGCGCACGCCCTCTTCAGAGGTGAAGAGCGCCCCGAGGCCCGCGTAGAAGGTGCGCTTGACCAGGTCCGGCACCAATCCTTCGAGTCGCTGGCGAAAACGCTCATCTTTCGGGGGCTCTGCAGCGGGCTCGGTCTTGGCTTCACGCATGCATCAAGCGTAAGGCGGTGACGCTCCGTGTCAAGGAAAGCGGTGATCCGGGGCGTCTCCTGTCACGTCGCGCCAGCCCCTCCGGCTGGCGCGGGCTATTCTGACACAATGCGGCATTTCACCTTTATTGCCGAGAGTTTCACGCTGAGGCGATCCGAGCTATCATCACGCACGGGCGCTCGAGGTAGCGACGGGGTAGCGAGGGGTCATGGAAACGGCACAGGATCTAAGCAGCGAGCCAGCGATGACGTCCGCCACGAGCAGCGCCGCGCCCCGAGGCAAGCGTCGAGGCGCTCGCACTGGGCCGCTCGCCCGCCTCACAACGACAGAGACGACGCGCGTCGCCGAGGCGCAACAGGAGCGCCCGCGCCCCTCCCTCAAGCCTGTAGCTCAGACGCCAGTGAAGCCGCCGTGGCGGATCCTCAAGGCCTACCTGACCACCTTGGTGGTGCTCTGCTCCTACCTCTGGTTGCGCTTCGTCGCGCGCTATCGCTCGTCGGAGCTGATCGAGCGCCGCCTCGAGCGACTCCACGTCAAGAACGCCCGCCGCATCTACAAGGCGATCGTCGAGCTGCAGGGGCTCTTCATCAAGGTTGGGCAGCTCTTCTCCTGCATGAGCAACGTCCTGCCCCGGGCCTTCCGCGCCGAGCTCGAGGCGCTACAAGACCAAGTGCCGCCGCGACGCTATGAGGCGATCGAGCAGCGCATCCGTGACGAGTTCGGCGGGCGCGGCCCCGACGACCTCTTCGAGAGCTTCGACCGCACGCCGCTGGCGTCCGCGAGCATCGGCCAGGTCCACACCGCGAAGCTCCCCGGCGGCCACCGCGTCGCGGTCAAGGTCCAGTACCCGGACATCGAGGGCGTCGTTCGGGCGGACCTCAAGGCCCTCCGCGCGATCATCAACCTCGTCCAGCGCTTCATCCCCTACCAGCGCATGGACTCGATCTACAACGAGATCCGCGAGATCGTCCTCTCCGAGCTAGATTACACCGCGGAGGCACGAAACGCCGAGCTGGTGGCGGAGGCCTTCCCCGACAGCGGCGACGTCTCCTTCCCCAAGGTCGTACGCGAGCTGACCACGCGGCACGTGCTGACCACCGAGTTCGTCGAGGCGATGAAGGTCAACGACCTGCCGGCCATCGAAGCGGCAACGATCAATCGTAGCCAGCTCGCGCGGCTGGTGATCGAGTCCTACTGCCAGCAGATCTTCAAGCACGGCGTCTATCACGCCGATCCACACCCTGGGAACATCCTGGTGCAGCCCGGCCCGCGAGTCACCTTCATCGACTTCGGCGCCGTCGCCGAGCTCTCGGAGAATATGCGCCAAGGCCTGATCACGTTGATCCAGGCCGCGCTGAACCGCGACACGCCCCGCCTCACCGGCGCGCTGCAGCAGATGGGCTTCATCCCCTATCGCGCAGACCCGGACATCTACGATCGGGTGATCGAGTATTTTTACGGCCGCGTGCAGCGCGAGCTGAAGCTCGACTCGTTCAACCTCAAGGATCTGAAGTTCGACCCTGAGAAGGGGCTTCGAAACCTCGCCGACCTGCGGCAGATGGACATCTCGCTGGCCGACATCACCGAGAACTTCCACGTGCCGAAAGAGTGGATCATGCTCGAGCGCACGATCCTGATGGTGATGGGCCTCTGCACCGAGCTCGACCCCGAGCTCAACCCGATGGACGTGATCCGCCCCCACGTCGAGGAGATGGTGCTCGGCGAGGACGGCGACTGGTCGACGTTGATGCTCGACACAAGCCGTGACATGGCGCTCTCGGTGATCGGGCTGCCCAACGAGATCCGCAAGTTCACCAACCGCGCGATGAACGGCGACCTCGCCGTGCGGATGGTTGGCGCCGCCGATCCGGCGCCCGTCTATTACGCCCTGGGCCATCAGGCCATCTACACGGCGCTGGGTATCACCTCGGCGATCGGCGCGCTGCACTTTCACGAGCAGGGACTCGAGCGCTGGGTCACGGGCTGTCTGATCGCCGGCGCCACCTTCGGTGTGCTGCTGCTGCGCTCGTTCTGGGTCACGCATAAGCTGCTCCAGCGCCGGCGCCGCAAGCGCAGGTAGCCTAGAGCGCTGACCACCCTCCCGTCGCCACGCTGGTCTGCGACATCATAGCGGTTGTCGCTCGTCGGTTGCGTGCTACCAGCAGGCGCCCTGCTCGCTCCTACGCCGTGATTCCGCATCCTTCGCGCAGCTCGGTCCGCCAGTAAGCGGATCAGCGCTCTAGAGTCCGAGCTGGAGCTTGCGGGCCTCGAGGAGGTCGGCCTTGCGCCCGGGGGCCACCTCGCGCATCAGCGTGACGAGCGCGTTGACGCGGACCTTGTCCCGTCGGCGCACATGGACGGTGATCGCGTAGAGCAGCCCCTGCGCGGCCTGGGCGTCGTCGCGCGCAGCGCGCTTGGCGTAGGCTACGTAGAGCTTCGCCGCCTGGCCGTGGCGCTTGGCCAGGTGGTGCCAACCCGCCAGCGAGAAGCGCGCGTTCTGGGCGAGCGGGTGGTCTGCGAACTCGTTGACCAGCCGCAGCCAGAGCCTCGACGCCTGGGCTAGCCGCTTGGCGCCGCGCTCGCAGAGGGCGCCGTTGTAGAGCGCCAGGGGGACGAGCTTGCTGCCCTTCGGCGCGCGCCCGGCGACCATCGCGAAGGCCTCCGCGCAGCGTCTCCAGCGACGGCGCTTGGAAGCGCGCTCACCGCGGCGAAACTGCTGCTGCGCGATCAGCGTGCTCAAGGTGCCGCTCTTCGCGAGCTTGCGGCCAGCCTCGCTCTTGCCCAGCTTCTCGCTCCAGCGCGCCAGCGCCGCATGCTTGCCTCGCGCCTCCAGCGCCTCAAGCAGCAGCTTGGCTGCCGCGGGAGCCAGCGCGTGACCTGGGTAACGCTTCACGAGGCGCGCGAAGACCTTCACCGAGGCCAGCAGGTGGTCGTGCTCGTAGAGCACGCGAGCTTTGCAGAAGAGCACCGCCGCCGCGTCGGCCTTTCCCCGCTCGGCGGCGATGAAGGCCGCGAAGGCGGCGAACATCGGCTTGCGGTCGACGATGCGCCGTGGCTTGCCCGCGGGGCGCCGCACCTTCTTGCCGAGATGCAGCCGCTGCCACGCCAGCACCGCGCGCCGGAGGGCCACCTTCCGATCTTGCGCCGCCTTCGCCCGCTGCCGACGATCATGCCCCCGAAGCCCCGCCAGGGCGCCGTAGGCCAGCGCCGCGTCGCGCCAGCGCGAGAGCTTGGTGAGCATCGCAGCGCGGGTCAGTCGCATCTTCGGTGCTCGCGTGTCCAGGGCGTAGAGCGACAGCCAGAGCTCGCTGAAGGCCAGCGTCGTCTTTGCGGCCCCGGCCTTGGCTCCGCGCACCACCAGGCCGCGGAGCAGGGGCTCGACGAGGCGGTCACAGGCTTTACGCCGCTCCCCGGTCATCGCGCGCGCCGCCCCGACGAGGTGCCGCGCGGCGCTGACCTTCGCGTCGTCTCCGAGGGCGTCGCGCACGGCGGAGACCTTGCGCTCGCAGGAGGTCGCGGCATGCAGCTCGGGTGCCACGAGCAACGCCAGCGTCAGCGCCAGCGTCATGAAGAGGTGTCGGGTCATCAAGGGGGGACCTTCCCGCCCGAAGGGAGCGTGAGAGAGGACTCAGCGGCGAGCGCGGCGGCGCCGCCGGATCAGGGCCCAGCGCAGGACGAAACCGAGGGCCAGAAGCAGGTAGAACGTCACGACCGGCGCGGGTCGTCCGGCCTCGACATCGCAGGAACAGGCCTGATCATCCAACGCGCAGTCGGTCTCCGCTGGCGGGACGACACCGTCGCAGTTGTTGTCCTTGAGGTCGCAGGTCTCCTCGGCGCCGGGGTAGGACTTCGCGTCGTTGTCGTTGCAGTCCCAGCTCGTGCACTTTGGACCGATGCCGTGGCCGTCGCCGTCCTTGTCCTCGCAGACGAGACAGCCCTCATCGATCGACCCGTCGCAGTCGTTGTCCTTGCCGTCACCACAGATCTCCGTCATCCAGGGATGCGTGCCAGCGTCGTCGTCATTGCAGTCGGCCTTGGCGCAAGCGGTCCCCACGCCCCAGCCGTCGCCGTCCTTGTCGATACAGTCGACCCCGGGGCAACCATCGTCGGTGGTCCCATCGCAGTCGTTGTCCTTGCCGTCACCGCAGGCCTCGGTGGCCCAGGGGTGGACGTCCTTGTCGTTGTCGTCGCAGTCCTCGATCTTGCAGTCCGCGCCGACACCCCAGCCGTCCCCGTCGCCGTCGGTGCAGGCCACGCCGGGGCAGCCGTCGTCGATCGTGAGGTTGCAGTTGTTGTCGATCCCGTCGCCGCAGATCTCGGGCAACCCAGGGCCAATGGTTGGATCGCCGTCGTCGCAGTCGGGCTGGCCGTCTACGCCCCCGCCCGCCGGCTTGCCGTCACCGTCGCCGTCGAAGCTCGAGTTCTTGCAGCCATCGTCGGGGACCGTGTCGCAGTCGTTGTCGATCGCGTCGCCACAGATCTCCTCGGCGCCAGGCTTGGTCTTGAAGTTGAAGTCGTCGCAGTCTTGAGGCCCCGGACAGCCCCTCCCCACTCCGAAGCCGTCGGCGTCGCGATCGACGCACTCACGCCCCGGGCAGCCGTCGTCGGCGATCCCGTTGCAGTTATCGTCCTTGTTGTCGCCGCAGGTCTCTTTGGCCCAGGGGTAGACGTTTTTGTCGTTGTCGTCGCAGTCGGCCAGCACGCAGTCGGCGCCGACCCCAAAACTGTCGCCATCACCGTCCTTGCAGTCGACGCCCGGGCAGCCGTCGTCGACGGTCATGTCGCAGTCGTTGTCCTTGTTGTCGCCGCAGACCTCCTGCTGGCCAGGGCTCACCTGGGCGTCGGTGTCGTCACAGTCCGGGATCTTGGTGCACCCCTTACCCACACCATAGCCGTCCTTGTCGGCGTCTACGCATTGTGAAAAGGGGTAGACGTCGGGGTTTTCGTCGTCAGGATCTGGCATCGCGCAGTCCGCGCCTATGCCCCAGCCGTCGCCATCCTTGTCGACGCACTCGACGCCAGGGCAGCCGTCGTCGACGGTGAAATCGCAGTCGTTGTCCTTACCGTCGCCGCACTTCTCTTTGCCCACGCCTGGGTGCTGCTTCGGGTCTCTGTCGTTGCAGTCCGGGACGCCCTGCCAGCCTGGACCCACACCCCAGCCGTCGCCGTCCTTATCGACCCAGCCCTTGCCCTCGCCTTGCTTCTCTGGCGGCGCCCAAGGGTACACGTCGGGATCGTTGTCGTTGTAATCTTGGATCGCGCAGTCTGGGCCCACGCCAAAACCGTCGCCGTCCTTGTCTTCGCAGTCGACGCCGGGGCAGCCATCGTCGACCGTCAGATCGCAGTCGTTGTCGATGGTGTCGCCGCACTTCTCCTGCGCCTTGGGGAAGATCTCTTTGTTGTTGTCGTCGCAATCGGGCACGCCGAGGCAGCCCGGGCCGACGCCAAAGCCGTCGCCGTCCTGATCGATGCAGTCTGGATCCGTGGGCCCTGGCCCGGGACCCGTCACGCCCACGTTGACCGTCAACGCCAAGCTGAAGTTGTTGCCCTCGTCGGGCTCGGAGATGAAATCGTCGGTGTCGATGATCGCGTAGGAGGTGTAGCTCTTCTTTGGCGTGTTCGGCCGCGTGTAGGTCAGGGTCTTGCACTTCTTTTGGGCTAGGTTGAACACCGGCTTGACCAGGTCGCCAGGCTCGCCATAGGTCGGCGCGCGCTTGGGGCGATCGAAGTAGACGTCGATGAAGAACTTCGGCACGTCCGCCGCGCCTTTGTTGCAGACCTCGACCGTATAGGTGACCGTTGAGCCGCTGACCTGCGCCTCGAACTTCGAGACGTAGAGGTCCGGGTTGCGCATAATGTATGTGATCGGCGCCGGCGTGTTGTTGTTCTCGCGGCACTCGACGACGAAGTCGCCGCTGTCGATGCGAGCCCAGGCCACGAAGTCGCCGTTGGGTCGCAGCCCGCCAGCGACGCGCAGCTCATCTTCCTCACCGTCGCCGTTCGCGTCATAGCAGGTGTAGGCTGGCAGGTTCTTGATGCCCTTGAAGACCACCCCCATGTCGACCATCGGCGGCGAGCTCTGCCGATTGGGCCAGAAGCCCACGCGGAACTTCTTGGCGTCCATGCTCCCTTCGTTGCAGATCTTCACCACGTAGGTGAGGTTTGCGCCGTCTTTTTCGAGGGAAAACGACTTGATCCGCACGTCGGGACCGACGCAGACCTCGAGCGGGCCCGCGATCGGTCCGAGCGCTTTGGTGCCGAAGCGCAGATAGCTCTGATAGAGCCCGATCGGCACGTTGAGCCATGGCATCGTCCATGGGTGACCCAGCGGCGGCGCCGTGGCGCACCCGCTGACCACCTTGCTGTTGTCGACCGGGGTATCCTTATCCGGCTTCGACTGCAGATCGTGGTAGAGAAAAAGCGTCGCCAGGTTGAAGCTGCCATCGCAACCCTCGACCTTGTAGGTGACGTCCTGCTCGATGACCTCGGCATAAAACTTGTGGATGATCTGGGCCTCCGCAGGCGAGCCCAGGGCCAACACCAACGCCGCCACCACCCAGCCGCCCCCTGAAGGCAGGCCGCGCGCCATCTCCGAGGCGCCGACGCCTCTCGAGCGAAACCCATGCTGCAAGCTCGTCTGCATCGAAAAATCCTTATGCCTCAACGGTACCTGTAGCCCCGCCGCAGCGTCAAGGATCGCCCCACCGGTAGACCAGCCCAACCGTTTACAAACGGTTGAACTTCCGACAGGATAGGCACCGTGAAGCAACGCATCGCCATCGCGGCGCTGTTCGGCCTGTTCATCTGGGGTGGAGCCGCCAGCGCGAAGCCCAAGGTCGCGGTCGTCCCGCTAGGCAGAGGAGAGGCGTTGGTCCCCTCCGCGGACCTCGCCCGAGCGCTGGCCGCGCGGCTGAAGACCCAGGGAAAGGTCGAGCCCAAGCTCGTCTACCCGCTGCCGATGCCCTTGCCGCCGACGAGGTCCTCGCGAAAGGCGAAGCAGCTGATGAAGAAGGCCTTCGACGGCTTTCAGATGCTCGAGTTCACCAAGGTCCGCAAGCTCGCCCGCAAGGCGATGAAGATCTACAAGCGCGAGCTGAAGGCCGGCGCCCCGCCCGACGCTTACATCCAGGCGCTGCACCTCGTCGCCGCCGCTGAGCACTTTGACGGCAGGGAAAGCGAGGCCTTCAAACGGATGAACGACGCCTTGATCTGGCGCCGCCGTCCACCGCCAAAGGCCAAGTTCAACCCGGCGGTGCAGGCGCTCTACGCCAAGGTCGCAGGTGAGCAGCAGCATAGGGGCAAGCTGAAGCTGCAGATCACCCCTGGCGCGCTCTTCTGGCTCAACCGTCGACTCCAAGGTCCGGCGCGAGGCACCTTAGAGGTCCGCGCAGGGCTGTACCTGATGCGCATCGGCCGCCCAGGCTACGCCACCTGGCATCTCTGGCTGCGGGTACGCCCCGGGCAGACGCGGGAGGTCGCCGTCGAGCTGAAGAAGGGCCCGGTCCCCGAGGATCCCAAGCTGACCAAGCTGCGCCTCGAGGCCAACAGCGTGCCTGGCTCAACCAGCGCGACCTTGGCCACCGATCAGGAGGTCGACGAGGTGCTGCTGGTCAAGCCCGAAGACAGCTGTTCGCCCGCGACGTGTCCGATGCGGCTGCGCTGGGCTCGCGGCAAGAGCTGGAAGCTGAGAAAGCGGGTGGTCTATGTGGACGCCAAGGCGGAGCAGGCGGCCAGGCAGGCGCTGATCGTGCTCAAGCGCAAGACCCAGCCCTCGCTGGTACCGAGCCCCGGCGATGCCGCCCCCAAGGGGAGCCGGCGCTGTATGCTTGATTCGCAATGCTATTACAACGAGCGCTGTAAGAGCGGCATCTGTCAGAAGGTCACGCCGATCACGAGCAAATGGTGGTTCTGGACGCTGATCGGCGTCGGCGTCGCCGGCGTCGCGACCGCCATCGCTGTCCCCCTGGCAGCCCCCTCTGGGCCCGTGATCGAGGTCCGCTGACATGCGCACGTGCTGGAGATGTGGACGCCTGTCCTCGCTCTTGGGCCTCACGGGGCTGCTCGCCGTCGGCTGCAGCTCCGAGCTCGAGGTCAAAGGGGATGTGCAGCGCCTGATTGGCGAACGGGTCACCGTCGCGCTGCTCGAGGGCGACGAGGTCTTCTCCGGCCAGGTCGAGCTCAAAGACGCTCGGAACACGGTCTTGAAGACCCCCGAGCTGCTGGTGCGGCAAGAAGACGACCGCACGGTCTCTTTCGCCATCCCGCCAACCACCGCCGCGGGTCCGGCGACAGCGAAGATGCAAAAGAAGGGCAGCGAGGCGACCTACGACGTCGGGTTGACGATCTCCCGCGCCGCCGTCGCGCTCAGCGACAAGGGCGTCGTCGAGGCGCTGCCGCTGCCACCGAGCACGCTGAAGCCGGCCACGGTGACCGCGGGCCAGACCGGCCAGAGTCTCGCGCTGACGCCCGGCGGAGATCTGCTGATCACGCTCGCCTCCGACGACGTGGTCTTCTGGTCGATGAAGAAGACGCCGACCAACGTCGCCTCGTTCAAGCTGACCGACACGCGCTGCATCGCCGCGCTCCCCTCCGGGGTCATCGTGGGTACGTCGACGTCGATCCAGCTCTTCTACTTTGAGCTCGGGAAAGCCACCATCACCGGCCCCTCGTTGACAACCACCGAGACCGTCGCCCTCGGTGTCTCTCGCGACGGGAAGCGCGCCATCGCCCTGACCCACTGCGACACCACCGGCAACAAGCTGCCGGACTCGGACTGCCTCGTCGACATCGACCTCGCGGCGACGCCTCCCGTAGAGGTGCAGACCGTCGTCCTCGATAACGAGCAGAGCGCGACCCTCCTCGCCATACGCGACGATGGTAAAGGCGCCGTGGTCGCCGACAAGGGCACAATCTATGGGGTCACCTTCAAGACCAACCCAGCCAAGGTTAGCACGATCAGCTGGCCTGGCGCGAAGCCCGTCAGCATCGCCAGCCGGCTGACCATGATCGAGGATCACCCCAACGACCTCTTCGCCGTGGCCGACTCGACGAGCAAGACCATTCGGATGATCGGCTTCAAGGGCACAACCCTGCAAGACGTCTCCCAGACCACCCTCGACGTCCCACCGACGCTGATCGGCTTCGGTCGGCAGACAGACCTCTTTGTGGCGAGCGGGACCAAGCTGCTCAAGATCGACGCGTCCCAAGATCCGCCAGCGGTGACGCGGCTCTCGCAGCAGCTCTCGTCAAGACCCATCGCCTTCGTCGTCCAGCCCTAGCACCCCTCGAGCACGCAGAGAGGCACGATGGACACCTTAATCATCCTCGGCGTCTTGGTCATCTTGATGACCGGCCTCAGCAAAGCGGCCGGAAACCCGGTCGGCCACAGCGAACGATTCCGCCGGCGCCGGCTCTTCAACTGGCTGCCCCTCGGCCTGACCTACGCCTTCCTCTACATGGGCCGCTACAACCTCACGGTCTCGAAGAACGCCTTCGGCGACGCGCTGATGACCAAGCAGGACTTCGGGCTGATCTTCGCTGCTGGCACCGTGACCTACGCCTTCTCGTTTCTGATCAACGGCCCGCTGATCGACCGAATCGGCGGCACCAAAGGCATCATCATCGGAGCCTACGGCAGCGCGATCATGAACAGCGCGCTGGGCGTGCTGACCTATCTGCTGCTCAACGGCACGATCCAGGTCAACCTCGTCGCGGCCTTCTCGGTGATCTACGCGCTGAACATGTATTTTCAGAGCTACGGCGCGGTCTCCATCGTCAAGGTCAACGCCAACTGGTTCCATGTGCGTGAGCGCGGCTCCTTCTCTGGTATCTTCGGCATGCTGATCTCCTTGGGGATCTACTTCGCCTTCGACTGGGGCAAGGCCGTCGTCGACGCGACCAACGTCGTGGCCCCCAAGAGCATCGGGATCTTTCAGGGCGTGCTGCGCTCGCTGCTCGTGGGCGACGGCGTGACCGTCAACCAGACCTGGTGGGTCTTCTTCATGCCCGCCGTCGTGCTGACGCTCTTCGCCACCCTCGACCTGCTCATCCTCCGCGACACGCCGGCGCAAGCAGGCCTGGAGAACTTCGACACCGCCGACGCCTCCTCCGGCGATGAGGACGAGGAGTTCTCGCTGGTCAAGCTGCTCAAACAGATCCTGACCAACAAGACGATCCTGATCATCGCCGCCATCGAGTTCTGCTCCGGCGTGATGCGCAACGGCGTGATGCACTGGTATCCGATCTACGCCAAGGAGATGGAGGTCGCCGAGACCTTCTTCTTTCGTGCCCATTGGGGGCTCGTCCTCGCCATCGCCGGCATCTCCGGCGGCGTCTTCGCCGGCTTCATCTCGGATAAGGTCTTCGGCTCGCGGCGCGGCCCCGTGGCGGCGCTGCTCTATGGCTCGATGACCGCGCTGACCGTCGGCATGGTCTTCGTGCTGAAGGCGGACTTCGCCCTCGGTGTGGTGGTCTCGGTGATGTCGATGGCCGTGATCGGCGTCCACGGGATGCTCTCGGGCACGGCGACGATGGACTTCGGTGGGCGGAAGGCCGCGGGCACGGCGGTCGGTGTGATCGACGGCTTTGTCTATTTGGGTACAGGCCTGCAATCGTTCTCCCTTGGCTTTCTGACCTCCAAGAGCTGGCGCTACTGGCCGGTCTTCCTGATCCCCTTCGCCGTGCTCGGCACAGCGCTCGCGATCAAGATCTGGTTCGCCTTCCCGGGGCCGGCCAAGGGCAAAGGGAGCCACTGAGCGCCCATGAGCTCCCAAGGCGACAGCGACGAGCGGCTCTCGACAGCAGGAGATAACCCCTCCGGCGAGCCGCCGCTCGCCTCAATGGAGACGCTCCCGCCCGGGACGCTGCTCGCTGAGCGCTTCGAGCTCTACCGCCACCTCGGCGACGGCAGCATCGCCTCGACTTACCTCGCCGTAGAGCACTGTGGCTGCGGCCTGCGTCGCCTCGCCACGGCGAAGCTGCTCAAGCCGGCGATCGTCGATGATAGGGGCAGGTTGGCGTCCATCCTCGCCAACGGCCGCTCCCTCGCCGCGAGCACCTCGCCGCACCTGGTCGCGCTCCGAGGCGCCTTCATCGATGGCGACGAGAGCCGCGTCTGCGACGAGGAGCCCTTCATCGCCAGCGACTACGTCGCTGGTGAGAGCCTGCTGACAATCCTCGCGCGCTGCACACAGCTCGAGCGCCCCCCGCCCACGCCTATCGCCCTGCGCATCGCCGCCGACGCCTGCGCGGGCCTCCGCGCGCTTCACGCGGGCTGCTGCGGCGCGCCGCTGCTGCATCACGCCCTGCGGCCGGCCAACCTGCTGGTCGCCTACGATGGGCACGCTTGCCTCGCAGACGCTGGCATCGCCGCCACACCAAGCCAGCTGCTCAGCGACGCCGCGCTCTCTGTGGGGCTCGCCCAGTTCATCGCGCCCGAGCTCTTGCCAGAGGCCGCCGTCGAGGTCTTCGACGATCCCGTTGGCCCGACCACCGACATCTACGCGCTCGGGGCGGCGCTTTACGTGATGGTCACCCTGCGCTTCCCTTTCGACGACAAGCAGCTCGGCGAGCTGATCGCGACCAAGCAGCAGGCCGGCGCGATCCCCGCGCGGAAGCGACGAGGGGCCGTCCCCGCGGACCTCGAGGCGCTGCTCACTCGAAGCCTCTCTGCGATGGCCGATCAACGCCAACAGAGCGCCGACGAGCTCGGAGCCGAGCTCCTCTCCTTGATCGGCGGGGCAGACGAGGTAGCCGAGCACCGGGACGTCGCGAGCTGGCTCTCGGAGCTCTTCGCTGAGCAGCTTCCGAGCAAGCAACAGGTGCTGCGCAAGCTGCTCTGGCCGAACGAAGAGGAGGCACAGGTCGTCCTCACGCCTCCCCCTCAGCGAGCGCTCCCAACGACCAAGGTCGAGGCGCCACCGAACGAGGAGCCTACGCGGGCCAGCCTGACGGCGATGCCAGCGACAGGTCACGTCTCCTTCGGCAAGGCGATCCCTAGAGACGAGGTCAGCACCGGCCTGCTGCCGGAGAGCGAGACCGCCTCCGCGACTCGAATCCAGACCAAGCTCGAAGCCCCCTCTGCGGCGACGTCTCTCACGAGTGGACACGCGCCGCTGGCGCTCGTCGGGTCGTTCGCTGATCCGCCCCAGGAGGAGGACACCGCGGTGTCCGCGCTGCAGGAGGCCCTCTCCGACCCGGCGACGATCGGTCGCGAACGCTCATCGAACACTCACGGCGCCCACGCCTTACCGCTGCTCACGAACGCAGGCACCACCCCAGAGCCCGAGCCGGCCTTCGGCCACAAGCCCGACCCGCTCGGTCAGCCGGAGGGCGACACCATCCGTGCGGCCAAGCCGGCGCGCGAGTGGAACGCCACGGAGATCGACCTGACCACGATCCCCTTCGACGATACCGACGAGAAGACCGACGTTGGGCAGCTACCAACCGCCGAAGATGGCGGCGACCAGCAGCGCTGACGCGAAGCACCTCTCCGCCTGTGTGGGGAGAGGCTACGAGACCATGACGGAGCCCTGATGAGCAAGACCCCCAACGACAAGACCCCCTTGCAGATCGATCTCACGGTCGACACCCTCGGCGAGGCGACGCATCCCTCGCCCCTCGAGCTCTCCACCCAGCTCGACGACGAGATCGCCAACTACACACCCGACGGCGTCCACGTGCTCTTCGATCCTTCGCGCACAGACCTCGCGATGTCCGACGCTGAGCGGATGATGGCCACCAGCGACCTCGACGCGAGCAGCTACGAGCTGGTCGGGCCGAGATGCTTCGAGCTTGCCGGGCCACGAGAGCGGACCTTCTTCGAGGGCCCCAAGACGACCGCGGCGATCCTCACCTGCGGCGGCCTCTGCCCTGGGCTGAACAACATCATCCGCGACGTCGTGCTCACGCTCTGGCATCACTACGGCGTGCGGCGGATCTATGGTGTGCGCTACGGCTACCGCGGTCTGGCCGCCTTCACGCCAGATCCGCCGATCGAGCTCAAGCCGGCGTCAGTGGCCCATATTCACATGCTGGGCGGTACGACCCTCGGCTCCTCGCGGGGGCCGCAGAAGCCCGGGGAGATGGTCGACACGTTGCAGCGCCTCGGCGTGAACCTACTAATCGTCGCAGGCGGCGATGGCGGCATGCGCGGCGCCAAGGCGATCTACGAGGAGGTCAAGCGCCGTGAGCTGTCGATCTCGGTGGTCGGCGTGCCGAAGACGATCGACAACGACCTGCCCTTCATCGAGCGCACCTTCGGCTTTGACACGGCGGTCTCTATCGCCGTGGACGCGATCCAGGCCGCCAACGTCGAGGCCACCGGGGCGCCCAACGGCGTCGGCCTGGTCAAGCTGATGGGGCGTCACTCTGGCTACATCGCCTCGGCCGCCTCCCTCGCCTCGCGAGACGTCAACCTGGTGCTCGTGCCCGAGCTGCCCTTCACACTCGAGGCGGTCTACGCCTGGTTACGCGAACGGCTGGCACAGCGCGGACACGCCGTGATCGTCGTCGCCGAGGGCGCGGGGCAAGAGCACCTCGAGACCGCGGCGAGCACCGACGCCTCTGGCAACGTCAAGCTCGGCGACATCGGCCTCTTCCTGCGCGACGGGATCAAGACCGCGCTCTCGGACATCGAGCTCAACCTCAAGTATATCGATCCGAGCTACATCATCCGCGCCGCGCCGGCCAACCCAGCCGACGCGATCTTCTGTAGCCGCCTCGCCGAAGACGCGGTACACGCGGCGATGGCTGGCAAGACCGGGATGGTGATCGGCATGTGGATGCACCGCTTCACCCACGTCCCCCTCTCGGCGGCGACCACCGACCGCAAGCGGATCCCCCTCGACAGCCAGTTCTGGCGCACCGTGGTCGACTCCACCGGCCAGCCCGCGAAGCTGCGCTAGCAGCTGGTGCCGTAACGACCCTCCGGTCAGATGGCGAAGCGAAGCTCAGCCATGTTACCCTGAGCACGCCAGACTAGCTTCGTCCTGCGGCTTCGTACTGCGACCCGGAAAAACGTGAACAAAGCGCGCCGGACTGAGCTTCGCTGGCGAGGCGCGAGGAGGGAAGATATGGGTGGTACCTGCGTGACGAGCAACAACGCCAGCGGAGTCGGTGACCGGCGTTCGTTCACGTTTTTCTAGTGCTTTCTAATGCACTGTTTTCTAAAGAACTGCACTTAGCGACGAACCATGAATTCAGCGAAGACTGCATCGGTCGGCTGCCTCGGCGCGCTGATCCTGCTCATCCCGACGGTCGCCTGCTCCCCCGATCTAGGGCTCTCGCCCTTTATCTGCAATCGGGGTGTGCCCGAGTGCCCCGAGGACTATGTCTGCGTCAAGGCCGGCTTCCCGGATCCGGGTGTCTGTGTCAAGAGGGGCGAGGATCCGCCGAAGGGTCAGGACGGCGGGCCAGCCGACGCGCCGAAGCCCAACGAGGCCGGCGGCGATCTGCCCTCGCGGCCGGACGGCTCGAAGCCCGACGGCCCGCCAAAGCCGGACACGGTAACGAGCCCAGACCAGACCCCGCCGCCCGCAGGGAAGGTCGTGATCACCGAGTTCATGGCCAATCCTAGCGTGGTCAACGACGCCACGGGCGAGTACGTCGAGGTCTTTAACCCGGGGAAGGCCTCGGTGAACATCCACGGCTGGATTCTCCGGGACAACGGATCGGACAAGCACGTGATCGACGCCCCCGGCGCGCAGCTGATCGTCCCACCGCTGAGCTTCATCGTGCTCGGTCGAAGCTCCGACAAGGCCCTCAACGGCGGGATCAGCGTCTCCTACGCCTATTCGAGCTTCTTTCTGTCCAACAGCGCCGATGAGGTCTACTTGGAGGATCCCAGCGGCAAGGTGGTCGACGGCTTCGAGTATTCCGCCGCGAAGGGCTTCACCATCTCCACCGGCGCCTCCTACTCGGTGAAAAACCCGCTCTCGACCAACAAGAGCGACGGCGCTCAGTGGTGCACCGAGGCCAACGCCTGGACCGGCTCGGCTGGCGACAAGGGCACCCCGGGGTCCCCGCCGGGCTGCTAGATTTAGGAGCGCCCCTACAAATGCCTTTTGTCGCCGGGCACCGCACTGCCGGCCGCTTTCTAGGCCTCAGAGAGTTCGCCGTACCACCAGTATGGCTCGTTTCTTCGGCTACGAAATCGGCTCGGCAGCTCAGCACCCGGCTCGGTCCCGAATTTGTAGGGGTGCTCTTAGGAGCAGTCCCCTCCAGAGTCGTCGCCCGCAAGGAGGCCTCGATGAACCTACCACGTGCTCTTCCTGCGCTGCCAGCGCTCTCGCTTTGCGTGCTGCTCAGCTGCTGCTCGTCGACCGAAGCGCTCCGCTCCGATGGCGGAGGCGGCCTCGACTCCTCGGACGGCGCACGCGCGGATCTGCGCTCGGACCAGACGGCCAAGGCCGCCCCAGTGTACGGGATCTTCCAGCTCTATGGCGACGAGTACGTCGAGTTCCGCCAGAAGCTGGGACAGTCACTGCCTCAGTACTGGCGCTTCGTCGATGAGCACGTCGCCGACCTCGGCGTCCGCTTCACGCGCACCAACACGCTGCTGATCTGGGGGCTGGTCGAGCCAACGCTAGGGGCCGGCTATCGCTGGGACAACGATCAACTCACCGACGCCGTGATCCAGGCGGTCTATGCGCCCTATCCGGGCAAAGAGATGGGCTTCCTCGCGGTGATCGATCCAGGGCGCGGTGGCAAAGGATCTCCCGCCTTCCCGAGCGGGCTTGAGCGCGAGTATCAGGCCTACGTTCGAGCAGCGGTGGCGCGCTACAACGGCAGCAATGAAGAGCTGGGGCAGCATGTCGCGGTCAAGCATTGGCAGGTGATGAACGAGCCCTTCTGGCAGCTGGACAGCGGCGCCATGACCGTCGGCCAGTACGTGGAGCTGGTCAAGCTGACCGCCGCTGCCGTGCGCCAGATCGATCCCCAGGCCAAGGTCGTGCTCGGCGACGTCGGCGGGCAGCTCCCCGCGGTGGTCGCCGCGCTGAAAGATGGGCGCTACTTCGACGCAGTGGACCTCCATTTCTGGTGTCTGTCGGAGCCCTGCAGCTATCAGCACCTGCCCGCTGTCGAGCTGCGTAGGCTGCTAGACGCGAACGGCTACTCGGCGGCGGAGATCTGGATGGGAGAGTTCGGCACCTTCGTCAACGGGAGCCCGCCTCATAGCGCCACCGAGCAAGCCCGCTGGCTGGTCAAGGGGATGTTGGCCAACCGCGCGCTCGGAGTCTCGCGGATCCTCTGGAACAACTTGGTCTCGTGGACCAAGTTCGGCGGTCTCGACGACAGCCCGTTCAACTTCATGGGGCTCTTGACCAACGGGGAGGCCAGCGGTGACCCGGTCGCCGACGTGGGCACCAAGCGCGTCGCCTACTACGCGTACAAACGCCTGATCGCCGAGACCGGGAGCGCCCGAGCGGAGCTCCTCGGAGAGCAGGACGGGGCGGCGCTCGGTGTGCGTGCGCTGCTCTTTGCCCGCCGCCCCGACGGTCAGCGCTTCGCCGTAGCCTGGTCGGATCAGGGGCAGCAGCTCGTCGAACTTCCATGTGAGCAGACCGACGCTCGCGTGGTCGATCTTGTGCCCGACGCTGTCGGGTCGTTCAACGAGACCATCAAGCCCTGTGTCGACGCCAAGGTCGTGGTCGAGGTTGGGGAAAATCCCCTGTTGGTCGCCCCCCGCTGATGGCCGGGCCGAGGCGGTACCCGAGGCGGTACCCGGTGTCCGGGCGGTACCCCCGGCGGTACCAGACCCGGCGGTACCTACCCCCGGCGGTACAGACCCAGGTTGGGTATCCCTCCCGGGCGGTACCAGACCCAGGTTGGGTATCCATGGGTACCAGGTTGGGTATCCATGGGTATCCATCGTGCGTCCGGTTCCGGATGGCTGGCCGATGCGATCACCTGGCTTTCGCGTTTTTTCGTGAGTTAGCTTGCATTATAGGTGTGGGTCGTTGGCTGAGAGGGTGCCGGCAGCTCTGGGCTGAGGCGCTATTTCGCTTGAAATCGCTGCGAT
>PDWJ01000982.1_pt1 | contig 37917 bp, 36 predicted proteins | sample 1430881 | NCBI WGS metagenome assembly PDWJ01 (sample SAMN01162460, study PRJNA174530) | Oral metagenome, whole genome shotgun sequencing project. | biome: Marine environment; feature: Marine mammal; material: Swab sample of the gingival sulcus; isolation source: swab sample of gingival sulcus...
CGACTCAATACCGGGGGCTACACGATTTTTCAGATTAGGGGTACGACGGGATTTATCCAGTAAGGCTTCAACGCCACCCTCTTCTACAGCTTCCTTATAACGGTAAAATATGTCACGTGACAACCCCATCATTTTGCAGGCTTTTGATACATTTCAGATCGAGGTTTATACAACTAAGTCTCCACAAAATAGCACACCTACCTGTGCATCCTACCCACCCTGTCATTCGATCATGGCTTTCATCACATTTAACACCGCTTAAATTCTTAAGTGATTAATATGCTTTAGCACACCAGCCGTCGCCGCATCCATATCCGCTGAAATTGTGCGCTCTCGCACGGAATCAGCCAAAGCATTAGCCAGCTTCTTACCTAATTCCACGCCCCATTGATCATAAGAATTCAACTGCCAAATCACGCCTTGCACAAAAACCTTGTGCTCAAATAATGCTACTAAGCGGCCTAATGTTTCCGGGTCTAACTGACGATAAACTAACAAGGTCGAAGGACGATCTCCGGGAAAAGTACGGTGGGCAGCTAGTGCATCAATGCGCGCTTCACTCAATCCCGCCGCACACATATCTTCCCGCACCGTTTGCTCATCGCGTCCAAAAGCTAATGCCTGTGCTTGTGCCAATACATTGCTTAAAAGTGCATCATGATGGGCTTCAGCATCAGCAAAGGTCGCCGTCACACTAGGATTAGCCGCAACCATAAAATCAACCGGGATAATATCGCTACCTTGGTGAATTAACTGAAAAAAGGAATGCTGTGCATTAGTGCCAGGTTCACCCCATACCACTGGCCCTGTCGCATGGCGGATGGGGCAAGCTTCCAAACTAACACGCTTACCATTCGACTCCATATCCAATTGCTGAATATAAGCGGGAAAACGCGCTAAATGCTGATCATAAGGAATCAAAGCCACCGTCGGCCAGCCCATTATATTACGTCGCCAAATACCAATCAGTGCAAACAGCACCGGCAAATTTTCAGCCAAAGGCGCATCACGAAAATGCTCATCCATTTGCCGCGCACCAGCCAAAAAGCTTTCAAAAGCCGCTCGTCCCAAGGCAATCGCTACCGGCAAACCAATCGCCGACCACACCGAATAACGTCCGCCTACCCAGTCCCAAAAACCAAAGACTCTGGCATCATCAATACCATAAGAGCGTGTCGCTTCCAGATTGGTCGATACAGCAGCAATGTGTTTGCTAGCCTGCTCACCCAAAGCTGCTTTTAACCAGTTCAGCGCCGAAGCAAAATTCTGCATGGTTTCGGCTGTCGTAAAGGTCTTAGAAGCCACAATAATGAGTGTCGTTTCCGGGTCAAGTTGTGCCAAAGTATCAATAATATGCGCCCCATCCACATTGGAGACAAAGTGAATGTCTGGCCCATCATGCCAAGGCGACAAAGCCTGAGTAGCCATAACAGGCCCCAAATCAGAGCCACCAATACCTATATTGACCACATCCGTAAACGCTAAACCAGTCACACCTACATAGTCACCCTGGCGAACTGCTTCAGCAAAAGCCAAGAAACGCTCGCGTACCGCGCGCACATCATTTAATACAAGCTGACCATCAACACAAACATCCTCAGCAACACTGTCTCGCAAAGCCATGTGCAATACGGCACGCTGCTCGGTTTGATTGATCTTTTTACCAGCCAACAAGGCTGCCCGACGTCCGTTTACATCAGCCGCTTCGGCTAATTGCAATAAAGCTTGGATGGCCGTTTCATCCAGCTTTTCCCGAGAAAAGTCCAACAATAAGTCATTCTGATAAGCACTCAATTGCTGAAACCGCTCAGGATTGTCTGCAAACAAAGCCTGCAAACGGCTTTGTTTCAAGCGCTCACCTTGTTGTTGCAAGCGCTCCCAACTAGTCATGATTGTCATACTGTTTGTCCTGTTTAGTGTTTTTGTGCAAGCTGCGCCATAATTTCCTTACGACTTGGCAAATCTGCTCCCCGACGGGAGCAAGTAATAGCCGCAGCCGTTACAGCAAATGTACCTAAATCCCTAAGCTGTGCTTCACTGTTAGGCCAAATTCCCGAACGCAATAATCCGTCCAGCAAGGCAGCCTGAAAGGTATCACCCGCCCCAACCGTATCAACCACGGCAACGCTAGGCGCTTTGATATTGACGTGGGCTTGCTTGCTCCACAGCGTGGCACCCTGACTACCTCTAGTCAAAGCTAATAACTGGATGTCATGAACTTGTTGCCAACGCTGTATAATCTCTTCAGGTTGGTGTTCTGGATATAAATAATGCAAATCCTCATCGCTAAGCTTGAGCACATTCAATAAAGGCAGCAGCTCGTCCAAACGCTTACGCCAAATGTCCAAGTTTGGTTCTACATTCAAACGCACATTCGGGTCTAAAGAGACCAGACCACCACCGGCCTGACTTTTGAGCAGTTTTAGGTAAGCATCCGCAGCAGGTTGCACCACCATCGAGTAAGACCCAAGATGTACACCACTAATCTCGGTAAAATCAAAGTTAGCTAAGTCTTCAGGTGTCAATACACGGTCTGCCGCAGCATTGCCATAAAAAGCGTAACTCGGCACACCGGCTGCATCTTGTTGGATAAAACTCAAAGTAGTCGGTGCTGTTTTGCGACAAATAAAACGGGTTGACACACCCTCTTCCTGTAATACGGCATGCAAGTGATCACCCAAAAAATCATGGGATAGACCTGTCAATAAGGCGGATGCCTGCCCTAAACGCGCCATGCCAACAGCGACATTCAGTGGCGATCCCCCAACATGTGCTTGTAAAGACAAGTGTCGTGGAATCTTTTTAGCCCCTGCGTAGTCTTGTTCGAGATAAACATCGAACAATGCTTCGCCACATACAATAAACACGTACTAACCCTCCTAGCAAAGACCCGCATCAGTGGGGCTTTTGTGTTACACGAATACATTCTTTAATGAATGGCGAACCACGGTAAATGAAACCTGTATAAAGCTGTACCAGCTTAGCGCCTGCTGTGAGCTTTGCCGTTACATCCGCCGCACTCATAATCCCCCCTACTCCAATAATCGGGATAGCTTCACCCAAGGCGCGATAAAACGCTGCAATCACTTCATTGGAACGAATCGTTAAAGGCTTGCCACTCAAGCCCCCTTGTTCACGACCATGTGGCATATGTTCTACCACTACTTTATCCAGTGTTGTATTGGTAGCAATCAAACCATCAATCTCACAATCCATAAATACCTGTGCCATTGACTTGATTTCGTCGCCATTCAAATCAGGCGCAACCTTGACTGCCAAAGGTACATAGCGCCCGTGCTGATCGGTTAAGGCTGTTTGAGCTTGTTTGAGAGCGCGCAGCAATTTTGCCAAATCCTCACCGTATTGGAGGCTACGCAAACCGGGCGTATTGGGCGATGAAATATTGATCGTAATGTAGCTGGCATGCGCATAAACTCGGCGCAAAGCCAGCAAATAATCATCAACCGCATTTTCCACCGGAGTGGAAAAGTTTTTGCCAATATTAATACCCAGTATGCCTCGGTAACGCGCCTTGCCCAATTGCTCTAATAAATAATCGACACCCTGATTGTTAAAGCCCATACGATTAATAATGGCTTTAGCATCCGTTAGCCGAAATAAACGCGGCGGTGGATTCCCCGGTTGTGCTCTCGGTGTGATCGTACCGATTTCCAAAAAACCAAAACCACAACTAGCCAAGGCATCAATATAGTCACCATTTTTATCCAGCCCGGCTGCCAGCCCTATGGGATTGGGAAAATCCAAGCCCATCACCTGAACAGATCGACCAGGCATGGCTTCAGGTTTGCCGTGCAAGCCTAAAGCCTGCACCACTTTTAACGTTTTCAAGGCTGCATGATGCGAAGTTTCAGGGGGCAATAAGAATAGTAGTTGACGCAACAACTCGTACATATAGTTAGTCCAGACAATAAATTATTCTACCGAACAATTCGCTCAATCCCGATCTGGATCAGCAAATTTTAAATCTACCATCAATTGATCAGACAAGGCTTCTAACGCATTCTGCACATCCGCTTCCGTCACCCCCTCGGGTAAACTCAAACTCAAGTCAGCAAAAAACAATAACTCACTAGACATGGGCGCGGGGCGCTGCTCGCTGCACAATTCTTCAATATTAACGCCCAAATCTGCTAATTGCCGTGTAATATCACGAATAATACCCGGGCGATCTTGGCCAAGTACTTCAAAATTCAAACGGTATGCCGATGCAGACTGAGCCTGAGAATAAGCCTGAGCGTTGTCTGCTTGCTCTAGTGTTAACTGCAAGCCTTGTTGCTTCAATGCTTCCAATGCTGTTTTCAGCGTAGGCAGATTTTCGTCAGGTACCACCACCTGTAATAAACCAGCAAATTGTCCTCCTAAATGAATCATGCGACTCTCTGTCCAGTTAGCCTGTTGCTGATTCAGGACTTCGGACAATGATTGCACCAAACCGGGGCGATCTGCGCCTAAAACTGTCAAAATTAGCTTACTTTGCATGTCTTTCTCTCCTTGAGGCATTCAGCTATCTTATTGGGCATATGGTAAAACCTGACAATAACTGATAAAAACAGTGGAAACCAGTCGCATACCAGCAAAAACGGTATGCTCAAACTTTTAAAATAGTAAGAGGATGTTTCATGAGCAACCCGGGTACTTTTTATCCCTCGCAACGCACTTTGATGGGACCAGGCCCTTCTGATGTCAGTCCACGTGTATTACTCTCCATGGCACGCCCGACACTAGGACACCTTGATCCTCAGTTTATTGGCATGATGGATGAAGTAAAAACCTTGCTGCAATACGCTTTCCAGACTGAAAACGAGCTCACCATGCCGGTTTCAGCGCCTGGCTCTGCCGGAATGGAAGCTTGTTTTGTCAATCTGGTCGAGCCAGGTGACAAAGTCATTGTTTGCCAAAACGGTGTATTTGGCGGACGCATGAAAGAAAATGTCGAGCGCTGTGGTGCAACAGCGATTATGGTCATGGATGATTGGGGCAAACCGGTTGATCCTCATAAAGTAGAAACCGCCTTGAAAAAACATCCTGATGCTAAGATCCTTGCTTTTGTGCATGCAGAAACGTCTACCGGTACACGCTCAGATGCACGCGCTCTGACTGAATTAGCACATAAGTATGATTGTCTTGTCATCGTTGATGCAGTCACTTCGCTAAGCGGTTCAGAATTGCGCGTAGACGCCTGGGACATTGATGCTATTTATTCAGGCACACAAAAGTGCCTGTCCTGTGTACCCGGCATTGCTCCTATTAGTTTCGGCGAGCGTGCCATTGAGGTCATTAAGCATCGTAAAACCAAGGTACAAAGCTGGTTTTTAGATATGAATCTAGTAATGGGCTACTGGGGTACTGGCACTAAACGCGCTTATCATCACACTGCCCCCGTGAATACGTTGTATGCCTTACATGAAGCTTTGTTAATGCTGAAAGAAGAAGGCTTGGAAAACGCCTGGGTGCGCCATCGCAGCAACCATGAAGCATTAAAAGCAGGCTTGGAAGCTATGGGCATCCGCTTTGTAGTGGATGAACCTTGGCGCTTACCCCAATTGAACTTAGTCAGTGTGCCAGAAGGCGTCAATGAGGCTCAAGTAAGACAGCGTTTACTGAATGAATACAGCCTAGAAATTGGTGCAGGACTTGGTGCACTGTCTGGTAAAGTTTGGCGGATTGGCTTAATGGGCTATGCTAGTCAGCCGCAAAATGTACTGAACTGTTTAGCTGCATTGGATGCGGTATTAACGAGCATGAAAGCCCCCATAACATCAGGCGTGGCAGTACAAGCGGCACAACAAATTTTCGCAGAAGCTTAATCAACCTTCCCCCAGCAAGGGAGGCAGAAAGAACAGGAAAATTCGCCCCCGCAAAGTCATCCTGATCCCCTTCCCCCCTTGCGAGAGGAAGGCTGATAATGCTTTTTTAGTTTGACTTAAAATAAGCCCTCAATCTGTCCTGCTTCATTCAGGCAGATTGATTCGGCAGCAGGTTTGCGTGGTAAACCCGGCATCGTCATAATCTCACCGCAAATCACCACCACAAAGCCTGCACCGGCGCTCAAACGCACTTCTCTTATAGGCACCGAATGTCCCGTTGGTGCGCCCCGCCGCTCAGGATCAGTGGTAAAGCTATATTGCGTTTTAGCCATACAAATGGGCAAATCGCCATAACCTTGCTGTTCCCATTCTTTGAGTTGGGTACGCACTTTTTGGTCTGCAAGCACTTCATCTGCGTGGTAAATACGCTTGGCGATGGTTTCGATTTTTTGAAACAGTGGCATTTCATTAGGATATAAAGTACCAAAGTTTGCCCAATTACCCTCTGCAAGTTCAGCAACTCGCTGTGCCAAATCGCGTGTACCGTCAGAACCATGTGCCCAATGTTTACAAACAATCGCTTCAGAACCTTGCGCCTGCGCATACGCTTTAATGACCTCCAGCTCTTCATCGGTGTCGGCGACAAAATGGTTAATTGCCACCACGACGGGTACACCAAAGGACTTCAAATTCGCAATATGCCGCCCTAGATTAGCACAACCTTGTTTCACTGCGGCCACATCAGTTTGATTTAAAGCTTCTTTAGTGACACCAGCATTCCATTTCAGAGCGCGCACTGTTGCTACAACAACGACAACAGAAGGAGCAATACCAGTTTTGCGGCATTTAATATTCATAAACTTTTCAGCGCCCAAGTCGGCACCGAAACCTGCTTCAGTCACCACATAATCAGCCAGCTTCAAAGCAGTCGTCGTAGCAATCACTGAATTACAGCCATGTGCAATATTGGCAAAAGGTCCACCGTGTACAAAAGCAGGTGTCTGCTCCAGCGTTTGTACTAGATTAGGCTGCATGGCCTGTTGCAATAACACCGTCATAGCCCCTTCGGCTTTCAAATCACGTGCATAAACGGGCGAACGATCCCGCCGATACGCTACAATGATGCGTCCCAGACGTTCCTGTAAATCATTCAGGTCAGTCGCCAGACATAAAATCGCCATGACTTCAGAAGCTACGGTAATATCAAAACCTGTCTGGCGTGGAAAGCCATTGCCCGGGCCGCCGAGCGAGGTCACAACATCCCGCAAGGCTCGATCATTCATATCCAAAACGCGCCGCCAAGTAACACGGCGGATATCAATTTCCAGCTCATTGCCCCAATAAATATGGTTATCCAGCAGGGCAGCCAATAAATTATGCGCGCTGGTAATTGCGTGAAAATCGCCGGTGAAGTGCAAATTCATTTCTTCCATCGGCACAACTTGCGCATAACCGCCACCCGCAGCACCGCCCTTCATGCCAAAACAAGGCCCCAGTGAAGCCTCACGAATACACACGGCGGCTTTTTTACCTAAAGCTTGCAAACCATCCCCCAAACCAACCGTTGTGGTTGTCTTGCCTTCACCAGCAGGCGTTGGGTTAATGGCTGTCACCAAAATCAATTTGCCATCGGGTCTGTCTTGTACCGACTGAATAAAATCAGCCGACACTTTTGCCTTGTCATGACCGTAAGGTAACAACTGTTCTGATGGTATTCCCAGCTTCGCGCCAATGGCTTGAATGGGCGACTTTACTGCATCACGCGCTATCTCTATGTCACTTTTATATTGCATGTGACTTTATCTCCTCTGGTTTGACTGCTCCGCCTTCGATTTTGCCGCCATTGCATCATTGATTGACTGACCAGTCAATCAATATTATTACCACTTTAATAGGATTTTTACAGTGCTTTAGAGTCTGCTAAAATAGCTTCACATCTTTCAGTGAGTCTTACCATGCCACCCCTAGCCGAACAAGCATCATTTATTAATATCAATGACTATTTAGAGGGTGAACGACACAGTGCTGACAAGCATGAATACGTCGGATGATCCTTCCCAAAATAATTATGTGCGCGAAGCGCCTCTCTTAATTGTCGAAGTGCTCTCTAGTCATACCCGTAGGCAGGATAAAACTGAAAAACGCACTGAATATTTATCCTTACCCAGCTTGCAGGAATATGTATTGATTGAGCAGGATATCGTTGAAATTGAAGTGCAGCGTCGTCGTGAAGCGTGGCGTTCATCCTATTATTATCTAGGACAAGCCTTAGTTTTAGAGTCAATAGGACTTGAACTGCCCGTTGCGGCGATTTATGAAAAGGTGGAAAACAACGACATGCAGGCGCACCTTGCACGACAAAACCGAGAAGATTAAATCTAAACTTTTTTCCACAACGAAGCACAATGAATAAACACCATGCTTCGGAATGATTAGCTGCCGCCCGGTTTAACGCGGAGTCAGTGCCGCATTTGTTTCCTTCAGCTTAATTGTTTCAACGTCATCGAAAATGAAGTGAATCCTTAAAACCCGGAGAGATTTACTACGACGGAACAACCCCGACACTCAACGCTATGAGTCGCCAGATAATGGCACACTGTCACTGTCAACTTAGCGTATTTTCGGTGCTGAGTAGCTAGCCTACTCGTACACTAATATAATCATGAATATTGAACGGACAACCACAGTCAATCTTTAATTTTAGTACGTCCGTCAGTTAATGACCTTATGTGTTAGGTAAGCGGACTATATCTATAGAAATAAAAGCACCTTAAATCTAGTATTAAATAACTTAGCCAAAGGATTTCATATGAATAAAACCAAACCAATAGCTATTAATGAAAAAAACACTATGCAAGATATATATAAAGCGAGAGCTAATGAGAACAACAGAGGAAGTATTAATTTCTATAGTAGAGGCTTAGATCTTCTTCAAGATGTTTTTTTTAAAATATTACTCTCTGGTAGATATATCAATGTAGCCTACGCAAGTGAGTCCCATTGGGAAGGTTTAAAAGAATCAATCAATCCTGCCATCAAAGACTTAGCAAAAGCTAGAGTAGAAAAAAAATCAGTTAGCTTTTGGGAGATAGCCAAAGTTAGATGTGAATTATTAGCCAAGGCTAATATAAATAAAGGTAATGATAAATCAATGTTAATAACAGACGGTTGCCTTAGTCATCAATGTATTAATAATTTTTCTGCAAATAAAAAGCAAGATGGTGAAAATAATTTTTTCATTCAGGGGCAGTCAGCTACTTGCTCTGGCAACGTCATTATGAGTGACTTAAAGCAGCTAATTGACCCTGAGGGTCATAGTGATGGAAGTCAACCCATACCAGGAAAAGCAAGAACAAATACAGTCGATACAGAAAAAAGAGGTTATGCTGGCATAGAATTAAAAAGTCAGTTCTTAGGTTATTTAGCAGGTGATGTTTCTTACAAAAACTATACAATAATAGCTCCCAAAATACCTATGCATGGCATTTTTAGCTCAGATGGAGGTTATAGACGTTTTAGTGTTACTGACTGCATCATAGATACTCGAGCCATACCGTCTAGAAAATTAGCTATTGCTGGGGTTATGAATGTGGGAAATGTGCAAAGAAATATTGACCCAGATGGAAAAACAATTAAGCTATATTTATACCCTTTACGCATAGGAGGAGGACAAGCTAATATTAATATAATGTCTTTTAAAAATGACATTGCTAATAAACAAGCAGGTTATTTTTATAATAAAAACATACCAGTAGCCAGCCAAGCTAATATTGAAGACTTAAGATTTACCCCTAGACCAGGTGGCTTAAATTTATATAATTTTGACATGAAGGGCTTTCTTAAGGCTATAGAAAGAAAATATTACGAAAGAATCGATAAAGAGGAATCCATATCATCAATCATGCACTGGTTAAAAACAGAGGCACTCAAATATGGCACGCAAACCCCTTAATGTTAACCAGCGCTGCTGGCTACTTATTGTGCTGTGTACCCTTTGCAGCACACAGTTAATGGCCGCAATACCACCTACCAGTTATGGCAGTTTTGATGTGACGCAGCGTTGTGATGACTTACAACAAGTGATCACCAGCTATGTCGATTTGGCTGACCGAGAACAATGTGGGAATCAGCTCTCCACTTGGCAACCGTGGAGCAATCCCCAGACGGCTTCCATCAAGCGGCAATGGTGTTTGGAACAAGCCACAGAAACCCTAGATGCACTCTTAGCGCAATTGAAAACAGACTTTTTTCAAGGGACTCAGCCTATTTATACCGAAAAAGCATTTCATGACGCTCACTTGTGTATAGATATTCTAAAATCTTATCATTTACCAGAAGCATACAGCGGCTTCTTTACACCTTGGATAACTGAGGGGCGCGACCCTACGCCAGTGGAAGATTTTCAGCCCATACCCAAACCGCTGGAGCAGTTTGTCATCCAAACAGAAGCCCAAGGAGAATTTCGCCGACGTAACCCCTTGCAAGCATTGCATCCTGAAAATGAAGGCTGCCAATTCACAGGGGCTAAGGCTCAATTCAGTCGAGATAATACGGTTCAACACTGGCTTGTAATTCCCTCTGCGTCTTGTTGGAAGCAACACGCAGCATTACGTTTTTGGCTCGTCGAACAAACGGCGGAGAATGATTTTAAATTACTACTTGAGGATAGTGGAAAAACCCTTTTTGTCTATACTACACAAACGGCTGCTTATTACGATATAAAACTCGTGAGTAATATAGAATTTACTTTACCCGCAGGAAAACAATTAGACCCTTATTCGCTGGCAATTTTTAAAGCCTTACGAAACCCAATTATGGGAGGAACGGCCTATCAACGCTTTCATTACAATCCCGACACCCAACGCTATGAGTCACCAGATAATGGCACGCTGTTCCTGCCCACTTGGCGTGTTTTCGGTGCTGAGTAACTAAATATGGCACGCAAACCCCTTAATGTTAACCAGCGCTGCTGGCTACTTATTGTACTCATTGTGCTGTGTACCCTTTGCAGCACACAGTTAATGGCCGCAATACCACCTACTAGTTATGGCAGTTTTGATGTGACGCAGCGTTGTGATGACTTACAACAAGTGATCACCAGCTATGTCGATTTGGCTGACCGACAACAATGTGGGAACCAGCTCTCCACTTGGCAACTGTGGAGCAATCCACAGACGGCTTCCATCAAGCGGCAATGGTGTTTGAAACAAGCCACAGAAACCCTAGATGCACTCTTAGCACAATTGAAAACAGACTTTTTTCAAGGGACTCAGCCTATTTATACCGAAAAAGCATTTCATGAGGCTCGCTTGTGCCTAGATTACATTACTTACTACTCACTAACTGAAGGTAAAAGCGGCTTTTTCCCGCCTTGGGTTAGTGAAGGACAGACACAGCATAAATTAACACCGTTTCAGCCGGTCTCCAAACCATTAGCACAGTTTATCATCCAAGCAGAAGCCCAAGGAGAATTTCGCCAACGTAACCCCTTGCAAGCATTGCATCCTGAAAATGAAGGCTGCCAATTCACAGGGGCTAAGGCTCAACTCAGTCGAGGTAATACCGTTCAACACTGGCTTGTGATGCCCTCTGCGTCTTGTTGGAAGCAACACGCAGCATTACGTTTTTGGCTCGTCGAGCAAACGGCGGAGAATAATTTTAAATTACTGCTTGAGGACAGTGGAGATAGTTTGTTTATCAAGCCCACACAAACGGCGGCTTATTACGATTTAGAACTAGTCAGTAGCACAGACTTCAGTTTGCCAGCAGGAAAACAATTGGATTCTTATTCCCTTGCGATCTCTAAAGCCTTAGGCAATCCAATCACGGAAGGGTATGCACACCAACGCTTTCATTACAATCCTGACACTCAACGCTATGAGTCACCAGATAATGGCACGCTGTTCCTGCCCACTTGGCGTGTTTTCGGTGCTGAGTAGCTAGTGCTTGTTTGATTTGCAGTTGATTGACTATTAAGTCAATCAACTCTGTTAGCCGCCTGCAATGATCAGCCGCTTAATTAGGTGCTCTCCAATCTTTGACTCGCCGTTACCAGTGCCCGCCAAGCATAAGCTGCAAACGACCAGCGCACCATACACAGCAAGGATGTATCATCTAAACGATAAAAAATCGCTCCTGTCTTGCCCAATAAGCTAGACACAACCTTGCCCACCAGCAACTCATGGCGTAAGTCATATAAGCACAGCTTAGCCAATAGATCCTGATATTGCCTACCACTAAACTTCAGCAAAGCATAAGCGCCCGAATTATCGACCACCGCCGAGAAAATACCCTGCAAAGCCGTTTTGGCTTGCTGCATAAAGGCATCTTTTTCAGCCAGTGGCAAAGTCACCAAAAACTCATCCGGGCTGATCCACTTCACTAAACAAGTGTCCAGTGAGCCTGTCCATTGCAACGCCTTGGGCAACTCAATCCCCAACTGCTGCATGGCCTCGACAACGCCAGCAGTCTCAGGACGAACACGCAAGACAATAAAGCCATAATGGCGCAGCTCATCGACCTGTACATCGCCGGATAATGCCTGTAAGTTTTCCTGTTGCAGCGCTGTTTCATATACAGGCACAGCGTTTATCTCATGCTTCGCCATCATTTTTCTCCTTCGCCTGATCGTAAAACACCGCATCAGCAATCGTGACAGGAATGACTTCGCCTGTAATGGGTTTGGCATAAAGGGTGTCGCCTAGACGATCCAAGCCACCTTTGACGACAGCCATTGCAATTGAATGTCCCAGAGTAGGACTCATATAACTAGAAGTTACATGCCCAAGCATGACTGTGTCATCTTCTGCATTCACCAGTTGACAGCCTTCGCGTAACACCACTTGAGGGTCTGCGGTCAATAGTCCCACCAACTGTTTACGATTAGGACGCTGGGTATCGCTGCGAGTGAGGGAACGCTCACCCAAGAAAGGATAAGCCTTACCCAGCTTCACCGCCCAAGCCATATTCGCATCGTAAGGCGTAATCGAACCATCCGTATCCTGCCCCACAATAATAAAGCCTTTTTCAGCGCGCAAGACGTGCATGGTTTCCGTACCATAAGGCGTAATACCCCACTGTTGCCCTATTTCCATCACCTTATCCCAGATATAACGTCCATAGTTAGCCTGTACATTAATCTCGTAGGACAATTCACCGGAAAAGCTAATACGCATCACCCGTGCAGGTACACCTAATACGGTTCCAGCGCGCCAGTCCATGAACTTAAAATTCTCAACACTGAAATCAATATCGTCACAAATCATTTCCATCAAACGTCGTGCTTTAGGGCCAACCACCGCTGTCGTGGACCAGTGATCAGTCACACTGGTGAGATACACTTCCAATGTCGGCCACTCTGTTTGTAACCACGTTTCCAGATGGGTATAAATCCGTGCTGCACCGCCGGTAGTCGTCGTCATTAAAAAGTGATTTTCATCCAAACAAGCCGTCACACCATCGTCAATAATCATGCCGTTTTCATCGCACATGAGACCATAACGACATTTACCCGGCGCCAACTTCAGCCAGGCATTGGTATAAACACGATTCAAAAACTCCCGTGCATCAGGCCCTTGAATATCAATCTTGCCTAAAGTAGACGCATCTATCATTGCCAAGCCTCGCCGTGCCACCAAAGACTCACGCTGCACAGCTTGATGCATGTCTTCCTTAACTTTAGGAAAATACCAAGGACGCAACCACTGACCGACTAATTCAAATTCCGCTCCTTTGGCAACATGTGAAGCGTGCATCGGTGTAAAGCGCTGTGGGTCAAACAGCAAACCCCGCTCTTCACCCGCTAATGCACCCATCGTCACCGGCGTATACATAGGGCGGAAAGTAGTTGTGCCAATGGTTTCTATAGGCTGATTCATAATGGCAGCCGCAACAGCAATACCATTTACATTAGCTGTTTTGCCCTGATCCGTACCAAAGCCCAAAGCTGTGTAACGCTTGATATGCTCAATAGAGCGGTAATTCTCGCTAATCGCCAGCTCAATATCCGAAACCTTGACATCATTTTGCAGGTCAAGAAAGGTTTTATGGCGCTGCTCATCAGGACACCAAAAAGGCGCTACCTTGAGATTCAATGGCTCAGGGTGCTCATTCGCTGTTATCTGGCTGGAACGGGTACTTTTACCCAAAGCCTGCACAGCACTTAAACCTGCATAAGTACCCTCTGCAACACTGCCTTGCCATTCACTATGACCATTGACACTACCCGCTACCCAACGATTCGGCTTATCACAAGACGGCATAAAAGCTTGATATTTGGCAGAAAAAACTGGTTTGGAGCCGGTATGACAATCTAGGTGAACCAAAGGATTAAAGCCGCCGGAAACGGCCAGTAAATCGCAATCCAAGCTACGGACGGGTTTAGCCAGTGTCCAAGCGCCATCTTCCAAGCTGCAAGCTGCAATTTGTACTTGACTGACTCGATCAAAGCCTGTGGCTTTAATCACTTGCCAGCCTTGACGCACATCAACACCTGCCTTAATCAAATCAGCGGCATTATAGCCCGTGCGACTATCAATAACCGTAGCACGTATATCCGCTGCTAATAAGTCACGCGCCAGCTCATAAATGCTGTCATTATTACCCGCAATCACTATCTTTTCGCCACACAATACAGCGTACTCATTCAAATAACGCCGCACAGCACTGGCAAGCATTACCCCTGGCAAATCATTATTTGCAAACATCAAAGGACGTTCATGGCTGCCGGTTGCCAGAATCACTTGAGCAGCACGAATACGATGCACACACTGACGGGCAGCTTTGGGATTACGCTGCGCCAGCGGCACATGATCTTGGCAAGATTCCAAAGCCAATAACAAATTATAATCATGCAAAGCATAAGCCGTTGTGCGCAGTAATAGCGTAATATTTTCGTGTTCGGCAATTTCACGCTGGGCGTACTTAAACCACTGTTTTGCATTCTCATCCCGCACACAGTCGCTAATGATCTCACCGCCCATAGCATGACGCTCATCAATCAGCAGAACACGCGCACCACTATCTGCTGCTGCCAAAGCCGCAGCCATACCGGCAGGTCCAGCACCGACTACGACAACATCCAGCTTGTGATAAACATGATCATAATGCTCAGCATCCGGCTCGCTCGGAACTTCAGAGAATCCCGCTAACTGACGCAAACTCCTTTCATACCAAGGCCAAAGTTTTTGTGGCCACTTAAAGGTTTTGTAATAAAAACCAGCCGGCATAAAATAATGAAAAGGCTTAAGCCAAGCCCGTAAATCATGGCGCAGATTGGGAATACCGCTAGCAGGTTTAGCTTGCAAGTTTTCATAAAGCTTTACTTCAGTGGAACGTGCATTCGGCACTTGATAAGCACCGGATTCCAAGGTGACCAAAGCATTCGGCTCTTCAGCACCTGCTGCCATCACACCACGCTGGCGACCGTATTTGAAGCTGCGCCCAAGGACGCTAATACCATTTGCCAACAAGGCTGATGCCAGCGTATCACCCGCATAGCCCTGATAAATTTCACCCTGCCAATGAAAAGAGACAGGCTGGTCACGTTCAATGCGTTCACAGCTTTGTGGATTCAAACGCTTCATGCTTCACCCCAGATTTGTTCAAAGGTGCGGACATTGATAATGTCATTGCTAATATTATTGCGTTCCACTACAAACAATTTACGGCAACCATAAGTATGCGCCCATTGTTCGGTCGTTACGCCCTTAATGTTTTTACGCTTGAACAGATAATCGCCCCATTCCTCATCCGTCACATCACGCCCCGGACGTTGAATTAATGCCTCACCTGCATAGCTGAACTCCTGTTCCTCGCGCGCTTCGCCACAATACGGACAACGAATCAACAGCATGTCAAACTCCTTTAATGCGCCACACCTGCCGCACCGTGTTCATCAATCAGTGCGCCAGTGCTAAAACGGTTGATATGAAAAGGTTCAGCCAATGGATGTGGCTTATCCTCACCAATAGTGTGCGCGAATACATGACCAGAACCCGGGGTGGCCTTAAAGCCTCCTGTCCCCCAGCCACAATTGAAATACAAGCCCTGTACTTCAGGGATTGGACTAATAATCGGGCAAGCATCCGGGCAAATATCCACAATACCACCCCATTGGCGATTAATGCGCGTGCGCGAGAAAATGGGGAATAGTTCAATAATAGCCGCCGCACAATGATCAACTAGGTGGGGACTACCGCGTTGTGAATAGCCGGTGTAACTGTCAATGCCTGCACCAATCACCAAATCCCCTTTATCAGACTGGCTCACATAACCATGTACTGCATTTGACATCACAACAGTATGCAAGACGGGCTTCATGGGTTCGGAGACAAAGGCCTGTAAAGGATGGCTTTCCACCGGCAAGCGAACATTCGCCATGTTTGCCAGTACAGAAGCATGCCCGGCAGGCACACAGCCAACTTGATCGGCTGCAATATAAGCGCGTGTTGTTTCTACCCCTTTAATGCGTCCAGCACTCACATCCATGCCAGTGACTTCGCAATTTTGGATAATGTCTACACCCAATTTAGCCGCTGCACGCGCAAAGCCCCAAGCCACCGCATCATGCCGCGCTATACCACCGCGCGCTTGAAAAGAAGAGCCCATAACGGGATAACGCACTTGTTTGCTGGTATTCAAAATGGGGATACGCTCTTTCAGTTCAGCTACGCTCACCACCTCAGCATCCACACCATTAAGTACATTTGCATTCACCCGCCTTTCAATATCGCGCATGTCTTGTAAGGTATGCCCTAAGTTATAAACGCCGCGCTGGCTAAACATGACATTAAAATTCAGATCTGCGCTTAAACCCTCCCACAGTTTTAAGGCATGTTCATAAAGATTAGCAGCTTCATCCCAAAGATAGTTAGAACGCACAATTGTGGTATTGCGCCCGGTATTACCGCCACCAATCCACGCTTTTTCCAACACAGCAATTTGCTTGCCCGGAAAGTCACGCGCCAGATAATAAGCAGTAGCCAAACCATGACCACCACCGCCGACAATTACCACATCATACTTATCCTTAGGGTCAACTTCCGGCCAGGCAGGCACCCAGTCTTTGTTTCCATCCAGCCCTTGCTTGAACAGCTCCAGCCAAGAATATTTCATATTTACGCTCCGCTTTGTATATTTGCACGGCCAAGGCTAAAAACGCTAGAGTAGAAGTGATTGACTGATCAGTCAATAAGTAATTATTCTTTTTTTCTAAAAACATAAAGCTTTAATTCTGGTATTTGTTAAAAGTGTTTTTTATTACCACTGGTAAACGGTAAATTATGAATAATAGCTGTTGAAGCTATCAGACTATCAGCAAGTTGCATTGAATGACTATGAGCAAAAGTTTTTACTAACGTAATTGCTTGAGACGAAATACTTTCACTTATTAGGGATACTTTGAGCTTCAATAGCATCAAGGGTTTTTATCAAATCCCTACATTCTTTTTTGCTTTTCGTTCCTTGGATAAGTTCCATATAAGTTATATCAGAAATAAAAATTTCATCCAATGAATCTATATAATCAGTGGCGGAATCGTTACCCCTGAGAGACCAGATAATAATATCAGTATCTAAAAGCATATTGTTTATTCAAAAGAGCGGGGTTGTCTAAGACTGCGAACATAGGAATTAACATCTTCCATATCCTTCCTACTAGCCCACATTCCAAAGGCAGGGGTATTTCTAATACTTTGCCTTTTCTTTGAATGTAATTCAGGTCGTTTTGTCTCTTCAGTATTATCAACAAGTAAAATAATTCTTGAAGAAACAAAACGGTGTTTCTTTATATACTCTCTAAGTTCTTGTTCTGAACCTTCAAACTGGATTTGTAGCATTGCGTTTGCTCTTTATAAAAAATTACATCTCTATTTTACCAGATAGCTCCCCATACCAGCAAAGGCAAACGGTAATGAACAAAAAAGCCACCAACGTCAGGCATTTTAAGAAAAACTTTGCCATTGATTATTCTGCCATTTAGACAAAAATAATACGGCTAGCATCGCTCCAAGGAACGCGTACATCATGTCTGATTGAGTATCCCAAACATAGCCTAATGAACACAACGACAAAAATAACCATCCAACTGTACCGCAAAACCATCACAAACTGCCTCTATTCAAAACCCACTAAACTTGCTAGGCTGCTCTGCCCTACTATGGCAACTCACGCAAGCACCGAACCATCATGATCAATCCAAATTACTTGGGCTTCATTTATGGCCTGTCCGCCTATCTGATCTGGGGTATTTTTCCCCTGTATTTTCACTGGCTGAGGCACGTTGAGCCCATACAAATCCTGATGCACCGCGTGATTTGGTCTTTTGTATTCGTCAGCTTGCTGCTGATTATGTTGCATAAAAGCAAGGTGTTATGTAAAGCAGTACGCTCAGCTTCGATATTGCGTAGCATGCTACTCTCATCTGTGCTGATTGCAGCTAATTGGCTAATTTTTATTTGGTCCGTGGGACAAGGGCGCGTCTTGGAAACCAGCTTGGGCTACTTCCTCACTCCCTTGCTGAGTGTGGTGCTCGCCCATTTAATCCTCAAGGAAAAGTTGGATAAATACCGCCTAGCGGCCTGTGGACTGGCCGTGATTGGCGTTGTTTGGGTGATGGTCAGCTTAGGTTCGCTACCTTGGATTTCTTTAACTTTGGCTATCAGTTTCGCGCTTTACGGATTAGTGCGTAAGCGTGCTGATATCGACTCATTAAGCGGTTTAACCCTAGAAACTGCACTACTCCTGCCATTTGCCTTGCTGTACTGGCTGTGGTTAAGCTGGCAGGGTGAAAGCCAATTTTTACAACAAGGCGGGAGTACAACACTATTATTATTATTTTCTGGCATTGCCACCGCAATGACATTGCTACTTTTCGCAGCAGGCGCTAAAAAACTGAGCCTAACCACGATTGGTTTTATGATGTACATTAACCCAACCATGCAGTTTTTAACAGCGGTGTTTATTCTGCATGAACCTTTCTCCAATGAAAAATTGATTGGCTTTTTGTGGATTTGGGCGGCTCTGACGGTGTTTACTTGGGGAGCAGTGCGACAGCGTGGGCATCACGGATAAGCGGGTTAAAACTATTTGGTGACAACATCATTGATAGGATTACCATTGACATCATACTCCTCTAGGATTTCACCAGTCAGCCCATTAATGCTTTTAAGCAGACGTCCTCGGTTATCGTATTCATATTTGGTAATACGGCCTTTTTCATCGGTGACTTGTGTGCGGTTGCCGTTGCTGTCGTAAGCGTATGCGGTGGTGTGGCCTGCACTATCGGTGCGGCGGATCAGTTGATTTTTAGCATTGTATTCCGAAGTGGTGTGCATAAGCACATTGCCATTGGCATCAACGACCTTGTCGCTAAGCTGATTGCCATTGGCATCGAACGTGCTGGTCATGACATTGCCGTCCTGATCAATGAATTTGATCAGATTGCCTGCGGCATCGTATTCATTGCTGATGGTGTTGCCATCCAGGTCGATGGTACGGGTTTGACGACCGGCAGCATCGTATTCGTAACGGGTGGTTTGGCCATCTTGCGTGGTGCTGACAAGACGCCCGGTAGTATCGTAGACGGCTTCTGTAATCTGTCCATGAGTATTTTGGGTTTTTAAGGCACGTCCGGCGGCATCAAATTCCAGTACCTTTTCGACGTTACCCTGCGCATCAACACTTGTGATGCGGTTGCCTTGATCATCATACTCATACTTGGTGGTCATGCCATTGGCATCGGTGGTACTTTGGAGTTGGCCGTGTTCGGTATAAGTGAAAGTGGTTTCGCGCACCCTAGCCTGCTTGAGTGCACTGCGTTTTAGTCGTGCCAGTTGCTGCGGACTACGGATGGCAAGGCGGCGACTAGCTGGATCGATCGTGCCTTCAACACGGCGGGTCAGCAAGCCCTTGTCGTTATAGTCAAAGAAGGTCACCTTGCCCGATTCCGCCTGCTTGATGGAGGCATTGAATTTTGGATGCCACGCGGTCAATGTCGTACGGGCACTGTCTGTACCGGCGTGGGTGATGCGGGCTACCAATAAACCGCGTCGATTGTAGGTGGTTGTGGTAATCGTACCATTGGTCGCTGTCACTTTGGCAGGGTAACCGTTGGCATCGTATTCGCGGGTTTCTGTTTTGCCGTCGGCATTGGTCAGGTTGGTGAGTTGCATCGCACCCCGATGTACCTGAAAGGTATAATGGTCAGTGCGGGCTGACGCGCGATCAGTGACGGAGACCCCATCAGTTGTATACTCCAAATCCTTGATGCGGGTATGGTTGACAGCCGCACGACTCACAACGCGCCCAACCTCATCATACTGATAACGAGCCACCACGATACCACTGCTGTCCGTTACACTTGAAAGCCTTCCCGCATTGTACTGGTAGCTGGTTTGGCCACCATCGACGCCGGTTACGCGAGCCAGTTCACCCTTGTGATTATAGTGATAACGGGCATTACCCGCTGCACTGTCGACCTTGCTAAGCTTGCCATCTGTGTAAAAGAGTGTCAGTGATTGACCAAAGGAGCCAATCACCTTGCTGAGCAGGCCATGATGATATTCCAGTGTGATCATTTGCCCGGTAGGGCTTTGGATATGTGCGAGCCGCCCGGCGGCATTAAAGGTCTGGAGGGTGTTATCCGGTGTTTCTACAACCCACTGCCCATTGGACGGATAGAGTTGATACTGGCTGCGTGTGGTGCTTATCCACTTGCTGTTCTTTTTGAAAAAAGTCAGGGTGGAACCATCTGACTTGACCAATGTGTGCAAAGGGAATGACGGATCATAGTCTGTACTGCGTACCGGCAACGAGGCCACAATCTCGCTATCTAAATGTAAGTCGCACAAACCGTCGTTAAAAATAGCTGTTGCTGTACGCAACTGCCCGTTGTAGGCACGGCTTTTAATATTGTCCCAACCACTGATACAGGCATCCCTGGCATGCTGATAACGGTCGGACTTGATGCCGTGCCATTGCTCGTAAGCAATGCCACTATCCAGTGTGCTGGAATAGTTGTGGCGCCAGCCACCCAATGGGGCATCCCTCACCCCATGAGCCACCAGACTGCGGGAAAATAACAGGGTATTCATCAACAGATCAGACCTGTTTTTGAGCAATGCACCAGAGGCTACATCAATATCATCAACCAATGCATCACTGCTGGTGACCTCCGGCGTGAGGAAATACCTGCGTTCAGAAGCTGAATCATCGTTGCAGGCATACAGTATCAGTGCGGAAATGATCAGAAAGGGCAGTAACCAGAAGGGTTTATACATAAGCTTATGCTTCTGAATCGGGTTGGGGAACTTTAAGTGCATTTTGCCACCTAGGACATCCGTACTTTTTATCAGACAGAAAGTAAACTAACATTTAGTGTTGATTTGTAAATCAGTGACTCCGGTTTTGGTACTTTTTTAGTAGTTTTTTTCAGTTCAGTTATACAACCGGACTGCAACAACGTAAACATAAAAAAAGGGTGAAGAACTTGTTGGTTAATTCCTTACTTATATAGCACACCATAAAACCACTTCATATATTGTAATTTCAGCACCATAACCGAAGTTTCTGTCAGTTGGGTCAGGGTTAATGAAGGGGTTATTACACTGAAAACATTCGAATTCCGATTTCCTCTAAGAAAATTAGCCCAATGTCCTAATTCATGGATAATAGCTTTTACGATAAGCCGTGCCATCGGCTCATGTCCAGCCCTGCAAGTGGTCAGCCGCATTGTTAATCAGTGTTTCACCGTTGACGTTGATTGCGCTGAGCTTATCGATATGATAATCACAGCCAATGACTCTTATGTCATTGCCGAATCAATACGTTACTGTTGCTTCATACAAACCATATAAACTCCCGAAAAGACCGCTGAAGAGAATTGAGAAAAATGCAAAATACAATAATATTCTAGTATATTTTTTATTTAGATTTAAGATTAATTTAAAATACATAGACACTAGAATAGTGTAGATACAACAAATAAAGAATAAAAATACTGTTGTTTTAAATCTAATATGACTGATTACACTGCTCATATCAAAAGGTTGATTTATAGTAGACTCAACATAGGCCCATCTAAACCAAACCATTATCACCCGACCTAATAATATAGTCAGAATTATAAAAGAGGCAATTGCAAGCTTTTTTTTCATCAGCTACTACGAAAGCCCGCTGGGTCGCTTAACATTATAAGCCAGTGATAACAGCCTGACCGGGGCATAGTTTGATACACAAACCACTGCGCCAGATGACTTTGGTCTTGAGAAAAGTGACCATCCTATCCTGCAACAAGCCATTGCAGAATACGAAGAGTATTTTGCCGGGGATCGTCAGCAGCAGTTCACCGTCCCAACAGATGCACAAGGCACTGATTTTCAAAGGTAGGTTTGAAATATGCTGACCCATATTCCTTACGGTGAAGTCTGGAGTTATCAGGATATGGCAATTGCCATTAATAATCCTAAAGCTGTGCGAGCAGTGAGACTGGCAAATGGTAAAAATCCGATCTCGATTATCGTACCGTGTCATCGGGTGATTGGTAAAAATGGTCAGAGGTGATCTTTGTTGGTGGCAATAGCGCGATAGATATAACCATGGTTACTTTTTATTTGAGGCAATTCGGTGGGATACCATACAACTTTACCACCAACAAGTGAAGCCTTATAATGCGCTGCCTCTTTTGAAACCCGGACAAGTCTATGCGAATTCTTCAGGAAGCCCTCACGTTCGACGATGTTCTATTGATCCCGGCTCACTCATCTGTATTGCCTGCAAACACGGATTTGAGCACGCAATTAACACGCAACATCCGCATTAATGTTCCATTGGTATCTGCTGCAATGGATACAGTGACAGAATATCGTCTGGCTATTGCTCTGGCTCAAGAAGGTGGTATGGGCATTATTCACAAAAATATGAGCTACCAAAAACAGGCACAGCAGGTACGCGAAGTTAAAAAATACGAAAGCGGTATTATTAAAGAACCAATTACAGTGACGCCGGAAGCTACGATTCGTGACGTGTTGGAGTTAACCCGCGCCCATCGTATCTCAGGTGTTCCTGTGGTTAAAGGTCAGGATTTGGAGGGTATTGTCACCGGACGTGATCTGCGCTTTGAAACCCAACTGGATGCCCCCGTCAGTGCCATTATGACGCCTAAAGAGCATTTAGTGACAGTAGGGGAAGGGGCTGACAAAGATGAAATACTGCATTTGTTACACAAAAACCGTATCGAAAAAATACTTGTAGTCAACGATAATTTTCATCTGCGCGGCATGATTACGGTAAAGGATATTCAAAAGTCCCACGACTACCCTAATGCCAATAAAGATGAACATGGCAGTTTGCGGGTAGGTGCGGCCATTGGAGTAGGAAAAGCTACAGAAGAACGCGCTGCTGCTCTGGCTGAGGCCGGTGTGGATGTTATGGTTGTAGATACCGCGCATGGACACTCGCAAGGTGTTCTGGATCGGGTGCGTTGGGTGAAACAACACTACCCACATATCCAAGTGATTGGCGGTAATATTGCTACAGCAGAAGCTGCTTTAGATTTGCTAAAAGCCGGGGCTGATTGTGTCAAAGTAGGTATAGGTCCTGGTTCTATTTGCACGACTCGTATTGTTGCTGGCGTGGGTGTACCACAAATCAGTGCCATTATGAATGTAGCAGAAGCATTGAAAGGCTCTGGTGTACCTTTGATTGCCGATGGTGGTATTCGTTTTTCGGGCGACGTTGCTAAAGCGTTGGCAGCGGGGGCTAATCTGGTCATGTTAGGTGGTTTATTGGCAGGTACAGACGAAGCTCCGGGCGAAGTTGAGCTATTCCAAGGGCGCTCTTATAAGTCTTATCGCGGCATGGGGTCTTTGGCGGCTATGGCACAAGGTTCTAGTGATCGTTATTTTCAGGAGTCTGAAAATGCCGTTAACAAATTAGTCCCAGAAGGTATTGAAGGCCGTGTACCTTATAAAGGACCAGTAGCTTCTATTATTCATCAACTTATGGGTGGATTACGCTCCAGTATGGGCTATGTGGGCTGTGCTAATTTGGACGAAATGCGTAGCAAACCACAATTTGTACGTATTACTAATGCCGGTATGCTGGAATCTCATGTACATGATGTAACGATTACCAAGGAAGCACCGAATTATCGCGCTTAGTGAGTATCAATCCATGACCCAAGATATCCATTCAGACCGTATTCTTATTCTTGACTTTGGCTCGCAATATACCCAGCTTATTGCTCGGCGGGTGCGTGAAATCGGTGTTTATTGTGAAATTTATCCTTGGGATGTTAGCGAGGCTGATATTGCCCATTTTGGTGCCAAGGGGATTATTTTATCGGGTGGCCCAGAGTCCGTTATTGGAGCGAGTAAGCCGCCGCTTGCACCGGCCAATGTGTATACCTTAAATATACCTGTGTTGGGCATTTGCTATGGCATGCACACCATGGCGCAGCAATTGGGTGGCGAAGTGGCAGCCTCTGAGCAACGCGAATTTGGCTATGCTCAAGTGCGTGCACGTGGTCATACGCCCTTGTTATTAAATATTGAGGATGAGATTACGCCTGAAGGTTTTGGCTTATTAGATGTTTGGATGTCGCATGGTGACAAGGTCGTGACCATGCCAGTCGGCTTTAAGCTAATGGCTAGCACGGAGAGTGCGCCGATTGCAGGGATGGCGGATGAAACCCGTCATTTTTACGGCATTCAGTTCCACCCTGAAGTAACGCATACTCGCCAAGGTCAGCGTATTCTGGATCGTTTTGTGAGTGAGATTTGTGGCTGTGCACACTGCTGGACTACTGCCAATATTATTGAAAAAAATATTCAAAAAGTACGCGCTCAAGTAGGTGGTGACGAAGTTATCCTAGGGCTTTCTGGTGGTGTAGACTCTTCTGTGGTCGCTGCTTTATTGCATCAAGCCATTGGTGATCAGCTCACCTGTGTATTTGTGGATACCGGCTTATTGCGTTATCAGGAAGGCGATCAGGTGATGGCGACTTTTGCTGAGCATATGGGTATACGGGTCATTCGCGTCAATGCCGAGCAGCGCTTTCTATCTGCTTTGGCAGGGGAAAATGATCCTGAGAAAAAGCGCAAAATCATTGGGCGTTTATTTGTTGAAATCTTTGATGAAGAAGCCAAAAAGCTGACCCGTGCAAAGTGGTTAGCACAAGGTACCATTTATCCTGATGTGATCGAATCCGCAGGCAGCAAAACCGGCAAGGCACATGTGATTAAATCGCATCATAATGTGGGTGGTTTGCCCAAGGATATGAAGCTAGGTCTGGTGGAACCGTTGCGCGAGTTATTTAAAGATGAAGTACGTGTCATGGGGACTGAGTTAGGTTTACCACACAGTATGGTTTACCGTCATCCTTTTCCAGGGCCTGGGCTGGGTGTGCGCATTCTGGGCGAGGTAAAAAAAGAATATGCTGATTTATTACGCCTAGCTGATCATATCTTTATTGAAGAGCTACGTAAGCATGATTTATACGATAAAACCTCACAAGCTTTTGCGGTATTCCTACCGGTTAAGTCGGTAGGCGTGATGGGAGATGGGCGTTGTTATGAAGATGTCATTGCTTTACGCGCTGTGGAAACCATTGATTTTATGACGGCTCGTTGGGCACACTTGCCATATGAGTTTCTGGATCACGTCTCGCGGCGAATTATTAATGAAATCAAAGGTATCTCGCGCGTGGTATATGATGTGTCGGGTAAGCCTCCAGCGACGATTGAGTGGGAATAATTTGTAAACAACAATGAGCCAGTCATGTTCAAGTGATCATTAAACCTTGGAAAATCCAGCAATTCAAATCCATAATTCCACCCATTGCCAGCCTCCTATTAGCATTAATGGCTTTAAGTCATTTTTTGCGCGTTCCTTTTCCTGAGTTACCTGCTTGGTTGGGTGGCCTAGCAGCGTGGTTGGCCTTGTTTTTATTGTTTTTCCTTTTACCAAGGCGCACGTTTAATCAGTTTTGGAGTTTAACGCTAGCAGGCTTGGTTTGTTTGTTTTGGGGCTTGCAGTATACCAAAACGGCCTTTCCTTGGCAGGACTTGCTGGCACAAAATACGAGCTTGTTAACCCTGTTATACAGTGTTGGTTTTTTAAAGCTCGTTGCTTTGCCCGGACAGCAAAAGCAGCCGTTACCTGTTGGCATAGCTGCTTATTTTAAAACGCTAGTCGGCGTGCATGTGCTTGGGGCGATTATTAATCTTTCCATATTGGTTTTAGTGACTAGTCGTTATCAAGCTAAAGATTTTCTGAATAAGGCGAGTGTTACCACGATAGGCCATGCTTTTTCTAGTGCGGCTTTTTGGTCGCCCTTTTTTGCCGCTATGGGTGTCGCCTTAACCTATGCACCCGGTGCACCTTTATTGTCTGTTATGTCATTAGGTTTACTTCTAACCGTATTTGCCTTGAGCGTCAGTACTTTGCTTACGGGAGGTTGGAAGCTGAATAAACTCAAGGTTTTTTCTGGCTATCCTATTCAAGCAGATAGCTTATTAGTTCCTGTTTTATTAGCTGCCAGTGTTTTGTTATTACATGAATTATGGCCTGCTATTAAAATGATTACCTTGGTATCCATCTTGGCAATTGTGGTCACTTTAGGAGTTGTAATTTGGCGTTCAAAGCAAGGGGCTTGGCTAGCCTTACAGCAACATGTCTCAGATGCAGCACCGCGTATGGCACGAGAGTTATCACTTTTTCTCGGTGCAGGTGTATTGGCAGTGGGCTTACAAACCTTACTAGTCAGTAAAGGAAATTTACATTTATTTACACAATTTGGCAGTTTAGAAGCGACCTTTTTCCTAGCTGCCGCTTTAATCGTATCCATGATAGGCGTACATCCTTTAGTCAGTATTGCCGTCACGAGTCAATTAGTGATGCCACTACAAGCTGACTTGACTTTGCTGGCAGTTTTATTTTTATCGATGTGGAGTCTAGGCATTGTTGCCAGCCCTTTTTCCGGGGTTAATGTGATGCTACGCGGACAGTTTGATTTGTCAGGGCGAGATTTGTTTAAGTGGAATTTGCCGTACGTAGTCATTATGTGGTGTGTGGTGTCATTGGTATTTGTCGGGTACGAACACTACTAGTACACAGGTCGATTTTAAGTCGGTTTATGTTTCGTTTGTGCTTAAACTTTTTAGTGTCTTTTTAATACCTTTTCAATAACTGACGTGCTTCTTTCTGCATGCTGCTACGTGATAAAAATAATTTCCAGCGGTTGCCGCCTGCTTGTCGCCATAATAATGCAGCGCGAATCCCCGCTAGTAACAGCACACGAATTTTGGCTGCATTTTCTGGATTGGAAAGGTATTGCTGATCCCCACGAATAATAATTCTTGGGCCAATTTTGCTAATTGTTTGTGTGTAAATTTCAGCCAAACGCGAGATCATATTGGTATGGGTTTGCTCAAAAAAACCTAGTTGCTGTTGCGCCTCTTCAATGCCTTTTAATAAAGCGTTAAAGGTAGTAGGGTTGGTTTCCAGCTTGCGCTGCAAATGGAGTAAATTAATTGCATAGCGTGTGGCTTCTAAATCTTTGGGTTTGCCTTCCGGTGTCATGGTGCCTGCACTCAACTGATACAGAAGCACTTGTAAACCCGTCGTCAATTTGTCCATACCACCATATAAATCTTCCAGCGTGTCGGCATCATCCGCAAGAATGCTATTGATGCAAGCTTTCAGTAGCTCTGTATCAATTTGTCCCCGTTCAGCAATTTGAGTTACACCATCCACACACTGAAACAATGCAGCTAGCGCAAGAGTCCGATTTCGATTATTTGCTTCCACAGTCGCTTACTCAATCTATAGTTATAAAGTTTAGGGTTAGTAGGGTTTAGGCTTAGCCTGCGTTTACGTATGAAATTCAGGGGCAGTGTGTTTGCATCGTGTCAATAATGCCGCCACCTAGGCAGGTTTCATCATTATAAAACACAATGGACTGCCCAGGGGTAATAGCCCGTTGTGCTTCAGGAAAACAAACCTGCGCCATATCTCCAGTTACTTTAACTTCACAAGCTTGTTCTTGCTGGCGATAGCGAATTTTAGCCTTACAGTAGAACTGCGCAGCAGGTGCGTGACCGATAACCCAATGCAATTGTGAGGCAGTCAAATAATGTTTAAGCAAATAATCATTTTGATTACCTTGTGCCACAATCAGGCGGTTACTGCTCAATGCTTTATCCACAACAAACCACGGGGTTTCTTCAGCTTGTTTCAAACCACCAATGCCCAAGCCTTGCCTCTGCCCTAAAGTGTAATACATTAAGCCCGAATGTTTGCCGATAACATGCCCCTGTGGTGTAACTATTTCGCCAGGTTGTGCGGGCAAAAAACGTTGCAGGAAATCGCGGAATTTACGCTCACCAATAAAACAAATACCCGTACTGTCTTTTTTGCGGGCTGTCGTAAAGCCAGCTTGTTCCGCAATAGCACGAACTTCGCTTTTGAGTAGTTCACCGAGCGGAAACAGGCTATGTTGCAATTGATATTGCTGTAAGGTGTAGAGAAAATAGCTCTGATCTTTTTGCTTATCCGCAGCTTGTAACAGGCGCACGCTACCGTCCTCAGTCTGAGCAATACGTGCATAATGCCCGGTAGCAATGGCGTCTGCTCCCACCAGTTCCAGTGCAAAATCCAAAAAAGCTTTAAACTTAATTTCCTTATTGCACATAATATCAGGATTGGGGGTACGCCCAGCGCGATATTCTTCCAGAAAATGGCTGAACACATTGTTCCAGTATTCACTGGCAAAATTCACCGTACGCAGCGGTATGCCCAGTTGATCAGCAACGGATTGCGCATCGGCCAGATCGACCGTTGCCGAACAATAATCAGCGGTATCATCCTCTTCCCAGTTTTTCATAAACAGGCCTTCGACCTGATAGCCTTGCTGTTGCAATAATAAAGCTGCTACTGAGGAGTCCACCCCACCGGACATACCTACAAGGACTCGTTTCATTCTGTAAAAACCAAACTGTCCAAAGGAAGACGAACACCGCGTTCATACAAATCAATCGATTGAAAAACGAGGTCATTACGCGGGCTAAGACGTGGGTGCTGGCGAATTTCTGTCGGTGTCAACCAATGGGTCGCAATAATATCGGGGTCAGTTTGGTAATTTTCTGCTTTACCACATAATTCGCCCGTAAAGTTAAAACGCAGATAAACTCGATCAGGATCAGGCGAATTAAGTAATAAAACACCTAATAAAGCCGCAGGTTCAAAATAATAACCTGTTTCTTCCAAAGTTTCTCGGCGAGCGGCCTCAATAAGGCTTTCGCCATACTCAACATGACCCGCAGGCTGGTTGATAACCTGCACCCCATTAATCATTTCTTCGACCAATAAGAAGCGCCCTTCCTGCTCTAAAACACAGGCAACGACTACTCTGGGTTTCCACACCATAAAGCACCTCCTTCTGCAAAAACAGGTATTTTACCTTGTCTAAGGTTCAGGGCACAGTCTTGGCCTTAGTGAAATGCTGCACCTTGTGGTTGAGAATGCTTTATAATCCGCCCTACGCGCTTGGAGCGAACTATCAAGGAGAGCTTAAAATCATGTATCAACATATTGTCGTGCCCAAAAAAGGGGGAAAGATTACAACAAACGCTGATTTTTCGTTGAATGTACCCAATCAGCCAATTATCCCTTACATTGAGGGTGATGGTATTGGTACAGATATTACACCGATTATGATCAAGGTTATCGATACAGCCGTGCAGAAAGCCTATGGTAATGAGCGCCAAATTCAATGGATGGAAGTCTATGCGGGGGAAAAAGCCAATCGAGTTTATGGTGAAGATGTCTGGCTACCGGATGAAACGGTTGAGGTTGTTAAAGATTTTGTTGTATCCATAAAAGGACCATTGACCACGCCTGTGGGTGGAGGTATTCGTTCACTGAACGTCAAACTGCGTCAGGATTTGGATTTGTATGTTTGCTTACGACCCATTCGTTATTTCCCAGGTACGCCGAGTCCAGTTAAAGAACCGGAAAAAGTCGATATGGTCATTTTTCGGGAAAACTCAGAAGATATTTATGCCGGTATTGAATGGGCATCTGGCACAGCAGATGCTCAAAAAGTTATTGATTTTTTATTAAATGAAATGGGCGTGAACAAGATTCGTTTCCCGGAAAGCTCAGGCATTGGTATCAAGCCTGTTTCTGCGGACGGTACTAAACGTTTAGTACGTAAAGCCATTCAGTATGCCATTGATAATGACCTACCTTCTGTCACGTTGGCGCATAAGGGCAATATTATGAAGTTTACGGAAGGTGCTTTTAAAAGCTGGGGGTATGAATTAGCTCAAGCCGAATTTGGCGCTCAAGAAATCAATGGTGGCCCTTGGATGGCTTTTAAAAATCCTCGGACAGGCACTGAAATTACAATTAAAGATATTATTGCTGATAATTTCTTGCAACAAATTTTACTGCGTCCAGAAGACTACTCAGTGGTTGCGACCTTGAACCTAAACGGTGACTTTGTGTCTGATGCCTTGGCTGCTCAAGTCGGTGGTATCGGTATTGCGCCTGGTGCTAACTTATCCGATACGGTTGCCATGTTTGAGGCAACTCACGGCACGGCACCGACCTTTGCAGGTCAGGATAAAGTGAATCCTAGCTCTATTATTTTGTCTGCCGAGATGATGTTGCGCCACATGGGTTGGACTAAAGCGGCTGATTTAGTTTTAAAAGGTGTGGAGGGCGCGATTGCATCCGGTCGAGTCACTTTTGACTTTGCTCGACTGATTGATACCGCAGAAGAAATCAGTACTAGCGAGTTTGGCGACAATATTATTGAACACATGTAAATGGTCTAAATGCTAAATTGATAGGGTAAAAGTCTACTTTATCGGCGCGGTGACTACTTTGGTTCCCGTGCCGGGTTTAATTTCAGGTTGTAGATTTTAAAATGGTTCGCAGTGTCCCCATAGATAGTAAGATTAGAGATAGCAAGACCAGATTGGATAAGCACTAATAATTCAGTAACATCTTTATTTCTGGAAGCTGAGTATAACATTTTTGCTGAGTTGGATTAACCGTTTGGCTGATTGTGGACTATGATTGATTTTGGGGTCGTTTCAATGGCAAATAAGTATAAACAGGATTCCGGTGAACAGGATTTCAGTGTAGCGGTAGAGGATGTCCGCCCGGAGGTGAAGGAACCGCCAAAATTCAAAGTTATACTATTGAATGATGACTTTACCCCTATGGATTTTGTTATCGACGTATTGCAGATATTCTTCAATATGGATCATGAGAACGCGACCCGCGTGATGTTGCACGTACATACCAAGGGCAAAGGGGTATGTGGTGTTTTCACTCGTGACATTGCGGAAACCAAGGTGGCGCAAGTCAATCGTTACGCACGGGAACACCAGCATCCATTGCTTTGCACGATGGAAGAAACATAAAGGAAAATTATTTTATGTTAAGTACTGAAGTTGAATACTCCATCAATGTGATGTTCCGCGATGCTCGCGACAAACATCATGAATTTGTGACCGTCGAGCACCTCTTGCTAGCTATGCTGGATAATCCCAGTGCGGCTGAAGCCCTACGCGCTTGCAATGTTGATATTGCATCTTTGCGTAAAGAGTTGGAAGCCTTTATAGCCGACAATACGCCGCTTATTCCTAATCATGAGGATAGGGATGTACAGCCGACCTTGGGTTTTCAACGTGTAATCCATAGAGCTGTTTATAGTGCACAGTCTTCGCGTAAAGGAGAGGTGACGGGTGATGCCATCTTAGTAGCCATTTTCGGCGAACCAGACTCACATGCGGTTTACTTCCTGTCGCAGCGCCATGTAGCACGCTTGGATATTGTGAATTTTGTCTCACACGGTATTCGTAAAGATGAGCATATTACGGGTAGTCTGTCGGATGAACAACACAGCGATGACATGCAATCCTCGTCCGGTGAGCAGACCGAAGGCGAAAGTACTGAAGGCAAGCGACCATTGGATCAATACGCGACCAATCTGAATGTTTATGCCGAACAAGGTAAGATTGACCCACTCATTGGTCGTGACCTAGAAATTGAGCGCACGGTACAAGTATTGTGCCGTCGACGTAAAAATAATCCTTTATTAGTCGGTGAAGCAGGCGTAGGTAAAACAGCGATTGCTGAAGGTCTGGCAAAGCGTATTGTCGACGCTCAAGTACCAGATGTGCTGACCGATGCAGTCATTTATTCTTTGGACATGGGTTCTTTACTGGCTGGCACTAAATACCGTGGCGACTTTGAAAAGCGTTTCAAAGCAGTCATTAAGCAAATTAAAGCAGAACCTCATGCGGTACTGTTTATTGATGAGATCCATACCATTATTGGTGCAGGTGCTACCTCGGGTGGCACAATGGATGCCTCTAATCTAATCAAACCAGCTCTATCTTCTGGTGAATTAAAATGTATTGGCTCCACAACCTTTCAAGAATACCACAGTGTCTTTGAAAAAGACCGAGCCTTAGCGCGTCGTTTCCAAAAAATTGATGTGAATGAGCCTAGTGTTGCAGAAACAGTGGAAATTCTAAAAGGCTTAAAAACACACTTTGAAGAACACCACAAAGTTAAATATACCAATCCAGCACTTAAAGCAGCGGCTGAGCTGTCAGCACGTTATATCAATGATCGTCATTTGCCGGATAAGGCCATCGATGTGATTGATGAGGCAGGCGCAAATCGCCGTTTAAAGCCAGTTGCTTCGCGCAAGAAAACCATTTCTGTGACAGATATTGAAGAAATTGTGGCTAAAATGGCTCGTATTCCGCCCAAAACGGTTTCCAGTTCAGATATGGAGATTTTGCGTAACCTAGAGCGTGACCTCAAGATGGTTATCTTTGGTCAAGATATGGCGATTGGACAGTTGACCGCAGCAATTAAAATGGCTCGTTCCGGTTTGCGTGATGACTCTCGGCCTATTGGCTCATTCTTGTTTGCAGGCCCTACTGGTGTCGGTAAGACTGAAGTTACCAAGCAATTAGCTGTGCGTATGGGCATAGAAATGCTGCGCTTCGATATGTCTGAATACATGGAGCGCCATAGCGTATCACGCCTTATTGGAGCACCTCCAGGCTATGTAGGTTTTGATGAAGGGGGTTTATTAACAGATGCCGTTAATAAGCATCCACATGCCGTTGTTTTGTTGGACGAGATTGAAAAAGCGCACCCTGATATTTTCAATCTGCTATTACAGGTTATGGATCATGGAGCTTTGACGGATGCCAATGGCCGCAAGGTTGATTTTCGTAATGTCATTCTGATTATGACCAGTAATGCTGGCGCAGAAAATATCAGCCGTAAATCCTTAGGTTTTACTCATCAGGATCATACTAGCGACGCAATGGAGGCTGTAAAACGCATGTTTACGCCCGAATTTCGTAATCGTTTAGATGGTATTATTCAATTTAATGCCTTGACACCTGAAGTGATTAGTTCAGTGGTTGATAAGTTTATTATTAAACTTGAGGCTCAACTAGAATCAAAGAAAGTAGTCTTAGTTGTTGATGAGCTTGCTAGAGCTTGGCTGGCAGAAAAAGGCTATGACCGTTTAATGGGCGCTCGTCCAATGGAGCGCGTTATTCAGGAGCATATCAAACGCCCACTCGCCGATGCACTCTTATTTGGCGAGCTGTCTCAAGGTGGTCGCGTAGAAATTACGGTCGATAATGAAGAGCTCGTCTTACACTACGAAAGTGCGGTCGCTCCTGCCTAAGCCTTTATGACCGACGCGCTACTTAGGGAAAGGACTCCCGCTCTTGGTTGCAGGCAGCCGGTATTCGCCCATACATAAAATAAAGTGTGATTGCTTACTTGCTGCGGTAGCTGATGCGGCCTTTAGTGAGATCATAAGGGGTAAGCTGCACAGTTACGCGGTCGCCGGTCAAGATGCGAATATAATTTTTACGCATACGCCCTGAAATATGTGCAGTTACAATATGCTCATTATCCAGTTTAACCCGAAAGGTTGTATTGGGGAGGGTGTCTACTACTGTCCCTTCCATTTCAATATAGTCTTCTCTCGCCATGATTCCTTTTATTTCAAATCCGATTTAAAGTATAAATAAACGCGCGTATTATCCCCGCATTAGATCAGATGACAAGTCCTTTTTTCTCACAATCGCGCTTAGCAGTGGGTGATTTATAGATCAATTTCTATTAGGATGGTTCGGATTTATTGGTTAAACGGTAGCATTTTCCTAGCTGTTCGTTATCTTTAGTTATTTTTATCTATTTCAGTTTGGAGTCACCGACTAATGTCAATTGCAGGGCTATTTCCCGGTCAGGGTTCCCAGTCTTTGGGTATGTTGTCCGAGCTGGCAGATTCTTTTGCTTTGATACAGCAAACATTTGCAGAAGCCGCTGATATTCTTGGCCAAGACTTTTGGCAAATGAGCCAGCAAGGGTCTGAAGCAGCCTTGAATAGCACTGAAAATACCCAGCCTTTAATGTTATTGGCGGATATATCGGTGTGGCGCGTATGGTTGTCACAAGGGGGTTGCCGTCCAGTAGCCGTTGCAGGCCATAGCCTAGGTGAGTATGCCGCTTTGGTTGCTGCTGATGTTTTGTCTTTAGCGGATGCATTATCACTGGTAGCCCAACGTGCGCATTTAATGCAGCATGCGGTGCCAGCAGGGCAAGGTGCGATGGCTGCCTTATTAGGTTTGGATGATGAGCAGGTTATCGCTGCCTGTGCAGAGGCCGCCTTAGGCGAGGTCGTCGAAGCGGTTAATTTCAATGCGCCGGGTCAAGTGGTAATCGCAGGCCAGCGAACTGCGGTAGAACGTGCAATAACGCTTGCCAAAGCAAAGGGTGCAAAGCGAGCCGTATTGCTACCAGTTAGTGTGCCGTCGCACTGTAGCTTGATGAAACCAGCCGCTGAGCAATTATCCAGTGCTTTGGAAGATGTAGTATTGCAAGTGCCTACCATGCCGGTTTTACAAAATATTGAGGGCACTGCCCAAGCGAACCTTGAGGCCATGCGGATGGCTTTAGCACAACAACTGTACCAACCTGTACGTTGGGCTAGCACTATTCGTCATTTGCAAACAGATTATCAGGTCGAACAATTGATTGAATTTGGCCCCGGAAAAGTATTAAGTAGTTTGAATAAACGTATTGGGCGCGGTCTAGCGTCTGTGTGCATTTCTGATAATGCCAGTCTGGAAGCGGCCTTGAAATGGTGTGAAGGAAATTCGTCAGCATGAATGATTTAATGGATTTACAAGGTGAAATTGTGCTGGTTAGTGGGGCTAGTCGTGGTATCGGTCGGAGTATTGCGAAGCTATTGGGTAAGCAAGGTGCGACAGTGATTGGCACGGCAACCCGTGAAAAAGGTGCTGAAAGCATTTCGGCTTATCTGGCTGAAGCGGGGATACAAGGTAAGGGCATGGTGCTGGATGTGGCCGAGTCTGCTTCTGTGGATAATGTGCTTAAAACAGTTAGCCAGGAATGGGGCGCGGTTTCTATTCTGGTCAACAATGCCGGTATTACCCGCGATAATTTATTGATGCGCATGAAAGATGACGAGTGGGACACTATTATCAATACCAATTTAAGCTCGGTTTATCGCATGAGTAAGGCTTGCTTACGTGGCATGATGAAAGCACGCAAGGGGCGCATTATTTCGATTGCTTCAGTGGTGGGTGCAACAGGTAATCCAGGCCAAACTAATTATGCAGCGGCCAAGGCCGGTCTGGTGGGTTTTTCCAAATCGCTGGCACGGGAAGTTGGTTCACGTAATATTACCGTTAATGTGGTTGCGCCAGGTTTTATTGATACAGACATGACACGCGAGCTATCGGAAGAACAACGCAATAGCCTATTGCAAAGCATCCCTTTGGCACGTTTGGGACAGGCCGAAGAAATCGCCGCAGCGGTTCTTTTTCTGGCTTCTCCTCTGGGCAGTTATATGACTGGAGAGACGCTCCATATCAATGGAGGCATGTATATGGCTTAAGGGGGATGATTTCCCTGCCTTTGCAACTAGCATGAGGCGGCGGTTTTCAATACAATACCTTGTCGATGCAAAGCGTTATATTTATATAGAGGAATCAAAAACCATGAGTGATATCGAAAGTCGCGTCAAGGCCATCGTTGCCGAGCAATTAGGTGTGGATCTGGAAGAAGTGAATAATAACTCTTCTTTTGTTGAAGATCTGGGCGCGGATTCGCTGGATACTGTTGAGCTGGTCATGGCTCTGGAAGAAGAATTTGACGCTGAAATTCCTGATGAAGAAGCAGAAAAAATCACCACCGTTCAGGCGGCGATTGACTATATCAAGGCTCAAAAGGGCTAAGTATCCGCTCAACAACTGCATTGCTGTTTAATCCCAGGAGTGCAGTTTTATTTTGCCAAGCGCAAATAAGCACAAGTAAAGGTGTACAAGTTTGTTTGGAAGACGTGTAGTAGTAACCGGTCTGGGTATTGTGTCACCCGTTGGCTCTAAACTGGAAACAGCTTGGGATAATATTAAATCAGGTCATAGTGGTATTGGCATAATTAGCCCTGATTTATTTGATGCTAGCAATTTTAATGTTCGCATCGCTGGCAATGTTAGGGACTTCAATACTTCCGACTATATCAAGCCCAAAGACCAGAAAAAAATGGATGCTTTCATCCACTATGGTATTGGTGCGGGTGTGGATGCTATTTGTGACGCTGGTATTGAAGTCACCGAAGACAATGCTGAACGGATTGGTGTGTTAATGGGATCTGGCATTGGTGGCCTAGAAACCATTGAACGCAACTACACAGCTTATTTGCAAGGGGGGGCTCGCAAGATTTCGCCTTTTTTTGTGCCTGCCAGTATTATTAATATGGTTGCTGGAAATCTATCAATTAGATACGGTCTGAAAGGACCAAATATGTCGATTGTTTCAGCATGCGCGACAGCAACACACAGTATTGGTGATGCGGCTCGTATGATTGCCTACGGTGATGCCGATGTTATGGTGGCGGGTGGTGCTGAAATGGGTACAACCCCTTTAGGCATTGGTGGTTTTGCCGCCGCTCGCGCGCTATCTACACGTAATGATGATCCTATTGCAGCCAGCCGCCCTTGGGATGTAGACCGCGATGGTTTTGTACTGGGTGATGGCGCAGGTGTATTGGTACTGGAAGAATATGAATATGCTAAAGCACGCGGAGCACGTATTTATTGCGAACTCGTTGGCTATGGTATGAGCAGTGATGCGTATCACATGACATCACCTTCTAGCGGAGGCGAAGGTGCGGCGTGCTGTATGACTCATGCTTTGCGTGATGCAGGTCTGAACGCTGATCAAGTCAGTTATATTAATGCACATGGAACCTCAACACCGGCTGGAGATAAGGCTGAAACTGAAGCGATCAAACTAGCTTTAGGTACTTATGCACATCAAGTCGCTATTAGCTCTACCAAATCCATGACAGGTCACTTATTAGGTGCAGCAGGCGGTATTGAAGCGGTCTTTAGTGTACTGGCTATTCGTGACCAAGTGTTACCGCCCACCATTAATCTTGATCATCAGGATTCAGAGTGTGATTTGGATTATGTGCCGAATATTGCCCGCGAAGCCCGAGTTGATATTGCCATGAGCAACTCCTTTGGTTTTGGCGGTACTAATGGCACCTTGATTTTTAAGAAACTTTAAAACTTCAGGGCTGGCTGAATCACTTATGTTGACTAGCCTTTATCCCTTTCTTATAAGATGAAATTTTGTAATGAGCATCTAACGACTAGAAGCGAAATGGTTTTTTCTGAAATGAGAAAAAAAGTTGAATTTTTAGAACTAGATTGGTCATGGGAAAATTCATCAAATAATAATATCCTAAGTTGATTGGATTCAGAGTATGTGGATCCTATCTGAACGTGCACAATCCATGAACCCTTCGGTTCTTAGAGAAATTCTCAAAGTTACCCAGCAACCCGAAGTGATCAGTTTTGCAGGGGGCTTGCCATCAGCTTCCACCTTCCCGATGCAGGCCATACAAGAAGCGGCGTACGACTGTTTAGCTGAAGATCAAAAATCTGTACTTCAATACTCAGAGAGCGAAGGTTACTTGCCATTGCGCGAGTGGATTGCCAAC
>PDWJ01002100.1_pt1 | contig 37886 bp, 36 predicted proteins | sample 1430881 | NCBI WGS metagenome assembly PDWJ01 (sample SAMN01162460, study PRJNA174530) | Oral metagenome, whole genome shotgun sequencing project. | biome: Marine environment; feature: Marine mammal; material: Swab sample of the gingival sulcus; isolation source: swab sample of gingival sulcus...
AGAAGCATAGGAATCTTGTGCCAGCTTTTCGACCCGGGCGAATTCCGCCTGCGCAAAGCTGCGCTCGGATTGCCGCTGATGCAACAGCGCCTTGGCCTGTTGCTCTTGCTGCTGCGCCTGCAACACGGAAGCCTGCGCCTGACGCAGCTGTGCTTCCAGTTCAATCGTATCCATCCGGGCGACCAGCGTGCCCGCCTCGACCCACTGGCCTTCGGACACCAGAACCTCAGCCACGCGCCCGGGCAGCTTGGTGGCGATATCGACCCGCTCGGCTTCCAGCCGCCCGTTCGAGCTGGCAATCCCCGCAGGCAGTTGAGAACCCGCAACGCTCTGCCAATAGACATAGCCGCCGCCGGCAAGGCCGATGGCCAGAATGATCCCGATTGCCCACTGTTTCCACGCCATCTTGTCCACCTTGTCTTGAATTGCACCCGGATTTTGATCTCAGGCAAAAATGGCTCCGAGTCAATGCCCAATTACCCGTCCCGCCATCAGGCAGCACAATCTTGGGCGGAGCAGCGCTGCGGCCGGATCGAGCAGGTCTTGCGCCGGGTTCAGGACGGCCGCCGTGTTGTCACCGCCGCTCATTGTCACCGCCGCTCAAGGCGGTTCTCTCTATGGTTTAAAAACTGGTAATGACGGTTACGCCAATGGACTGGAATTTATCCATGTTCATCAAAGCCTCGGGCGCTGTCTCCAGACCAATCCTGTCGCCGACCAGCCGCGCGGGGTCCAGCTTGCCGCTTTCGACCATGTCCAGCATCGCGCCATAGCGATGGGCCTGTATCCCGTGCGAACCCAACAGTTCGATCTCTTGCCCGACGATTTTGGGCATCGGCACAGGAGGCGCAGCATGTTCGCCCAGCAAGAGCCCGACCTGTATATGCTTGCCGCGCGGGCGCAGGCACATAATCGAGTTGGTCATTGTCGCCGGGTGCCCAAGAGCATCCAGCGAGACATGCGCGCCCCCCTTGGTGATTTCCATGATCGCCTCAACCACATCGCCGTTGCCATCAATCGCAGCCACCGCGCCCAGCTGTCTGGCCAGCTCGAGCTTGGCCGGGTCAAGGTCGATGCCAATCACATTGGCCCCGGCGGCCGAAGCAATCATCACCGCCGAAAGACCAACCCCGCCGCAGCCATGCACGGCCACCCACTGGCCTGCGCTGACCTTGCCCTGATCAATCACTGCCCGGAAAGAGGTTGCAAACCGGCAGCCAAGGCTGGCGGCGGTGGCAAAATCCATGCTTTCAGGCAGAGCGATGACGTTCAGGTCAGCCCGATGAATGGGCACATATTCGGCAAAGCTGCCCCAATGGGTGAAGCCGGGCTGCTGTTGATGCAAACACACCTGCTGATGGCCGGCATGGCATTCGCGGCACGACCCACAGCCACAGATGAACGGCACCGTTACGCGGTCGCCCACCTTCCAGTTCCTGACGTCTTTGCCAACAGAAGCGACCACACCGGCCAGCTCATGCCCGGGAATGTGGGGCAGGTTGATGTCACTGTCATGCCCCATCCAGCCGTGCCAGTCGCTGCGGCACACGCCTGTGGCTCTGACCTGCACGACAACACCATCTGCTGCTGGTGTGGGGTCATCGACGGTCACCACCTTGGGGGCTTCCTGGAACTTTTCGAACATCACGGCTTTCATGGCAGAGTCTTTCGGTTTTAGGGCATAATTTGGATCACTCTTATCATGTTGTGTGGAAATGTGTTTGCTTTTCTGTTCTGCAAGGCGGGTCACAAGTCCTGCGCGGATTGGAACAAGCCGCGCCTGCTCAGCGAGTTGACCATTGAAGACGCCTTTGGTTTGCGCCCAATGGGTGACGGATCGTGTTGCATATCTGGCGACCTGGCCAAATGGCTGGAGGGTCAGAAGATGAACCACGTTCGTGGTGCCCCGTTCCATCCCCAACCCCAGGGCAAAATCGAGCGTTGGCACCAAACCATGAAGAATCGAGTTCAGCTGGAAAACGATTATCTGCCTGGTGATCTCGAACGCCAGATCGGGGCCTTCGTTGATTACTACAACAACGATCGATACCACGAGAGCCTGAACAATGTCTCACCTGCCGACGTATACTTCGGGTGTGACAAAGCCATTCTGAGATCAAGGAAAAGGATCAAGAAACAGACAATCAAACAACGCCGCCTGCAACATCAAAAACAAGCGGCATAATCAATCACACAAAGGAGCCAGAGCCTCTATTGCTCAAACCGCTTTGATGTCCCAATTTTTCTGACGACGGACAGTTCGGAGTTGTGGGATCCATGCAATTCCACTCCCTTTGATACGCTCCTTGCATAACACATGCTTTCTAATTACCGTGTTGGTGTCTTTTGATTTTTCACAAAAGCCTCTGCTGAAAGCTATCAGAGGGGGGGGGGGTTAGGGCTTGGCGTCCTGCACGACTCTGGCAATCGGCTCGGAGGTTTGATCGCAAGTCTTCTGGCGCTTTGAATGAAGGAATGGCGATGAAAAAACCGTTCATCATGGTGGCACCGAACGGTGCAAGGCGCAGCAAGGCGGACCATCCCGCCGTGCCGATCACCATGTCCGAGATCGTCGAGACCGGGCGCGCCTGCCACGCCGCGGGTGCCGACGCCCTGCACCTGCATGTGCGCGATGACCAGGGGGCGCACTCGCTCGATCCGGGCCGCTATCGGGAAACACTGGAGGCCCTTGCCGGGGCTGTTCCGGGGCTGCGCATTCAGATCACTACCGAAGCCGTGGGCATCTATGACGTCGCTCAGCAGCTTGCCTGCCTTGAGCAGGTGCGCCCCGGCTGGGCTTCCATCTCTGTGCGTGAAATCGCGCGGGACACGGACCTTGCCCCGCGCGTCTATGCCGCCTGCGCCGATATGGGCTGCGAGGTGCAACACATTCTTTACGATACCGATGACGCGACCTTGCTGAAACGCTGGCAAGCCGAAGGTGTGGTGCGCCCCGGTCAGGGCAGTGTTGTCTTCGCTCTTGGCCGATACGCAAGCGGCCAGACCTCGGCCCCCTCCGACCTTGACCCTTTCCTGACCGCCCTGCCCGACGCCCCTAATTGGATGCTTTGCGCCTTCGGGCCACAGGAACACGCCTGCCTCGTCCATGGGGCCAGCAAGGGGGGCTCCTTGCGGGTTGGCTTTGAAAACAGTCTCCTGCGGGCCGACGGTCGCCCCCATGCCGATAATGCGGCCTCTGTCGCCGCCCTTTGTAACCTTCTGGAAGGGACACCATCATGAGCCACGTTTTTCCCCGCAATTGCCATGCCGAACTGCCCACCGCCGTGGGCGGCGAAGGCTGTTATCTGTTTGATCACAATGGAAAACGCTATTTTGACGGCACCAGCGGCGCGGCGGTGTCTTGTCTGGGGCATTCAAACGCTCGTGTCATTGGGGCCGTCAGGGATCAGGTCGAGCAGCTTGCCTTTGCTCATACCAGCTTTTTCACCAACGAACCCGCCGAACGTCTGGCTGACCTGCTGGTTGAACATGCGCCGGGGCGGCTGGACCGGGTTTATTTCGTTTCCGGCGGGTCCGAGGCGGTGGAAAGCGCGATGAAGCTCGCGCGTCAGTTCCATATCGAGAACGGTGAGCCAAACCGCCGCGCGATTATTGCCCGCCGTCAGAGCTATCACGGCAACACTCTGGGCGCGCTGGCCGCGGGGGGCAACGAATGGCGGCGTCAGCAGTATGCGCCGCTGCTGATCGACGCGAACCATGTAGACCCCTGTTACGAATACGCCGAACGCCGCGATGGTGAGAGCCTTGAGGACTACGGCCAGCGCGCCGCCCAGTCGCTTGAGGATGAAATCCTGCGTCTTGGACCGGAAAACGTCATGGCGTTTCTGGCCGAGCCTGTCGTTGGCGCGACCTTGGGGGCGGTGCCGCCCGTTGCCGGCTATTTCAAGCGCATCCGAGAGATCTGCGACCGGTATGGTGTTTTGCTGATTCTGGATGAGGTGATGTGCGGCATGGGGCGCACGGGCTACCTCTTTGCCTGCGAGGCAGACGGGGTTTTGCCAGATATTTTGTGCATTGCCAAGGGGTTGGGCGCCGGATACCAGCCGATTGGCGCGATGCTCTGCACTGACCAGATCTATGACACCATCGCGAACGGCACCGGATTTTTCCAGCACGGACATACTTACCTCGCCCACCCGGTTGCGGCGGCGGCAGGACTTGCCGTCGTGTCAGAACTGCTGGACCGCGATCTGGTGGCAAGGGCGAAAGAGCTCGGGGGGTATCTGGAAGCCGGCCTGCATGCCCGGTTGGCCGATCACGCACATGTGGGCGATATTCGCGGTCGGGGCATGTTCTGGGGAATTGAATTCGTGGCGGATCGCGCAACGAAAACCCCCTTCGATCCGACCACGGGGCTGGCGGCAAAGCTAAAGAAAGCAACCTTTGCCGAGGGGCTTATGTGCTACCCGATGATTGGCACCCGCGATGGACGCCTTGGCGACCACCTGCTGCTGGCGCCGCCGTTCATTGCCTCTGAAACGGAACTGGACGGCGCGATGGATACGCTGGAGCGCGCTGTTGTTCAGGTGTTTGAAACGCTGTAAGCACTTGCCTGGATGCGCGGCACCCAAATCTGGAAGAGGCTGCTCCCTTGTGGGTCGGTTCTCTACCCCCCACAGGTTAGCGTGTTCAGGCTGCCGCGCAACGTCTGGTCGAGCCCCCCCTGAGCCGGCTCGTTTTCCGTCGCCGTCAAAGGCGGGACAATGCGCCAGACCAAGCCACGTTCGATACGCCGCAGGATATTCATCGACAGGCCCAATTAAAAAACCCGCACAGAGCGTTAGGTGATGCTGTTCGTATCAGGTATTTCGTCAAGCGCCCTGTCTGTCATTTTTTAGGAATACCCCTGCGAGAAAAACCGCCGTTGAAAGCGTCAATGGATGGGACGGCTGTCAGAACACGCAGCACGGCATCACAGTCGATTGCCATCTGGCGCACCGTCTGAATTGCCTTGGAACTGACCTCTGGGTGGGCAAGGTCAACCGGAGTCAGGGTGTGATCATGCATGCGGAGTTTTCTCTTGCCTTTTACGACGTGAAAGCTGCCAAAGCATCAGAAGCGCCAACACTGCATAGGCCGGAATATAGAACCAATTCTTTGAGACCCGCATGTTGGGTGCGTTCAGCGTCAGAATCTTCCAGTCAAAATCCACCCCCCACTTCTGAGCCGGACTATCAAAAGCGACATTATCGACATAGACACCGCCGGGATCAAAGCGCATCTCCATTCCGGTTGCGTCCAGCAGTCGGTCTTTGCCGGAAGCCCCGGCATCGCCCAGCGAAATGGCCACCATGCGCTCAATCACGTCGCCGCTGTAATTCTCGCCGGTCATCAGCATCTGGATCTGGGCATCTGGCCTGGCGCTCTCGACAACTTCGTAAATCGACGCGGGGTCAACCGGACGGAACGGCGGCTGAACCACATCCAGCCAGAAACCCGGCCGAAGCAGCGACAGGGCGATCACCACCAGCAGCGCGCTTTCCAGCTTGTAACTCTTTACCAGAAAGAAACCCTGCGTTGCTGCGGCAAAGACGCACATCGCCACCGTCGATGACAAAATGATCAGCGCTGCATTTGGCCAGCTATCTATGCCCAAAAGCAGCATTTCCGGGTTGAACACGAAAATAAACGGCAAGATCGCGGTTCGAAGCGAGTAATAGAACGCCTGAATGCTGGTTTTCATCGGGTCTGACCGCGCGACGGCTGCCCCCGCGAAACTGTCGACCGCCACCGGCGGCGTGGTTCCCGACATCAGCCCGAAATAGAAAACGAAAAGGTGAACGGCAAAAAGCGGAATGACCATTCCGTTCTGTGCGGCCAGCGTCACCAGCGGTTGTGCCATGACACTGGCAACGACGATATAGTTTGCCGTGGTCGGCAGGCCCATGCCCAGCACCACGCACATGATCGCGGTGAACAGCAGCATGATCATCACGTTGCCACCAGAGACCACATTGATGATCTCGGTCATCAACAGACCCAGACCGGTCAGGGACACGACGCCAACAATGATCCCCGCCGCCCCCATGGCCACGGCAATGCCGACCATATTGCGCGACCCGGCCACGAAGCCTTCGAACAGATCCCGCCCGCCTTCTGCAAGCTGGCTCCCGCCTGAAAGCTCGCCACGGAACCAGGCGGTCAGGGGTTTTTGGGTCAGGATGATCGCAGTCATGACGACAATCGCCCAGGACACGGCAAGACCGGGCGACAAACGCTGCACCATGAGGCACCAGATCAGCACGCCGATCGGCAGGGCAAAATGCAGGCCAGCCATCAAGGTGGGCTTGAGCTTCGGGATTTCGACCAGCGGCGCGTTGGGGTCGTCAATCTCAAGCTCGGGGTAGCGCGCGGCGATCTTGAGCAGCCACAAATAGAGGACCACCATCGCCCCCCCCGCAACCGGCACCGTGTAGGCCCCCGCAACAGCCCCAATAACCGTGGCCGCCGCATAAACCATTGCAGCAACAAGCGCGACGGCCCCAAACCCGAAAAGAAACCGGCCAATGCTTTGCAAAAGGGTGCTTTCGCGCACCTTGGCCAGAACGGGCATATTCGCTTTCACCGCTTCAAGATGCACAATGTAAAACAGGCCGATATAGCTGACAATCGCAGGCACGAAAGCATGAAGCACGACCTCGAAATAGGAAATGCCGACGAATTCGGTCATCAGGAAGGCAGCGGCCCCCATGACCGGCGGCATGATCTGGCCATTGATGGAGGAAGAAACCTCAATCGCGCCGGCCTTCTCCCCCGAAAATCCGATCCGTTTCATGAGCGGAATGGTGAAGGTTCCGGTCGTGACTACATTCGCAATGGCGGAGCCGGAAATCAGCCCGGTCATCCCCGACGAAACCACTGCCGCCTTGGCCGGACCGCCCCGCAGGTGACCCAGCAGCGAGAACGACAGCTTGATGAAAAAGTTCCCCGCGCCGCCCTTGTCGAGCAGCGCGCCGAAGAGCACAAACAGGAAGATGAAACTATTGGACACCCCCAAAGGCAGGCCGAACACCCCTTCGGTGGTCAGCCACATGTGATCAACGTAGCGATTGAGCGAGAACCCGCGATGGGAGACAAGATCCGGCAACATCGGGCCGACAAAGGCATAAGCCGAAAAGATCACCGCAACGATAATCAGCGAAAGGCCCAGCACCCGGCGGGTGATTTCCAGCACGAGGGCGATACCAAGCAGCGCCGTGATCGTTTCAGTCGGGGTGCGTAATCCGCCGGCGTTTTCGACGACATCCTGAAAGAAAACCAGAATGTAAAGCGAACAGCCCGCCGCCACTATTGCCAACACCCAATCATAGGCCGGAATGTATTTGCGCGGGGCCGAGGCAAAAGCCGGAAAGAGCAGGAAGCCGAGAAAAAGCGCAAAGGCCAGATGAATGGCGCGCTGTTGGCTATCGTCGATCAAGCCAAATCCGGTCACAAAAGGTAATGGCGAAGCAATGTAGAGCTGAAAAAGCGGCCACAGCAGCGCCACCCCAAGCACAATCCGGCGAACCAGCCCAGAGGGGTCGCGCGCACCTACGTCATGTTCGGAGATCAGCTCATCCAATTCCGCCTGATGTGATGTGTCGGTTCCCGCCTGATGTGATGTGTTCGTCATGTCGCCCTCTTCCCCGCATCGTCATGTGGTTGGCGCACCTTACCGGCACGCCAACCGCTTTTTCGTTTAGTCGATCAGGCCCACTTCGCGGAAATACCGCTCCGCGCCCGGATGGAACGGAACCGAGCGCCCCTTGCTGACCGATCCCTCACGGCTGATATGCGTGTAGAGAGTGGACTGAGCCTTGAAGTCCTCAAAGTTGTCGAAAACGGATTTGACCAGATTATAGACCACCTCTTCATCCGCATCGGCAGAGGCAACCATCGTGGCCACAAGCCCCCAGGTGGTGACGTCTTTTGATCGTCGAGGCGGAAATGCCGGTGGTGTAGAAGAAGGCGTCGATCTTGCCATCGCACAGCGCCTGCGCCTGCTCGCGCGATGTCAGCCGGGTCGCCTGACCGAAGAACTCGTCGGGCGTGGTGCCATAGCGCGACAGGGCAAAGGCCATGGACGCTTCGGCCCCGGAACCGGCGTTGCCGACATTCACGGTCTTGCCTTTCAGCTCGGCAAATTCGGTCAGCCCCTCATCGGCTTGCGCGACGAGGTGCGCGGTGTCCATGTGCAGCGAGAACAGAAACCGCAAATCCTTGTTGGCGCCGTCTTTTTCAAACTTTGACGTGCCGTTATACGAATGAAACTGCCAGTCGGACTGAACGATGGCGACATCAAGTTCGCCCGCCTGAAGGGAGCGCAGGTTTGCCACCGAACCGCCAGTCGACTCCACCGTGCAGCGAATGTTGTGCCCCAGATCGCGGCGGCTCTTATTCAGCAGGTTACAGATAAACCCGCCGGTGGGGTAGTAGCCACCACCAATCCCCGCAGTTCCGATATTGACAAATTTCCGGTCCTGCGCGGCAGAAGCCGTCACCGTGATCGCAGTCACCGTGGCGGCAATGGCGAGTTTGCCAAAATGCTTAAAATATTTCATATGTGTCTCCCTGATTATGGTAGCGATTATTGGTTCAGGCATTCCCCCTGAAAAAGACGGCTGTCTCCTTCTTGGTTGCCCAAACATGATTGCGCAAAATGCGCACAGTTAGTAGCATGCACCCCTGCCCCGCAGGCGCTGAGAATATCAGCGTATCCCCCATCGGGTATTCCAGGCCGCCAGTGCATGGTGTCAGAATGCGGAGTTCTTTTCAAGCCGGGCTGGCCAATCATTGATCATGCGAAGCAGCTGGGCGATGTTCTGGGGTTCATAAAGCATCTGATGAAAATGCATATTCATGTCGCCCCACTCCCCCACTTTGGTGCGTTGCGCATCATCCACCAACAATCACTGAATTTCGCGAAAATCTCTTGCGGTCATATGTGCGGCCTTTTCAGGGGCAAGCCAGTCCAAGGCAATCCGTATGTCTGGACGCTGCAGGAAATCGGTTCGGTATGTCGGTGTCCAGCGGCACCCCTTTAGCGTTCGAACACAACCCGTTGGCCAATCCCAAGGCGGATACATGAACCAATTCCACCTGAAAGAATACGATTGCGCAGGTTATCGTAGATCGGGTCAGACAGGGCTGTCTTTACATGCAGCATTTTCTGCCTTGGCGTATCATCGGATAAACGGTTGCAAATCGTAACCTATCTTGCCAACATGGGTTACGAAAAGTCACAAGATGATCATAAGGCACCGGGTATGTTGACCAAGGCCGTAGCGCGCTTCAACCAAGTTCGGAATGGCCGCTGTTCGCGTTATCATTGTGACACATCGCTTCGCTCACTTTTCTGACCAAAAATCCGGGAAAACCTGTGTCTCTACAAAATAATAAGAGTGTGATCGTGATCGGGACCGGCATCGCCGGTATCGCCACGGCTTACTACCTCGCCAAAAACCACGGCCAGACGCGGATCACGCTGGTGGACCGGGATCAGCCCATGGCCTTCACTTCGGCCCAGTCTGGCGAGAATTACCGCAACTGGTGGCCGCATCCGACCATGGTTGCCTTCACCGACCGCAGCATCGACCTGATGGAAGAGGTCGCGCGCGCCTCCGGCAACAGAATCAACATGAACCGCCGCGGCTATGCGCTGGCCACCCGCGAAGCCAACATCGACCCGCTGATCGAGCAGCTTCACGGCGGGTTGGGTGAGCGCGCAAGCAGCCTGCTGCGCTATCACGACACCGCCACAGCACCCGGCTACGCCCCCTTTGACAAGCCGGATTGGGAGGACGTTCCTGACGGCGTTGACATCGTGACCAATCAAGACCTGATCCGGGCGCGATTTCCCAGCTATGACCCGGAGGTGCGCGCGGTTATCCATGTGCGCCGGGGCGGGGATATCAGCGGGCAGCAACTGGGCATGTATATGCTGGACTACCTGAAATCTGTCGGGGCGCGGCGGGTTGTCGGCGAGGTGACAAGCGTTGAAGCCGGTGCGGGCTTTCGTGTCGGGCTGTCCACCCGCGACGGGCCGCAGATGTTGCAGTCTGATCAGATTGTGAACGCGGCGGGACCCTTCGCCGACAAGATCGCGGCAATGCTGGGGGTCGAGCTGCCGGTCCATAACACCTTCCAGCAAAAGATTGCCTTCGAAGACCGCAAAGGGGCCATCCCCCGCGCACTGCCCTTCTCGATCGACCTTGACGGACAACAGATCAACTGGTCCGACGAAGAACGCGCCATGCTGCTGGAATATCCCGAATTCGCATGGCTGGCGCAGGACATGCCCGGCGCGATCCATTGCCGCCCTGATGGCGGTGACGGCGGCAAATGGGTCAAGCTGGGCTGGGCGTATAACGAAACGCCCGCAACCGCGACCTGGGAACCTCAGCTTGACGAAAACTTCCCCGACATCGTGCTTCGAGGTGCCTCGCGCCTGAACCCGGCGTTGAAGGCATACTTCGGACAGCTGCCGCGCAACATGCACCACTATGGCGGATGGTATACGATGACCGAAGAAAACTGGCCCCTGATCGGGCGCATGGGGCCCGAAGGGGCGTTCATGAACTGTGCCCTGTCCGGCTTTGGCACGATGGCCGCCTGTGCGGCTGGCGAACTATGCGCCGCGACCATGGTTGGGGCCGACCTGCCGGACTATGCCGCAGAGCTGTCATTGAGCCGCTATGACGACGCCAACCTGATTGCCGAACTGCAATCCGCGAACAGAGGGGTTCTGTGATAACTCAAATCTTGCCGGCTGATGCCGACCATACAGGTGACGCGCTTATAGATGGGCGGATCAGGCATTTGGCCTCAGGCGTGGTGTAGAGCTTTGTTTCCAGTGCTCGGCCGGGAAGTCATTGACGACAAGCATGGCGAAACGATGCTTAACCCGTTTGGTTGCGGCTTTCTCGTGTTTCGCGCCGTGGGTTTTAATGAAGAAATCGAAAGTGGCCTCGGCTGCGGTTTCGGCCTGCCATATGTCGTTCAGGCTTTCCTTGGCCTGGATTGGCATTTTTTCGCGTTCCGATGTGGTGCACAAGTTATGGTGTAAGCATCCTCCCGCAACCAAAATACACCAACGCAAGTATCTGCCTTCCAAACCACCACGATCCTGCAAATACCATTGAGCTTATGGCGCAATTTGAGATTGGGATGTCCATATCTCAGAAATAGCACCTGTTTCTGAGGTAACGGTTGCGTCAAACGCATGAGATATTACTTTCTGGAGTGCGCGGTCAGCAGAAACAGCCCGGACAGTTTCGTATCAGCCAAAACTGGATAGGGGTCAGCTTGAAAAACGCCGTGTTTGTGCCGCCTCATCATGACCATGTTCCAGATCTCATGGGGGATCTGGAAGCATTCTTGCATGCGGACCACCTGTTTGTGCATCCATTGGTGCGGATTGCCATTGGGCAATACCAGTTTGAGACAATTCACCCGTTTTTGGACGGTAGCGGGCGTCTGGGCGCTTGTTGATATCCCTATATCTGACGTCAGAGGGGCTGCTAGTACGGCCTGCGCTGTATCTGTCGGACTATTTTGAACGTAACAAGACCGCATATGTCGATCACTTGATGGCCGTGCGCCAAGGCAATCACTTGCGGGAATGGTTGGTGTTCTTCCTTCACGGCGTTGAAGAAACGGCGCGGGCGTCAGCCGATGTATTCCGCGCTGTTTTGGCAATCAAGGAACGGATCGAGAGAGATGTGTTGCCTCGGTTCAGCGCGCGCCGACAGGAGAACGCGCAGGCGCTGATGCGACACTTGTACGCGCGTCCGGTTGTGGATGTGAACATGGCAGCCGAAATCGACTGTTTGTTTTTACCGAATATATCGAGTTGTTCGGAAACTGATACAGGTGGCAAGTCCTTGCAAAGCCGGTCTTCGAAGATTACGCAAGCTGCATCATGACCTCGGCCATCGTTACCTCCCATATGGCCCAGTTGAGGGCGCTCGATCGAACAGCCCATTGCCCGCAGCTTGGCGACTTTTGCGCTCAATCAAGCGATTGCATTTAAGTGCTGCTAAGTGCTGGCCCATAACGCCTAAACCAGCAAGGCGGCACACGAAGTTTCGTTGCGAGCCATGAAAGAGCAGCTCAACACGCTGATCTCAAAACGCCGGTTGGTGCGTTCCTTTTGGGTGCCTTACGCACCGTTGGGTTAACCACCAGTGACGTTGGCGCACATCCTGACTTCAATCAGGCCAGATGCACAACCTCCGGGGCCAGCTCAAAGCGCCATTTGCGCAGCGGTCCGGCCATGACGTTCAGGTAATACATCTCAAACCCATGCGGCGCGCCACAGGGGTGGTGACCGCGCGGCACGCAGACCACATCGCCATCTGAAACGGCCATGGTTTCATCCAAAGACCGATCATCCGTATAAACGCGCTGAATGCCGAAACCATCGCCGGGGTTGATCCGGTGGAAATAGGTTTCTTCCAGATAGGTGATGCGTGGGAAATCATCTTGGTCGTGGCGGTGGCTGGGAAAGCTGGACCAGTGGCCCGCCGGGGTAAAGACCTCGGTCACCAGAAGGCTGTCGCAATAATCTTCGGCCTCCATTGCGATGTTGTTGATAAAACGCTGGTTGGTGCCCTCGCCGCGCGGGGTCAGCGTAATGCCATCGGGGCCGATCCGTCGTGCGGGGTGGCCGCCCTGACCCGGTGCGGAACAGACCGCAATCATGCAATCTGTTTGGGCAACCGCACACCACTCCTGCCCGTTGGGCACATAAAGGCAATGCGGGGGAGTCTTTTCAAACACATCCATCCGATCGCCCAGCACGCCCCAGTCCTGACCGGCAGCGTTGATTGCGGCCTTGCCTTCGACCATCACCAGAATGACCTCGCGATCTCCTGTCGCCTCGGCCACGGTTTCACCCGCACGCAAGCGGTGCAGTGCAAACCCCACATATTCCCATCCCGCTTTTTGCGGCGTGATGTCATGGACCTTGCCATGGCTGGCAATCGGCTTGTGTAATAGGGTCATGGCTCTCTCCTGAGTAAATCGGCGTGGTATGCGCCCTGCCTGTTCATGATCCGGTCTCAACAGATAATCCGGCCTGCGTGCAGACCTCCAGGATATGCTGATACCCTTTCTTCGAATACTCGTAAGGCGGCGCCTTGGCCGGGTCCTGTTCGGCCTCGACCACGATCCAGCCTGCGTAATCCATGGCCTTCAGCGCGTTGGTCACCGCCTGAAAATCAATGCAGCCATCGCCCGGCACCGTGAAGGCCCCAGCAATCACAGCATCCAGAAAGCTGCGGTCATTTTCGCGCACATCGTGGACAATATCGGGGCGGATGTCCTTGAAATGCACATGCTGGACCCGATCGCCCCAGCGGTTCAGCGCGGCCATAACATCACCGCCACCAAACAGCAGGTGCCCGGTGTCAAAGCACAGGCCCAACTCGGGGCCGGAACCTTCCATCAGCCAGTTCACATCGTCTTCTGCCTCGATAATCGAGCCCATATGGTGATGATAGGCCAGCGGCATTCCCTCACCGGCCATCCATTTGGCCAACTCGGTCAGCTTGTTCGCATAGGCCAGAACCTCATCCCGGGTCAGTTTCGGGCGCGCATCGACCGGCGTGCCGATCTGCCCCTGCACCGTGTTCGAGCATTCGGAATAGACAATACACGGGCTGTTCAGCGCCACAAACTGCGCCACCTGCCCGCCCACAGCTGCGCGTTCTGCGGCAAAGTCGTTGACCAGCATGTTGCCCGAACACCAGCCGCCGCACAGGGCGATGTCGGCGGCCTCAAGATAGGTGCGCAGCCCTTCGGTATCGGCAGGCATACGCTGGCCGCGCTCAACCCCGGTATAGCCGATCTCACGGGCCTCACGCAGGGCCTGCTCCATCGTGAAATCTGCGGTCAGGTCGGGCAGGTCGTCATTCTGCCACGCGATGGGTGAAATGCCGATCCTGACGCTCATTGGGTGTTCCGTTTTTTCAGGGCTGCTTCATAGGCGGCGCGTTTTTCGTTAACTTGTGGCCGTTCGCTGACTTCGGGCACGGCGACATCCCACCATGTCCCGCCATGTTCAGTCGAGGGATAAGGGTCAGTGTCGATCACCACAACATAAGGGCCGTTGATTTCGTGCCGCCGGGCCAGGGCCTCTTCCAACTCGGCAATCGAGCTAACCTTGACGCTGGTCGCCCCCATCGCACCCGCATGGGCGGCAAAGTCGATGGCCGAAGGCGTATCATGCACCGTATGATCCAGCAGATTGTTGAACTCGGCCCCGCCGGTGCCCATCTGCAACCGGTTGATACAGCCAAAGCCGCGATTGTCGGTGACAACAACAGTAAAGCTGACGCCCATCATTGCCGCCGTAGCCATCTCGGAATTGGCCATCATATAAGTGCCATCGCCGGTGAAGCAGATCACATCGCGCTCGGGCTTGGCCATCTTGATGCCCATCGCACCGGCGATCTCGTAGCCCATGCATGAAAAGCCGTATTCCATGTGATACCCGCCGGGGCGGCTGGCCTTCCAGAGTTTGTGCAATTCGCCGGGCATGGTGCCCGCGGCGCACATCACCACGGTATTGTCGTGCGCCGCGCGCTGTACAGCACCGATGACCTGCATGTCAGTAGGCAGGGCATTATCATCGTCGGGGGCATCGGTCAGGGCGTCGACCTTGGCAAACCAGTCGGATTTCAGCGCGTGGTCCGGGGTTTGGGCCCTGTATTCTGCCAACACATCGGTCAGCTCCTGCAAGCCCACAAGCGCATCTGCCTGCACTGGCATGGCGCCGTGCTTTTCCGCGTCATAAGCGGCGGTGTTGAGCGATATCATCACCCGTTCGGGATTGGCAAACAGCCCCCATGACCCGGTGGTAAAATCCTGAAACCGCGTGCCGACACCCAGCACAAGATCAGCATCGGCGCAAACCGTATTGGCAGGTGCGCCGCCGGTCACGCCGATCGGACCAAGGTTGAGCGGATGATCCCATGGCAGGGCGGATTTGCCCGCCTGCATCTCGGCCACGGGGATGCCGTGGGTTTCGGCAAATCGGGTCAGCGTTTCGGTCGCCCCGGCGTAATGCACTCCGCCCCCGGCCACGATCACCGGGCGTTGCGCCGCCCGGATGGCTTCGGCCGCGCGGATGAGCTCGCCCGTATCCGGGCGGATGCGGCGCGGGTGCCAGGCCTTCGGGGTGAAAAAGCTTTCGGGAAAATCATAGGCCTCGGCCTGCACATCCTGACACAGCGCCAACGTCACCGGACCGCAATCGGCAGGATCGGTCATCACCCGGAAGGCACGCGGCAGGGCGGTCAGGAGTTGCTCGGGCCGGGTGATGCGATCGAAATAGCGGCTGACCGGACGGAAACAGTCATTGACCGAAACCGTGCCATCGCCGAAGTCCTCTACCTGTTGCAACACCGGATCGGGGCCACGATTGGCAAAAACATCGCCGGGCAACAGCAATACCGGCAGACGGTTCACATGCGCCAGTGCCGCAGCGGTGACCATATTGGTGGCCCCCGGCCCGATGGACGAGGTCACGGCCATAGCCCGGCGGCGGCACGACTGTTTGGCATAAGCGATTGCGCAATGGGCCATGGTCTGTTCGTTGTGTCCGCGCAATGTGGGCAGGCTGTCGCGCACATGATAGAGCGCCTCGCCCAAACCAGCGACATTGCCATGCCCGAAAATCGCCCAGACCCCGGCGATAAAGGGCTGGCCATCCTCGTTCATCTGTGCCTGAACATAGCGCACAAGAGCTTGCGACATCGTAAGCCGGATTGTCTTGGTCATGGTCAGCCTCCTGACGATTAATGCGCGTTTGCACACGCGTTAAACAATGGCTGTGTCCTGCTGAATACCACAGCCGGGATCAAGAACTTATACAATTCCACCCATTGATCCTTCAAGCTGGGCCAGCCCCTGCCCGTCATGTATCAATATCTGCCAGCGCCACGGTGCGACCCTCAGCCAACGAACGGGGGCCTGATAGGCGCTCATGTAACGCTCAAGAAAAAACCATGTGGGTTTGGCACCAGTTACGCCCTCGGCGGTGGATCGCACCACGGTATTTTCCAGCATGTTCCGAACCTGAAGCAGACCCTTTGCGCCCAGCACTTCAACCCGCTGGTCATAGCCATAGGCAGCGCGGCGCGAGTTTTTGATGACAGCCAGACGCCCATCCGCATAGCTCAGCGTAACGACAGCCGTATCGACATCGCCCGCCGCACCAATCGCCGGATCAACCAGTGCCGCGCCCTGCGCTGTGATGGTTTGCGGCAAGCCGCCCATCAGGAAATTCGCCATATCGAAATCATGGATCATCATGTCGCGGAACAATCCGCCCGAAACTTTAACATAGGACACCGGCGGCGGTGCCGGATCAAAAGAGGTGATCGACAAAAGCTCGGTCTTGCCGATCTCATCGGCCTGCATGGCCGCCTTCAGAGCGCTGAAATTGGGATCGAAGCGGCGGTTAAAGCCGATCATCACCGGCTGCCCCGTTGCCGCCGCGGCCACCTGACAGGCCCGCGCCCGTGCAAGGCTCAGATCAACCGGCTTTTCGCATAACACGGGCTTGCCCGCCGCGGTTGCGGCCTCGATCAGGTCGGAATGGGTATCCGTCGGCGTGGCGATCAGAACCACATCAATATCCGGGTCGGCAACGATTTCATCCGTGCCCCGCACGCTGGCGCCAAAGGCCCCGGCCAGCGCCTGTGCAGCCTCTGGCAGTGCATCGGACACCGCGCTTAACCGACTGCCCGGATGAGCAGCGATGGTCTGTGCATGGACCTTACCAATACGGCCAGCCCCCAAAAGCCCCACTCGCAGCATAGTTTCCTCCCGAATCCTTTTTACCTCTTAAGTGTTGCCGCGTTATGCAACCGGTTGCAAGAATTATCTGACACAGGCTTCCGCTCACCCCTCGCGGCGTTGTGGCGGCGCTCCGAAGGCACGGATGACCTCACGCGCGGCAGCCTCAACCGGGTCATGCGTTTCGCGCAGGATCTGCACCCGGTCAAATCGCGCCGGATCGGCATTAACGGCAGTGCGCAACGCCTGCCCAAAGGCCATGCGCAATTCGGTGCCGATATTGAACTTGCAGACTTTGCTGTCTTTGGCCAGATGCATCCGTTGCGCCACCGGCACGCCCGAGCCACCATGGATCACCAGCGGAATATCCGTGACCGCTTCGATGGCACGCAGCCGGGCCTCATCCAGACCGCCCTCTTTGTTTTGCTGCAAATGAACATTGCCAACCGAAACGGCCATAGCATCAACACCACTTTCGCGGGAAAATCGGGCGGCTTCTTCAGGGTTGGTCCCGTCCGAGCCCTCGCCCCCTGAATAACCGACAAAGCCGATCTCGCCTTCGCAGGAAATGCCAGCGGCATGGGCCATCTCGGCAATCGCAGCCGTTTCGTCGATATTTTGCGCAAGAGGCTTGCGCGAGCCATCGAACATCAGCGAGGTAAAGCCGCTCTCCAGCGCGATGCGGCATTCTTCAAAGGTATAGCCGTGGTCCAAATGCGCCACCACCGGCACCGATGCCCCTTCTGCAAGATGGCGGAACATCTTGCCCAGGATTGGCAGCGGCGTATGTTCGCGGCAGCTTGGTCCGGCCTGCAGGATGACAGGGGCGTTTTCGGCCTCGGCGGCGGCAACATATGCGCGCATATCCTCCCAGCCGAGGGTGACAAGGCCGCCAACAGCATAGCCATTTTCGTAGGCGGGGCGCAGGACTTCGGTGAGGGTCGCAAGGGTCATTTAAACTTCGCAATCATGTCTTTGATGCCGGGGATCGTTTCGATCTGATCGGCATGGGTGGGTTGAAAATACTGAACCAGCGAACGCTGGCTGAGACCGCCGAGAATGGTGAAATAATACATCTCATAGCCCGGCAGCACGGCACAGGGGTGATAGCCCCTGTCAATGCAAATCGTGGAACCATCGACGACGTGATAAGCATCGCCCGGCTTACCGTCCTCACGCTGCAACATCTGCAGGCCCGAGCCATGACAGGGGCGAAAGCGGAAATTGTAGGTCTCATCATGTCGGGTTTCAATCGGCAGGCGATCCGTATCATGCTTGTGGCTGGGAAAGCCCGACCAGCCGCCGGTGCCCACGGTGAACAGCTCGCTCACCAGCAGGCGACCGACCTTGCCGTGGTGCTTCTGACCCAGTATGTGCTTGATTTTCCGATGCGTTTTCGTGTCATCACTGCCATATTGCACCAGATCGGGGGTGCGAACGTCAAAAGGCTCCAGCACCCGATCATAACGCGCCCCGGCCACGAATACCTCGGCCGTTTCGCTGGTGCAGACCAGAACCGCCCGCGCGCCTGAGGGCACATAAACGCCCTGAGGCTCTCCATCCCAGACATCCACACCGCGCCCGCCAAGCGCATCGAACCGCAACCCCTCGACCTCGACATCAACGGTGCCGGTGGCGGGCACGATACAGGTCTCATAGCCCGGAACCCGCGTTTCAAAGGCCTCGCCGCGCTTCAGCTTGATGATGTTAAAATAGTTCAGCGGCACGGTCGGATCGTCGATGTCGACGATGGGCCGGTTCTGGTTATCAAAGGGGGGAATGTGCATGGCAGATTCCTGTCACGGCGCAGTCGGCCCGGAGTGTTCGGCCAGAAATGCGTCGAGCTGGGCGGTAGTCGGCATAGCGCCCGCACAACCCGGCTGGCTGACCACGATCGAGGCACAGGCCGACCCGCGCAGAACCGCATCGCGCAGCGTAAACCCCTGCGCGAGTGAAGCCAGGAAACCAGCGAGAAAGCTGTCCCCCGCACCGTTGGGTTTGACGGCAGTCACCGGATAAATACCGGTGCGAATCTCTTCCCCCCGATACAGGGTCACGGCCCCCTCATGGCCCATTTTATAGATCACCATACGCCCGCCTGCGGCCAGCTCACGCGCCTTGGCAAGCCCTTTGTCCATGCCGCCCGCCATAAAGCCGAACTCTTCGTCATTGCCGACAATCAGGTCACTTTCTGCGCCCGCACGCGACAAAACCTCGGCCGCGACCTGTGGCGAGGGCCAGCTATAGGGGCGATAATCAATATCAAAGATCACGGGCAGCCCGGCGGCGCGGGCACGTTCAAAAGCACGGAAGGTCGCGGTGCGCGAAGGCTCGGCCGCGAAAACGGTGCCTGCGGTGATCAGCGCGGTAAACTTGCTGAAACCGACGCGATCCATATCCTCGGGCATCACCTGAAAATCAACGGCACCATTGCGATAAATGACGTTCTGGAAATCCTCAATGCAGCTTTCATAAACCGCCAGAGACATACGGTATTCGCCGCCAATCACGCGGATATTGTCGATGTTCACGCCATAGTCGCGCAGCCGATTCATACAAAACCGCCCCACCGCGTCATCCGAGACAGACGTCACCAGAGCGGCCTGCCCGCCTAGCTTGACCAGCCCGACACAGATATTGGCCGAAGAGCCGCCCAGATCAGCGCAAAACCGCGTTGCATCCTCGCTTTTCACACCAATGGGATCGGCGAATATATCCATGCCGGCACGGCCGAACACTGCAAACCTGCTTCCCTGAATGCCCTGCATCAGATCAGCCATACACTTTCCCCCCTGATATCGCCCCAATGGTGCGTGCGTTTTCCTGATGGTGGGCAGGGCGTTTCCACCTTGCCTCTATCCGAATCCTAAGATAGCTTTTTTGCAACCGGTTGCAAACCAAAACATCAAATGAAGCCATGACAGGCATCAGAACCGGCACGATCAGCAGCAGCATGGGGCATATGAAAACCATCTGGCAGAATTTGTAAAACGATAAGGAGTGAACAGCATGACCAAGCTGAAATGGGGCATGATCGGCGGCGGCGAAGGCAGCCAGATCGGCCCGGCGCATCGCATGGGCGCACAGGCAGATGGCCGCTTTGATTTCGTCGCAGGTGCGCTGGACCACCGCGCCGAGGAAGGCCGCGCCTATGCCCAGCGTCTTGGCATCGCCCCCGACCGCGCCTATGGCGACTGGCAAGAGATGCTGGCCAGCGAGCAACAGCGCGATGACCGTGTTGATCTGGTCACCGTAGCCACACCAAACTCGACCCATTTTGAAATCACCAAGGCATTCCTTGAGGCCGGCTTTCATGTGCTATGCGAAAAACCGATGACCATGAGCGTTGAGGAGGGTGAGGAAATCACCCGCATCGCCCGTGCCTCGGGGCGGATCTGCGCGGTGAACTATTGCTATTCGGCCTACCCGATGGTGCGTCAGGCACGCGCCATGGTGCGCATGGGCGAGCTCGGCAAGGTCCGTCTGGTGGTGGCCAATTTCAGCCACGGCCATCACGGAGACGCCACCGATGCCGACAATCCGCGCGTGCGCTGGCGTTATGATCCGGCCATGGCCGGGGTCTCGGGGCAGTTTGCCGATTGCGGCATTCACGCGCTGCACATGGCCAGCTTTATCTGCGATGATCAGGTAGCGCGGCTTTCGGCGGATATGGTCTCGACCATCCCCTCGCGCGTGCTGGAGGATGACGCGATGGTCAATTTCCGGACGGAGCGTGGCACCGTGGGGCGGCTATGGACATCCTCGGTGGCGATTGGACGCCAGCATGGTTTCGACATTCAGATTTTTGGGGAAACCGGCGGCCTGCGCTGGGCATCCGAGCAACCCAATCAGCTGATCTATACTCCGGTCGGAGGGCGCACTCAGATCATTGAAAAGGGCGAACCGGGTCTATGCGAAGAAGCCCGCCGCCTATCGCGCGTCACCATTGCTCACCCAGAAGGCTTTCTGCTGGCGGTTGCCAATATCTATTGCGATCTGGCCGATGCCATTTCCGGTGCCGCGCGTGACGGCCTGCCCGGTGCCGAAGACGGGCTGCGCTCTATTGCGGCGGTTCGTGCGGCGGTTGCCTCTGCCAAGCAGGATAGCGCGTGGGTCGAAGCCCGGCCTCCGATGCTGCGCTAAAGCGCCCGCCCTTTAACCAACCGGACGAGGGCGCAACGTCCCCCGTTCGGTAACCTGACAGGGAAAGATGCGAGCCTCTGGATAGCGGTCGGGTTCGTTCAACAGGGCCTCGACCAATTCCACTGAGGATGCGATGATCTGCACAATAGGCTGGCGAATGGTGGTCAGGTCGATGTTTTCCCAGCGGGCCATTTCCATATCGTTCAGCCCAATGACACCGACATCCTTCCCCGGCTGCAAACCACGATCACGCAACGCTGAAAGCGCACCAATTGACAACACATCATCGCCGCAGAAATAAGCCTCGGCGGGGTCTCCATCCAGTTCGCGTAACATCGCCTTACGCCCGGCATCAAAGGAATAGGCCCCGGAAAAGCTGTGCCTGACCGCCAGATCGGGGTGTTTGCCTGTCTCTTCCAAAAACCCTCGCAAGCGGTCCTGCGCCGAGGTCGCATCCACCGGCCCGCCCAGATAGCCCAGCCGCCGATAGCCACGGACGATCAGCTCTCGCGCCGCCATGCGCCCGCATTCGATATTATCAATGCCCACCACATGAACCTGCGGCGCATTCGACAAGCGCCCGAACGTATGCACCACGGGCACGCCCGCCTGATGGAAGGCAAGGGCAAAGCTGGGTGGCAGGGTAGATGAGGCCACAATCACCGCATCGACAGAGTATTGCCGCAGCATCCGAACCGAGTTTTCCGGCTCTTTCTCTTCGCTCAGATTCACGATCAACGGCCGCAACCCCCGCTCCTGAAGCGCGCGGGTGAACTGATCAAAAACCTCCAGAAAGATCGGATTGTGAAAATTGTTCGAGATCAGCCCGATCAGCTTGGTGCGCCCGGTTGTCAGCGATGAAGCCAGTGCATTGGGGCTGTAGCCCAGCTTTTTGGCGGCTTTTTCAACCTTTTCACGGGTTTTGGCGGAAACTGACGCGCCCTTGGTAAAGGTCCGTGATACGGCCGAGCGCGACACACCTGCCAGTTCGGCGACCTCTCTCAGCGTCACATTCATTCTGGGGCCTTTCGGGGGGGCTTGTGTGCAAACTGCCGATCATATTAATTTCCCGGGATGGTTTTGCAATACAGTTACGAAATAAGATCCTGATCCTACGAAACAAGAGTTTAAACTGGGCAAAAATACGGTTGGATAACGACACCTTTATCAGCGCCGCTCAAGCAGCTCGATTTGAGTGTAAGTGCAGGGACTGCTTTCGATCCAACGAGGTGTTGGGCTCCGTTGGGGAAGGCCGGGCTCTTCGGTCAAAGGCACCCGCCCCGCACCAGGTCGAGGGCACCGCCTGCATTGCGGTTTGCAGCCCGTCGGGCATGTTTTCCGGCGGCGTGGTGCCGCCGGATAGCAGGCTCATGCTCACCGGCACCGGCAGGGCCAGCAGGAGTTCAGGTTCGAGTGTCCGTCGTCAGATAATTTGGGACATCAGAACTGTTTCAGAAACACAATTGCTAGACTTCTGGCGGTGCAAGCCAAGGCTGCCCTTCGGCTTCGTGACTGTCGACCACGGCCTCGACAAATGCCACGCCTTTCAGGCCATCATAAACCGTTGGCACGTTCTGCCCTATCACACTCGGATTTCTACCGTCCCGACGGGCCCAGATGGCTTCAGCGAAGCCGGAATAGAGGTTGGCAAAAGCCTCCAGATATCCTTCCGGGTGCCCAGGGGGTGTACGGCTGCGGGCGATGGCATCCGCCGAAAGATCATCTGCCCCACGTTTGATCACCCTTACTGGCTCTCCGAGCAAAGCGTAGCTCAGCTCGTTTGGCTGTTCCTGAAACCAACCAAGAGCGCCTTTCTCTCCAAACACTCTGAGCCGGACACCATTGGAATGCCCAATTGCCACTTGTGATGACCACAGGAGGCCGCGCGCTCCGCCTTTGTAGCGCAACATAACATGAGCGTTATCATCCAGCGCCCGACCTTCAACAAAGGTGGCAAGGTCGGCGGTCAACGCTTCCAGTTCCAGCCCGGTCACGAACCCTGCGAGATGATAGACGTGGGTGCCAATGTCGCCAATGGACCCGCCGCGCCCGTTCTTCCGGGGATCGGTGCGCCATGCGGCTTGGGCATTGCCTTTGCTTTCGATGGCGGTCGCCATCCATTCCAGCGGGTATTCGACCTGAACTGTGCGAACCCTGCCAATTTCGCCGTTGGCAATGCGAACCCGGGCTTCATGTATCATCGGGTAGCCGGAATATGCGTATGTGACACCTACGAAACGCCCCAACTCGCGGCTTTGCTTTGCAAGAGCAACAGCATCTTCCAGCGTAGCCGTCAGAGGTTTTTCGCAAATAACATCAAACCCAGCCTCGATCAGCGCTTTTGCGATCGGGTAATGGGTGAAATTTGGAGTGCAGATCGCGACTGCGTCTACGCGATCCTCGCGGCCGGATTCGCCTGCAATCAGGGCATTATAGTCACGATAGGCCCGGTTTGCGACGATCCCTTCCGATAAAGCGAAGGCGCGGCCTTTTTCCGGGTCCACATCAAAGGCGCCTGCAACCAGCTCCCATGCGTTGTCCAGACGTGCGGCAATTCGATGGATGCCGCCGATATAGGCTCCTTCGCCACCGCCGATCATACCGAGACGTAGCTTACGATGCGCGGTCATTTATTCCTCCAGTCCGAGCATCGCCCGGTTCGCCTGCCGGTTCGCGTCCGATTTGACGAAGTCGTCAAATGCACGGTCCGACACTTTGATGATGTGATCTTTGATAAAGCGCGCCCCTTCGCGGGCGCCGTCCTCTGGGTTTTTGATAAAGCACTCCCACTCCAGAGTGGCCCAGCCATCATATCCGTAGGTCGAAAGCTTGGTGAAAATACCGCCGAAATCAATCTGACCATCGCCGGGGGAGCGGAAGCGTCCAGCCCGCTTCGACCAAGGCATGAAACCGCCATAGGCGCCAGATTTACCGTCGGGGCGGAACTCGGCATCCTTGACGTGGAACGCCTTGATGCGGTCGTGATAGTGGTCGATGAACGCGAGGTAGTCGAGCGCCTGCAGCACGAAGTGGCTGGGATCATACATGATGTTGGCGCGCGGGTGGCCGTCTACCTTCTCAAGGAAGTACTCCCAGGAGTGACCATCATGCAGATCTTCGCAGGGGTGAACCTCAAAGCACGCATCGACACCATGTGCATCAAAGTCGTTGAGGATCGGTTTCCATCGCCGGGCCAGTTCGGTGAACGCTTCATCCACCAGCCCCTCGGGCCATTGTGGATAGGGGTAGAAATAGGGCCACAGGAGTGAGCCGGAAAAGGTGGTGTGTGTTGTGATCCCAAGACGTTTGGAGGCGCGTACAGCAAAGCGGAGTTGCTCTTCGGCCCAAGCGCGGCGAGCTGTGGGGTTACCACGCACGTGCTCCGGGGCGAAGCTGTCCATGATCTGGTCATGTGCCGGATGTACTGCCACCAGCTGGCCGGTAATCTGCGAGGCAAACTCGGTTAGGATCAGGCCATGATCGGCCAACATCCCCTTGATCTCATCGGCGTAAGTCTCACTTTCCGCAGCCTGCTTCATATCGATCAGCCGCGTATCCCAAGTCGGGATCTGCACGCCTTCAAATCCCTTGTCAGCGGCCCATTTCGCAAGGCTTGGCAGGCTGTTATAAGGCGCATTATCTGCCGCAAACTGCGCGAGGAAGACTGAGGGCCCCTTAATCGTCTGCATTGTCATAGCTCAAGTGCCCTTTCCGAAACGGGCATGCCATCATATGCGCCCCAAATGGATTTGTTGAAATTGACGGTGTCGCCCGTCATCACAAGGCTATCCCCGGAGGCCATCCAAAAAACCGCCTTGGCGGCCTCTTTCGGATCAAGGATGCGATCCAACGATTTTGCATCGCAGGCACGGTTGATGGAAATCGGATCTCCGGTCTCGGATGGGATCAGTTTGCCCACGTCTTGGGTGCCGATCACGGAAGCGCGTGTTGTCATCTTTGATTTCCCTGGATCAACCGGCATGAGGTGCGCTGATGGCCTCTTCAAGGTCGGCCATGCTCTCCCCTCCCGCCATTAGATCTGTGATTTCCTCTCGGGTTTTTTCGCCCTTTTTAAAGTCTGCGGCGATTGCCCCACGGATAAGCACCGCGAAATGGTCGCCCACCGAAAGGGCATGCATAACCTGATGTGTAATGAAGATCACGGCAAGGCCGCGGCGTTTGGCTTCGTTTACGATGCGAAGCACATGCGCTGATTGCTTCACACCGAGAGCAGCCGTAGGCTCGTCGAGGATCAGGACGCGCGCGCCAAAGTAGACGGCACGGGCGATGGCCAATGATTGGCGTTCGCCGCCCGACAAACCACCGACCATGCGATCACCATCATCAATCCGTGTGATCCCGAAACTGCGCACTTCACGCACTGCGATCTCATTGGCTTTCTCGCGATCAAACACCTTGAACGGGCCCCAGCCCTTGGCAGGCTCAACCCCGGCAAAGAAGCTGCGGCTGATCGACATCAGTGGAAAAGTTCCGCCGAACTGGTGCACACAGGCGATACCCGCTTCCTGAGCGGCTTTTGGATGAGGGAAAGAGACTGGTTGGCCATCCATAAGGATTTCACCGCGTGTCGGTGCGTGCACTCCAGCCAGCGTCTTGATTAGAGTGGACTTGCCCGCACCGTTATCGCCAAGCAAACACAGCACTTCCCCCTCTCTCACCTTCAGGCTGATGTCTCGCAGCACGTCGATCGGCCCGAAAGACTTGTCAACGTTGCGGAGTTCTAAAACGGTTTTTGCGTCAGACATACTCAATCCTCCTTCTTGCTGGTTGACCAACTCGTGGCCAGTGTCTGGAAGGTGCCGTTCATCAGAACCGCGATTAACAGCATTACGCCGATGATCAACAAGGAGTAGTTTCGGTCGATTTCGGTATAGTTAATGCCCTGCTGCACGATACCGAGCGTCATGGTGCCGAAGACGACACCAATGACCGAACCAAAGCCACCGTTGAGCAGCACACCGCCGACAACACATGCAATGATTGTGAAAAAAATCAGATTAAAAAAGGTCGACGCCTGGGATGAGTTGAACTGGATCACCTGACACATTCCGGCCAAAGACGTACAGACCGCGCAGAGTATGAAGAGCCAGATTTTCGTTTTATTCACTGGAATGCCAGCATTGCGGGCACTTTCAGGGTCTCCACCTATTGCAAAAAGCCAGTTACCCCAAGGCGATTTGTGAAGGAAGAACCAAAAAACGACAATCAAAGCCAACCACCAGAAAACGGTCGCGCGGAAACCAAAGTAGCGCGTCCCGAAGATTGCCTTGGCCCAAGCTGGCGACTGAAGCGACACGTTGGTATTATTGATGAGGAGGTCCGACATGGCCAGCGTCAGGCCACCAACCGCAAACAGTGTGGCCAGTGTAACGATAAAGGACGGCACCTGCGTGCGGGTCACCAGCAGGCCGTTGATCAAACCAACACTCGCCGCCATGGCCAGCGTCGAAACCATGCCAAGCCACATCGGGAAGTCATAGTGGTTGACCGAAATACCCAGCATCATCGCCGAGGCCGGCAAAACGGCCCCGGTAGAGATATCCAACTCGCCCGAGATCATCAGGAACGCGACCGGGATAGCAATGATTCCCACGGTGCTGGCGAAGTTCATCCAGTTGGCAATGCCGCCAAGGGAAAGAAAGTTTCGGTGAAAGCCAAACATCGCGAAGACAATGAAAACGATCACCATCCCGATAAAGGCGCCCATGGCCGGGCTTCTAAAGAGCTCTCCAAAGGAAAAGCCAGACCGTGCTGTTCTGGAAGCAGCGCTCTCAGTAGCTGCATTATTTGTATCTGCTTTTGACAATGCGTCTCTCCTATCTTTGTAGGCCCGGCCAGTTCGTTTGAGCTGGTGGAAAATTAAAGCTGAAATCCAGCCACCTTAGCGTGTGCCTGCCGCAACTCCAGCGAAGGTCGCATCTATATTCGATGAGTCAACGATCGCCGGGCCGGTCAGCACAGGCTGGGTTGCGATCTTGGTGCCGAATTCAATGTTGGCTGCCAGTGTTGAGACTGACAGGAAGCCTTGGTAGTAAGGCGTCTGGTCAATGGCCATGGTCTGGGTGCCGGCCTTGATGCGATCAAGAGTTGAAGGGCTCAAGTCAAAGGTACCAAGTCGGACGGTATCGCCCTTACCCAATTGTTCAATCGCCGCATATGAAGCGTCAGCGCCCCACGTCGCAAGATTGATAACACCATCAATACTCGGGTCGCCATTCAATTCGGCTTCGATGGCCGCTGACGTACCGGGAATGTCACCGTCCATACTTGCTGGAAGGCGCAGAATTGTGACTTTGGCACCAGCTTTGGTTGCGCCATCCTCTACACCTTTACAACGGGCTTCCAGATTCACGGTTCCTGGCTGTTGAATATGGCAGAGAATGTGCGTGGCACCAGCGTCAGCCATATAAGCACCGCCAGCAACGCCAGCGACATATTCATCAGAGCCAAAGTAGTTCAGAGCCCCAGACTCTTCCAAAAAATCACCGCCGCCGTTCAGCAGGGTCACAGTGATACCGGCAGCTTGAGCGGCATGGATTGCTGGGAGTTGCGCATCTGGAACTGGCAGAACTGTTGCGATGCCGTCAACGCCCTGAGCTGTTGCTTGCTCGATCAACGTGGCCAGATCAGCACCATAGTTCTCGTATCCGTTGGTCTGCAAGATGTTGACCGAGCCACCGCGTGCTTCGATGACCATGGCCGCATCTTCAGCACCTTTTTTGACGACGTTCCAGAATGAGTCCTGGTTAGAGCCAATGATGAGGGCAATATCTGTTCCAGCCATAGCAGTGCCTGCTGTTACCGAAGCGACAATTGCCCCTAGAATAGTTTTTTTCAAAGTCATGTCAAAATTCCTCCCTTGGATTAGTCTGCGCCTAGCGCAGCCACTATTGGTTGGCCGCAAAGGCCGGTGCGTGGCCTGATGGCCACTAAAGAGGTTTTATCCCCTCTATTTCTTTAGTTTTTCAGCAGGTCCTGGTGCCTGACTGTCATATCCACCCCACACTGATTGATCATAATGAATGACAGAACCGGTCATCATCCCGGCATCGTCGGAAGCTAAGAACAAAACGGCCCGCGCAACTTCTGCCGGGTCGAGCAATCGACCAAATGGCAGGCCAGCGTTCGCTTTTGCCTCCCAGTCGGGATCGCCGGATTCTTCTAATTGAAGTTGGCGCTCATGCTCAGAGGCCATCCAGCCGATATCAAGCTGATTCACATGTATACCGTTGCGCATAAGTGCGTAGCCAGAATTGCGGGTCAGCGTCGAAAGCGCCGCCTTGGACGCACAGTATGGCGCAATAAATGACTGACCGGCACGCGACGAAACTGAGCCGATATTCACGATCCGCCCACCTTTGCCGTCCTTTTCAAGCTGTTTGATGGTGTCTTGCATCAGGAAGAAAGGAGCACGAGCATTGACCGCAAAGATCGCGTCAAAAAGCTCGGGCGTGGTGTTCAGAAGGTTCCCGCGATCAGTGAGACCTGCCGCATTCACCAAAATATCTATGGTGCCAAATCTCGCCACGGCGGCCGGAACGGTGCGTTGCACGTCCTCAATACACCCAAGATCCGCGGCAATCATTTCCACTGGCACACCGGTGGCCGCACTGATTTCCGCGGCCTTGGCCTCACCTTTGGCCAGACCGCGACCCACAATAGCTATTCCTGCGGCTCCAGCCTCCGCGAAAAGTCGCGCAATGGCGGCACCCAATCCCTGCGTCCCGCCCGTGACCAAGGCGATTTTTCCATCTATCCGGTTCATGCAAGGACCTCGTATCCAGCCAAATCCATGACACGGGACAATTCAGCCCGTCCCTTCCTGGCCATTTCAAGCGGTGGATTGGCGACCGGATCCTGTTCGGCTTCGATCACGAACCAACCCTCATAGCCTTTTGCCGCGAGGGCTTTGACAATCGCCTCGAAATCAAGTGATCCATCGCCCGGCACAGTAAAGGCACCCTTGATCACAGCATCCAGAAAGCTCTCACTCTCTCGGTTCAGCCCGTCCACAATATCCTTGCGAATGTCTTTTGTGTGGACATGATTGATCCGGGTGTGATGGTTCTCGATGACGCGAAAATTGTCGCCACCCGCAAAGGCCATATGTCCGGCGTCAAACAGGAGCGGCACAGAGGAATGCTTCATGAACATGTCCAGCTCTGCCTCGGTTTCCACCGCCGCCGCCATATGGTGATGGTAGCTCAGCGGCATGCCTTCCTTGGCGCACCAATCGGCAAAGTCAGAGACCTTTCGACCATAGACTTCCATCTCGGCCTCAGTAAGCTTGGGTTTTTGCGCCATCGGCGTGTGCCGTTCTCCCTGAACAGAGAGCGCTGTCTCACCATAGGCGATACAGGGTGCGCCAGCCGCCTTGAAGAAGGCGTGCTGCTCGGCGATACGGTCTTTCTCGACCTCGATATCCCCATTAAGCAAAAGACCAGAGAACCAGCCGCCACAGACCGAGATTTTATATTTATTCAGGACTGGTCCCAACTCATCCATGTTCATGGGAAAACGCCGGCCGGTCTCCATTCCCGTCAACCCGGCTTCAGCGGCCTGGCGCAGGCATTCATCAAGGCTGACATCATCTGACAGCTCCTCCAGGTCATCATTCCACCACGCAATCGGGGCTATCCCAAGTTTAGCTTTCAGCATTTCGGTTCAGACTCCAATCCGCTGTTTCTTGCGGAATTCTTCCTGACCTTTGCGGGCCTCATTGACGCTGTCGCGGGGCGAAACCTCTGGAACGGCTACATACCAATCGGCGCCGCCCGGGGTCCAGGTATAGGCGTCGCAAGCAATACTGATCACAGTCGTGCGATCCGTGGTATGGGCCCAGGCCAGCGCATCTTCGAGATCAGCCAAGCTTTCCACATGCCGCGCTTCAGCACCCATTGCCTCAGCGTGCTTGGCAAAATCCACGTGGCGCACATTCGCCGGATCCACAACGCGGCTGTCTTTGAGAAGATTGTTGAACCCGGCGCCGCCCATTCCTGTCTGCAAACGGTTGATGACGCCAAAGCCGCCGTTGTCGCACACGACGACGATCATCTTGTGCCCAGCAATGACCGACGAATGGATATCTGAGTTCATCATCATGTAGGATCCATCGCCAACCATAACGATCGGCGTACCCGGCCGGCCCTCCAAAGCCATCGCATGGCCCCAGCCCCCGGCAACTTCGTACCCCATGCAGGAATAGCCAAACTCGCAATCAAAGGTATGAGGCGACTTGCAGCGCCAGTTCTTGACTGCCTCACCCGGCAGGCCGCCCGCAGCGGTGACTATGACGTCCTCGGGCTCTGCCATCTTGTTCACAATGCCGATAACCTGAGCGTAGCTCGGAACCTCATGGTTTGTCGGAGCCTGACCCTCATCCACAAGATCGTTCCATTCCTTGTACCAGAGCTGAGCTTGCGCCATCCGGTCCGCCGGTGCGGTCCAATCGCCAAGAGCTGTATCAATCTCGTTTATCGTTTCCAGCGCGTCACCCACCACGGGCAATGCGCGATGCTTGAGCGAATCGAACCGTGCGGCGTTCACGTTGATGAACGCCGCGTCCTTCGGGAACGTTGTCCAAGACCCGGTGGTAAAGTCCTGCAACCGGGTGCCGATCGCAAGAACAACGTCAGCCGATTCCGACAGTTGGCGGGCTGCCTCCGTGCCCTCGATGCCCACCGGACCGACATACGTTTCGTTGTCATGGCACACTGCACCCTTTCCGGCGATAGTCTCTGCCATGGGGATGCCGCGCTTCTTGGCGAAGGCGGCGACGGCCTGATCGGCACCGGAATAACGAACACCGCCACCAGAGATGATCAGCGGCTTTTTGGCTGTCTTCAAAAGCTCGACTGCTGCTGCCACCTGATCAACAGAGGGGCGCGGGCGCGGGATCACCCAGGTTTTCTCCTGAAAGAACTCGACCGGGTAATCATAGGCCAGCTCTTGCGTGTCCTGTGGGAGCCCGATGAACGCGGGGCCACAATCGGCAGGATCAAGCATCGTCGCAATCGCCTGCGGTAAAGATTGGATAATCTGCGCGGGGTGCACAATCCGGTCCCAGTAGCGCGAAACGGCTTTGAAGCTGTCATTCACAGTCATTGAAGGATCACCAAAATGCTCAACCTGCTGCAGCACCGGGTCCGGCAAACGGTTGACGTAGGTGTCACCAGAGATCAGCAGGACTGGCAGGCGGTTGGCATGAGCCACACCCGCCGCCGTCACCATGTTTGTCGCACCCGGCCCCACGGAAGAGGTGGCGATCATGATCTGGCGCCGCTTCTTTGCTTTCCCAAATGCGATAGCCGCAAGCGCCATGGATTGCTCATTCTGGCCACGCCAAGTCGGCAGCTGATCCTGCACACGCTCGAGCGCTTCCGCAAAACAGGTAACATTGCCATGGCCAAAAATGCCAAACACACCAGCAAACAGCGGTACACGCTCGCCATCTATCTCAGTGTATTGGGCGCATAAGTATCTGACAAAAGCCTGCGCCATCGTGAGGCGCACCGTGCTTGCAGCCATTTCGATTTCCTCCCTGAATGCCTTTGCCCGGCACTCCTTGCATTAACTATTGACAACCTAAGCATCATGCAACAATCATTGCAAGAAGAAAATGGGGGAAAGAAATTGCCAGCAATATCTGTGCACAGCCGTGGCCGCATCGCGCCAATGCACACCGACAACATAGTGGTACTCCAACGGGCAGGTTTGGCCGCAGTTCTTGATGTGCATGACCACTCTACTGAGGAAATCGTAACAAAGCATCGGGTTGATGTGATCGACATTGGCACGCCAGTGTCCGTGGGATTTGAAGATGACTGTATGGCACTTATGTCTGCGGCTGAGGGCCGCGTTGTGAAAACCAACGAATTGGGGTGAACCATGTACGATAATTTTGGGCTTTTCCTGTCTGGCGCATGGACCAAGGGCAGCGAAACGGCAGAGGTGTTCTCTCCCGTGACGGAGAAATCGCTCGGTAAGATTGCAGCGGCGAACCGAGGCGATACCGCAGCGGCTATTGATGCGGCGGATGGTGCGCTCGACGCGCTGCGCGAGATGGGGGGCTTTGCCCGCGCTGACGCATTGCACCGGATCGCAGATGAAATGGCTGCGCGTGCGAATGAAGCCGCACGCATGATTTCAACTGAGACTGGCAAACCACTGGCTCAGGCAGAGCGTGAATGGGGGCTTTCGGTTGATCAGTTTCGTTGGTATGCCGAAGAAGCGCGCCGGATCTACGGTCGCGTGGTAGAAAGCCGCGTTCCTGGTGGCCGCTTTGAAATCACGAAAGAAGCTGTTGGCATTGTTGGTGCATTTACCGCGTGGAACTTTCCGGCGTCCCTTCCTGCACGTAAGATTGCACCGGCGCTTGCTGCGGGATGCCCGGTTGTCCTGCGCCCTTCCTCGCAAACACCGGGCGTGGCGATGGTGATGGTTGATTGCATCCGCGCGGGTGGCTTGCCGGATGGTGCGGTGAACCTCGTAGTTGGATCGACCGCTGACACCTATGGGCCGATTATGGCTGACCCCCGTGTGCGTAAGGTTTCCTTAACCGGGTCAACGCGTGTCGGGCAACAGATGATCCGTGATGCGGCCGAAACGGTGAAGAAGGTGTCGATGGAGCTGGGCGGCAACGCGCCCTGCATTATCTTTGATGACGCCGATCTTGGTGCCGCGCTGGACGCAAGTGTGCCGTCGAAATTTGGAAATGCCGGTCAGGTTTGTGTCGCGCCCGACCGCTTCTTCGTCCATGAAAGCCTGCATGATGTCTTTGTGGCCGAATTCGCCAAGCGCGCTGGGGCGTTGACGCTGGGCGATGGGCTGGATGACAAAACCGAGATGGGGCCGCTGATCAACGCCAGTCGCTTATCCGAGGTGGATGCAATCGTGCAAAATGCTATCCAGACCGGTGCCAAGCTGGAAACCGGCGGCAAACGCGCCACTGGCTTCAATTCGGGCCATTTTTATGAGCCTACAGTGCTAAGCAATGTGACTGACGATATGCGCGTATTTGCCGAAGAAAACTTTGGTCCCGTTGCCGCAATCAGCCGCTTTTCCTGCGACGACGAAGTTTTGGCACGCGCCAATGCGTCGACCATGGGTCTATCCGCTTACGCCTTCACCCGTAACCCAGAGCGCGCACGCCTTGCCGCTGCAACTCTGAAATCAGGCATGGTCGGGATCAATTCCTTTGCGCTGGCTGCCAGCGAAGCACCGTTCGGTGGCACCAACTATTCCGGCCTTGGTCGCGAAGGCGGCACCGAGGGTATTGAGGACTACCTCGACACCAAGTTGTCCCAGATCGTGTTTTGAAGGAGCCCATAATGCAAAAGAACAAGCTCAAACAGCTTTGGGCCGCTGGCAAGCCCGCGGTGAACGGCTGGTGTTCCATTGGCAATCCGTTCACAGCCGAGATTATGGCCGCACAAGGCTATGACAGTGTGACAATCGACATCCAACACGGCGCGCTTGATTATGGCGATGCCCTTCCGATGTTGCAGGCAATGCGCGCTTCTGGTGCGACCCTGATGGCACGCGTGCCGTGGCGCGATCCCGGCTATGTTATGAAGGCGCTGGATGCCGGAGCCATGGGGATCATCTGTCCGATGGTTAACAACCGCGCCGAGGCTGAGGAATTCGTGTCCTACACGCGCTATCCCCCCCAAGGGCAGCGCAGCTTTGGTCCGACGCGCGCCGCTATCGCGATGCCGGGCTATGGCGTGGCCGCAAACAATGAGGTCCTCGCGCTGGCGATGATCGAAACAGCTGACGGCATGGCTAACCTTGACGAAATCGCCGCGACACCGGGGCTGGACGGGATCTATGTTGGCCCCGCAGATTTGACTCTGGGCACCCAAGAGGGCCGCTTGCCGCCGGGGTTTGACCGCCAGGAGCCTGAGATGATCGACCTGATCAAACAGATCGCGCAAGCCTGCAAGGTGAACGGTATCGCCGCATGCCTGCATTGCGGCACACCAGAATACGCGGCACAGGCGATCGGCTGGGGATACAGCCTGACCACCGTCGGGGGCGACTCCCGCTTGCTTGCCGGTGCGGCTGGAGCCTCCGTTGCGGCATGGCGCAAGTTGAACGGTCGCGACGGCGATGCAGGTGGCGAAAGGGGGATGTATTGATGACGCATCTTCTTGTTGCCGGGAAATTGCACCCGACGGGCGTTGCGCGTCTTGAAACGTTGAAATCCGTGGGTGTGAAAGTCACCTATGTTGAAGAAATTGATGAGCCGAGCTATGCAGATCACATTGAGACGGCGGATGCTCTGGTCATTCGAACACAGCCGTTGTCAGCTAAAACCATTGCGCGCGCGGAACGTCTTAAAGTCGTCTCGCGGCACGGCGTTGGATACGACGCGGTTGATGTCGACGCACTGAATGCGCGTGGTATTCCGCTAGCAATTGTCGGCGATGTGAATTCAGTCTCAGTCGCGGAACAGGCGATGATGCAGATATTGGCTGGGGCCAAACAAACGATACGTGCAGATCGCGCAGTACGAGATCCCGCGAAATGGGGCTGGCGTAACCAGTTGGAACAGCGCGAAATATCAGGTCGAAATCTGTTGATCATCGGCTACGGACGTGCGGGACAAAAACTGGCGCGGATGGCGGCGGGTTTTGACATGAAAGTCTGCGCCTATGACCCCTATCTGCAATCTAAGGGCTGGCCTGATGGCCCTGTCAAACCGATCAACACGCTGGCCGATGCTTTGGCGTGGGCGGATTGTTTGTCGCTGCATGTGCCGCGCGGGGACAAGCCGCTGCTTGATGCCGCCGCATTCGCCCAAATGAAACCCGGCATGATTATCGCGAACACCGCGCGGGGTGGCGTGCTATGCGAAACCGCACTGGCCGAAGCCTTGTCCGATGGGCGTGTCCATGCGGCGGGATTGGATGTCTTTGATGTTGAGCCCCCAACGGGCAACATGGCACTGGCCCATCATGACAATGCAATCCTGTCACCCCATATCGCGGGGTTGACGGAAGAGGCCAGCGAACGCATGGCCTTGTCTTGTATCGAAAACGCAATGAGAGCCCTGGACGGCACAATTGACGCCCAGTTGATTGTTAACAAAGAAGCGCTGAAATGACTGAAAAGCCAAAACTCTCTATCGGATTGATCGGCTGTGGCTTTATGGGTAAGGCCCATGTCTTTGGTTTTGCCACAGCACAAAAGGTTTTTGACCTGCCGGTGCAGATTGATCTGCACACATTGGCCCATATCAATGATGAAGTTGCCGCTCGCGCCGCCCATGAACTTGGGTTTCGCCATGCCACATCCGACTGGCGTATCATGCTGGCCAACCCCGAAATTGATGTGATCGACATCACCGCCCCCAATGCACTGCACAAAGAGATGGCGCTTGAGGCAATCGCGGCAGGCAAACATGTCTATTGCGAAAAGCCCTTGGCCCCGCTTGCCGCAGATGCAGCTGAAATGGCCGATGCCGCGGAAGCTGCAGGCATAAAGACACAGGTCGGCTTCAACTATATCTGTAACCCGATTCTTACGCTTGCGCGCGAGATGATCGCGGCTGGTGAGCTAGGTGAAATCCGTGGCTATCGCGGGCTGCATGCGGAAGATTACATGGCCGATGCCGATGGGCCATTTACCTTTCGCCATGACCCTGCAGGCGGCGGTGCGCTGGCCGATCTGGGCAGTCATGCGCTGGCGACCGCTGAATTTCTGATGGGCCCGATTACGAAGGTCATGGGCGATTGCGTCACGGTCATTCCCGAACGCCCAGATGGCAAAGGCGGCTGCCGTGCTATCGAGGTTGACGACATCGGACGGGCATTCCTGCGCTTCGAAAACGGTGCCAGTGGATCAATCGAGAGTAATTGGCTTGCTACGGGACGCAAGATGCAGCACGATTTTGAGGTGTACGGGTCAAAGGGGGCGCTGTGCTTCAGTCAGGAAAGGCTCAACGAACTGCACTATTATGCGACCGATGATGCACCCGGCCGCAGAGGATTCCGCCGGATTGAGGCCGCGCCAGATCACGCACCCTATGGCAATTTCTGTGTGGCACCGGGCCACCAGATCGGGTTTAATGATCTCAAAGCAATCGAAATTGCTGGTTATGTCCGCGCGGTTGCCGGGCAAGGCCCAGAACCGTTTTCATTCCGAAAGGGGCTGCGAATTCAATATCTGGTTGAGAATATTCAAAGGTCTTCGGTTTCCGCAAGCTGGATCGACGTTTGATCGCCGAAACATGATTATCAAGGCTATCCAAAATGACCCAAACACCACCACCTGAGGATTACGAAAGCCTGATCCGTTTGATTCATGATCGTCACAGCGACATGAGCAAAACGAATAAGCAGATTGCGATGTTTCTGACCCAAAATCCTAACGATGTGGCCGTCCGTTCGGTCAATGCGATTGCGCAGAGCCGTGGCATTCACGCATCCAGCTTTGTGCGGTTCGCGCAATCACTGGGATATGATGGCTTCAAAAGCCTGCAAGTATTGTTTCAACAACGCCTCGCAACAGCAGCCCCGGGGTTTGAGGCGCGGGTCCATGCGCTTAAACAGGAACTGAAATCACGTGATGACCTCTCGGAGGCGGAGTTGTTGCGGGATATGGTCGTCAGCGATGCCGCCTCAGTGCAAAGCTTGCTTGACGAGATTGACGCCAATGATCTGGCCCAAGCCGCTGAGATCCTGAGTGACGCAGAAACGGTATTCCTGCTCGGTCAATTGCGATCTGCGCCAGTGGTCGAATTGATCCGTTACCTTTTGACCATGGCTGGAAAAAAATGCATCATGCTTGATCCCAGCGGTGGCCTTGCCACGCATATCGCGCGCACCATCGGGCCAAAAGATGCGCTGCTGGCTGTCTCATTCCGGTTCTACGCCAACGAGGTGGTGTCGATTGTCGAAGAGGTCGCAGCGCAAGGACATAAAATCGTTGCCCTGTCAGATAGCAGTTTGTCGCCATTGGCCAAGTCAGCGCATGTCCTTCTTGCGGCTTATGAACATCCCGGACCCTTGTCACGATCCGTTACTGCACCGATTTGCTTGGCACAGGTGGTCGCTTTGGCTATTGCCTCGCGCATGCAAAACACTCCAAGCGTACCCGATATCCCTTCGGTGACGGGCTCAGAGCAATGAGGAATGCCGCCATAATTCGGGGATGCTCCAGCCAGCATACCGAATGACTTATCGCTTTCTAATCGAAGAGATTGCTCGGAGAGCCGGGTTGTGAATCGCCCAATCGATGGTGTCTGTCGTCGGCACCTTTGAGACAGATTTGAGGTTTTCGTAAGGGAGGATTTCTGGATCATCGTAACCTTCATGGAGTGAAGATAAACCAGAAATCCGGAAGCGGCAAAGCGCCCCATAACGAGAGTTCGCGCGCTTGGAGTTCATATTCGTTGGTTTCGCTTTGTATGGGGTGGTTTGCCTTTGGTGCGCGCGTTTCAGGATATGGTGTTGTTAGATTATCAGTCTCAGCGATCATTTGCTCCACATCCCAGCCTGAATACAGCGCGACCTGCGTTTCGCTATTGTCACACTGGCCCAGCAGGCCGATTTCTTCACCGGTCTCACGGCAGACAATGCGGCCAATGGGGGCTAGACGGTGAGCCTTGGATGATGGCCACTCTACGCGATTGCCACGGCCTTCATTTTCGGCGCTCTTTATCTATCACATCTCCCAAGCGGTCCAAACCAGCCTCCCAATGGGTCTTGTGCTGATTAATCCATGCTTGAATTGCGTCAAAACCGTCTCGTTCCAGCATGCACATCCTGACACGACCTCGCTTCTCGCTCCTGATCAATCGGCAAGCCTCCAGCACAGCGATATGTTGTCCAATCGCTGTCTTTGTGATGCCAAGTGCTTTGGCGAGGTCAGAGACAGAACAGGGACTGGCTGCGACCAGATCAACGATGGAGCGT